>SXGS01466032.1_pt1 | contig 36911 bp, 32 predicted proteins | sample 3174681 | NCBI WGS metagenome assembly SXGS01 (sample SAMN11356861, study PRJNA531348) | freshwater metagenome | isolation source: freshwater sample F1-80 | place: China: Fuxian Lake, Yuxi | collected 2017-12-25
CGGGGCGCGGTTCTCGCCCTCATCGCGGAAGATCGTGCCGTGGCTTCGCGCCGGGGCTGGTCCTCGGCCTCCCAGGTGCCACTGGCCGTCGGTTCGGGACTGGGCGCCGCGGCGGCGACGCTTTTTCTCCTCGGAGGCCTGATCTGGGGAAGCCACCTGCCGGAGGGGCACCTCTTCTTCTGCGCCGCGATCTTCACCGGCCTGCTCGTCGGTGCTTTCGCCTGGATCTACAGCGCGACGACGGTCAGTGGCGTGCACCTCGATGTCGCCGCGCGTGTCGGTGTGCTCGCCCTCACCATCACCGTTGCGGCCACCACCACGTGTCCCGAGCTGCACGTCCTCTGGTGGTGGGATCGCTCGGTTCCGGGTCGTTTCTTCACCACACTCCTCGGTGCGGGAGGCAGCTCGCTGGTCTTTGGCTTTACCTACGGTCTCATTCCGGGCTTTCTCGCCGCTCTCTTCGGCGGGCGGCTGCTTGCCGCGCGGTGGTTGGCCAACGGGCTCGTGGCCGCAGGTGTTGTGTTTCTGCTTGCCACACCCGTGATCTACCTTCAGTCCGCGCCCTTCACCTCGGGGGTGATCGCAAGCTGGCTGGCCGGCACGGCCGCCGGGACCCTGTGCGGCGTCTTCGGCGCGTTGCGGGTGAGAGCGCGGGTCGCGCGGGCGGGGGCGCTCGGCTGAGCGTGCCGTGAATTCTCTTCTGATTCCTGTCCAGGAGGGGGCGGGGGTGATGGTCATCTTGCCGTAGCCCCACCTCCGCCGCGATTCCTTCGCGGACTCCGAGCCTGCGGCACGGGGCGAGGGGCACGAGTCGGCTCTGACGTGCCACCGCTCGCTCCGCGGAGGAGCCTCCGCCCGATCGAGCGGGCGCCGGTCGCGGTGCGGACCATGGCGCGCGCCACGGAGGAGCTGTCGCCGAGCCTCGGGGGATCGAGCGGACGTTGGTGGCGTTCGATCGATCATCCCCCCGAGGCCAGGTCGTGTACGGGCCGTGGCGGCCGCTCAACTCGCCGGCGGGTTAGTGGTGCACGTCCAGTCCGCAGCCGTCATGCTGGAGATCGCCTGGCCCGGTCCCTTGCAGCCCAGCATGTAGGGGAAGGTGTCGCTCATGTAGTAGGCGTAGCCCGTCGGGCCGCCGAGCTTGCCGTTGCAGGCGTCGAGGCCAGAATGGGCGCTGCCTGCCGCATCGGCGTAGGGGCCATAGATCGGGAAGCCCTCGAGGCTCCAGCCGGCGATGGTCGAGGGTCTCGCCCACTCGCCACGGTCGTAGGAGTTCGACATGCTGGCGTGGTTCGGCCCGACGTTGATCACGCCCGAGACCAGCGTGCCGTTCTGGTAGGCGCCGTAGAGGCAGGGCGGCCGGAAGTGGTAGTGGTAGCTGCCGTCGAAGCCGCCGTGCGCGTCGCAGTAGTCGAGCATCTCCGGCGTGTAGCCCGAGGGCGGCGAGACGGGATCGATGTAGTCGACGCTGAGCGGTCGGAAGATCACGACGCCGTTGATGGCGACGCCAAAGCTGCCGAAGAGCGCCGCGTTGCCTGCGAACTTCTCGGCCGTACTCGGGCAGGGTTTGTTCGCCCGAGAGGTGTCGACCGTGGGCTCGAGTGGGATGTCCCAGGAGTTGCTGTGGGAGGTGATGCTGCCGACCGGGTTGGCGTAGGCATGGTCGGGTAGTCCTGTGGAGGTGACCGCCATCCACCATTTATTTGCGTTGCTCGACTTCCGGTAGCAGGTGACAGTGAGTCCGCTCACGCCGGATTTGAAGCCGCAGCGCTCGTCGCCACCACACGCATCCACACCGACGCAGCTTCCGGTCGTCGTGCAGGTGCTCGGCTCGCCGCTGCATTGGTAGCCGGCCTCGATCGCGCAGTCGGCGTCGCAGCCGTCATCGGCAGTGGTGTCGCCGTCGTCGCAGCCCTCGCTCGCTGCGACCGCGCCGTCGCCGCAGACCGAAGCACTGCTGCTCGTGCAGGAGTCGTTGACGAGGCCGTCGTCGATCTCGTCGCAGCCGGGGCTCAACGATTCCATTCCGTCCGCCATGAGGCAGGCGCGGCAGGTGCTGCGTTCGGAGATGCACGTGGAGGTGTTCGCGGCGCTCGCGCACTCGCCGGGGAAGGCGCTCGCCAGGCTCACGCCGATGCATTTGTCGGCGACGGCCTGGGTGAGCTTCGCGCGAGCCGTCGCGATCTTCTCGGCGTCGCTTGCCAGCGGTGTGCTGACGCACGCAGCCAACTCGATCGTCGAATCGACCGAGCCGGCGCCGATGGCTGTTTTTTGGCAGGTACCGAAGGCCTTCGCCTGGGTGTCGAGTAACTTCTGGGCGGCCTTGGCGACCGCCAACTGGCAGGCCGCGCCGGTCTTGCTGGTGGTCTTCAAGATGACGGCCGCGTCGAGATCGGCCGCGAAGAGATCCTCCTCGAGTCCGAGGGCCGCTGCTTCCGCGCTGGCGTTGACCGTGTCTGCGCCGGTGTAGCCATAGCTCGGCGGTGCCGTGCATTTCGTCGCATCGGCGCTGGTGGTCTTTGCTTCCATCAGGGCGACCTTCCCCGAGAGGTCAGCCGTGAGGCAGTCCTGGGCGGTGGCGACCTGCCCGGTTTGGGCGCCCGCGAGGCAGAGCGCGATGTCCTTGCCTTGCTGCTTGGCCACCGTGAGCCCGGCCGTGGTCAGCGCAATGATGCATTTACCCTCGGCCGACGAGAGCGGCAGGGGCGAACCATGCCGCTGGGCGCTTGCGGGAGAGGCGCAGAGGAGGGCTGCACACAGGGCGAAGCCAAGCCGGATGTGCCGGCGATGAGGCGTGGATGGGGTCAGCATGGGTGGGTTCTCCGCGATGGTCGGCCGAGTCCGTGACTCGCCATTTGCGGGTAGGCTGCCACTAGCGGCGCGCGATGTCGATAGAAAAAGATGCACCCCGGGGGACACTCGAACCCCTTGAGCGCAGCTCTCGACGGCCTGTTGAGGCAGTCGGGGGGGCCATGCCGCTTGTCCCGTGATCGATCGCCGGGATCACCTTCCGGCGAACACGGGCGAACGAAGGGGCTTGTGCACGCTTGCGTTATTCAGGCAGACTCCCAGCCCGATGTTGTCGACCCCCGAGGGGCGTCGAAGACAATGCCCAAGGCAGGTACAACCGAGAGCGAGGACATCCGATGATCCGACGAGTTGCAATAGGTGTCATGGGAGCGGCCATTCTGTGCGCAGCGAGCGCGTACGCCGACGAGGCGGACTGTATTTCGGCGCGCTACAGCGCCGCCGGCAAGTACGCGGGTTGCGAGGCCAAGGTGGCAGCGAAGGGGTTTGCCTTCGACGACTTGTTCCTGAAGTGCCGCCAAAAATACGCCGGCGAGTGGACCAAGCTCGCGCGGAAGTATCCCGGCACCTCGTGCGAGGGCGCGCGCTTCGTGGACAACGGTGACGAAACGATCACCGACAATCTGACGCAGCTCGTCTGGGAAAAGAAGACGACCGCCGTTGGCAGCGGAGTGAACGCTTCGGACCGACACGACGTCGACAATCTCTATACGTGGAGTTCGACTCTTGGTTCCGCGAGTGCCGACGGCGCGACGTTTACCGACTTCCTGGACGACCTGAACTCGACCGGCTTTGCCGGGCAGCACGACTGGCGTCTGCCGACGATCTTCGAGCTGCAGAGTATCGTCGCAACAGACGCTCTACCCTGTGGAAACGCCCCGTGCGTCGCTGATCCGTTGTTCTTGCCGACAGCCTCAACCTGGTACTGGTCGTCCTCAACGGATCAGAGCCTCTCGAATTGGGCGCGGAACGTGAACTTCGCGTCCGGGCGGACGGATGGCTTCTCCAAGAGATCTAGCCCCGCCGTCCGCGCTGTTCGTGCCGGGCATTAGCTTGACGATTCGGCGAGCCGGGGAAGCGTCTTCGGCGCGCTGCGGGAGCGAGCCCCGGGGGTGCGGGCGGGGATGTCTGGCTGAGCGCGCACGACCGGGCGAGGGCACCGGGCTGCTCTGACGTCTCATCGGTCGCCCGGAGTGGAGGCTCCGTCGGCCCATTTCCAACAGTTGCCGGTCCGCTGTTGCGTTCCCTGCCATCGGAAATTGTCTCTGACAGGGAAGGATGCGCCGCTCGCCACCGGTCGGGCCATGTCGACCATGGGCTGCCCTCCCGGCCAGGGCGGACAGCTTCAAGTGCTCGTGGACGGAACATCTCCTGTGTCCGTCACCCCGGCCATCCAAGGTTTGCGTCGACCACGCGTCCCGTGCGAGGAGAGCGCCGTGCTTGCGGACACGACCCACGGCGGGATGCGGGAGAGGGTGACACGCGGCTTGCTCGCGTGCGTGGGCGTTCTGTTCCTCGCGCTGGGAGCGGAGGCTCTCGTCGCTCCCGTCCGCTTCGCCTCCCGGGCTGGCATGCTGCTGCCTGCGCCGGCCGCTCTGGCCGAGGTGCGCGCGGCATACAGCGGGTTCTTTGTCGTGATGACCGCGATCTTGCTCCGCGGGGCGTGGTGGCCCGCCCAGACCCGTTCGGCCATCGGCTGGCTTGCGCTCCTGCTCGCGGTGTTCGCGACGGCTCGACTCTGCGGTCTGATGATCGACGGCTGGCCAGGAGAAGCCGGGTTCAGGTTTCTGCTCGTCGAGGCCACGGGGGCGCTCGTCGCGATGGCCTGCTGGCGCGGGCTGGCCCCGAGTCTTGCCCACCGTGCGGCAGCCGAGCGTCGGTGAGCACCACAGGCGGCGCCCTTGCGTTGCGTGTCGGCAGGGGAGCGGGTAAGGCGCGCGTGGGCCGCTAGCTCAGTTGGTAGAGCAGCTGACTCTTTATCAGCGGGTCCTCGGTTCGATCCCGGGGCGGCCCACTCACGGCGGTGGCTTCGAGTTCGAAGTTCTTTGCAGCATGGGCGACCGGGCTTCCGACCAAGAGGAAGGAGATGCGACTTCGAATGGGAATGAACCGGGTGGCGGGGGCGGTCATCTTCGCATGCTTGACCGGCATGGTCGGGGCCTGCGGCGGGAGCAATGGCACGGATGCTGCGCCCAACGAGCCGGAGCCGCCGCCCGTGGATCCCGGCCAACCGGCGTGTGCCGACTCGTTCGATACGACGTTCGAGGCGATCCAGACGGTCGTCTTTGAGCGCCGAGGCTGCACCAGCGAGCTCTGTCACGGCAATGCCAAGGCTGCCGGACTCGATCTGCGCCCCGAAGTGGCCTGGGAGAACCTGATCGACGTGCCCTCGAGCGGCAGTCGCTTCCGGCGGGTCGTGCCGGGGAGTGCCAACTTCAGTTCCCTCTATTTGAAACTCCTCGCGGCTTCACAGGACATGTTGCCCGGCGGAGTGACCTTGCCCGGAAGCCCGATGCCGAGCGGCGGGCCGGCGATCAGCGCGGGGGAACTCGAGGCGGTTCGTAAATGGATCGAGGTCGGTGCCTCCAGGGACGGTGTCGTCGGCGACAACGTCGATGGCAGCTCGAGCGCGATCGGCGACCTGCTCGGCGCGTGTCTCCCGGACGCGACCCCGATCAGCGTGGCACCGCTGCCGCCACCGGCAGCGGACCTGGGCGTACAGCTCGAGATGCCGCCCTTCGTGCTCCAGCCCGAGACTGAGGTCGAGGTGTGTTTTGCGTCCTGGTACGACTACACCGACCTGGTCCCGGATGAGTTCAAGACTCCAGACGGCAAGTCCTTCTACATCAACTACAGTGATGTCAGGGGCGATCCCCACAGCCACCATTTCGTCCTGACGCACTCCGGCCTCGGCGCCGACACCCTCGACGACCCGAGCTTCGGTGCCTGGTCCTGTCGCGATGGACCTCGTCGTGGCGAGGCCTGTGAGCCGACCGACCCCGACTCCTGTGGCGACGGGTTCTGCGCGAGCGAAATCAAGAACAGCGTTGCGTGCATCGGTTTCGGACCCGACCAGGCCGCAGTCGATGTTGCGACCGGATCCATCGGTGGCCCCTCGCGCGAGGGCTATTACGCGATCCGGCCGCTCAAGGGAATCCTCTACTGGAACTCGCACGCGTTCAATCTGACCACGCAGCCCCATGAGATCCACACGCGCATGAACCTCTACTTCGAATCCGATCGGCGCATGCTCGGACGCCTCGGGACCGATTCGTCACACATCTACATCCAGGCGGGCCAGCCGCCCTACACCGAGAAGACCTACTGTGCGGAGCATGTCGTGCCGCAGGGGGCCGAACTCTACCGCATGGTCTCGCATACCCACAAGCGGGGTGGACGTTTCTGGATCACGGATCCCACCGGCGCCCGGATCTACGAGAGCTTCGTCTATTCCGATCCGGTCGTACAAGAATACGATCCGCCGCTGGTCTACGACTCGCCGGACCCCGCAGAGCGCACGCTGACCTACTGCGCGGTCTTCAACAACGGTTTCAATTCCGACGGTAGCCCGAACCCCCGCACCGTCACCCGGCTCTCGACCATGCCGGCGCGGACCTCTTGCCAGCCGGTGGCGTGCACCGCAGGCAAGGTCGGGGCACCGTGTGCGGGCGCCGCTGACGACGCTGCCTGTGATTCGGCGCCGGGCGAGGGCGATGGCGTTTGCGATGCCTGTCCGATCACGGCCGGGGTGACCACGGAGAACGAGATGTTCATCATCATTCCGTTCTACGGCGAGCCGCCTTCGTGATTGGGGAGACTCGGCGAGGGGCGCGGGGGTGCGCCCCGGCTCACCACGCGACGCCGTAGCGGTCGCGGAAGGTCTTCTCGCGGAACGAGATCCGCTTGGGCGGCCCGAGCCGACGCGCGGGGAATCCGAGCGGAACGACCGTCATCGGTCGGATGTGCGAGGGCAGGCCGAGCAGCGTCGCGAGTTCCATGTCGGCGGTGGGCAGCGTACTGAAGAGCGAGCCCAGGCCCAGCGCATGGGCCGCAAGGCAGAGATTCTGGGTTGCCGGGTAGACCGAAGCGGCGAGCGCGCCCGGGGTGGCGAGCGAGGTGTCGCCGCATACGACGACGATCACGGGTGCTGCGGCGAGACCGCCGTCCGCCCAGCGGTCGATCGCCTCATGGAACCGGCCGCTGATCCGGCCCCGCGAGTACTCGCGCCCGGCGCTGGCCCACATTTTCTCCGCACAAGCGCCGATCCGCGAGCGCAGCTCGGCGTCCCGCGCGACCACGAAGATCCAGGGCTGGCCGTTCTCTGCGCTCGGTGAGTGCGTGGCCGCCTCGAGCAGGCGCTCGATCGTGTCGTCAGGCACGGAATCGTGGAGGAACTCGCGATGTGCACGCTGCGACAGCGCGACTTCGAAGAAATTGTCGGGGGCGAGATCTCGTCCGGGCGTCGCCGGAGTGCCGGGTCGGGGGGCTTCGCGCGCGCCGACCCGGCGGAAGGTGTTCACGTAATCGATCACGAGTGCGGGGTGGCCCGCCCACTCGGCGTAGGAATACGTGCCGTACTGGCCGATGCGCTCGCGGGTCGCTGGCGTCATGTTGCGGAAGGCCGGCTCCGCCTCCGTGCAGTCCAGCTCGTAGAAGTGGAGCCAGCGCGGCTCGCCCCCGGTCACGTTTTCGTACGGCGTGATCATCGTGAAGTGGGGCGGCTGTGCCGCAGCGATGTCGCGGATGTGGATGAAATCGGCCCAGTCGCGCAGGGCCTGGGCCTCGGGCTCGCTGCGCGGGCTGATCAGGACGAGCTCGAGCCCGAGGGTCGGGCCGCGACCGATGGTCCCTTGACCGGGCCGGGCGGTGCGTCGAAAGCAGAGGCCACGGACGTCGCCGGGGCGCGGTGGTGGGCTGAAGCCCGCGTCGATCTCGTAAACCGCCAACCGCCGGAACTCGGGAATCCGCCGAGGGTACTCCGTGCGACCGGGGACGCAGTTCTCCCACCAGGTGGCGCGTCGCACACCGGGCAGGGCGAGCAACTCGTCGACCCTGGTCGCGGCGTACTCGGCTGCCGGTCGGTCGGTCATCTCGAGATAGAGACCGGGCGTGATGCGGTCTTCCATGGCCCCCTCGTTTCGGCTCGCGCGTCCCGGGCCGGGAGCGCCTGTCGCCCCAGCTACCACGGCGCCCGGGGCGCCTCGACGACGCGCACCAGCGATTCGCCGAGGCCGGGTGACAGACTGCGAGATCGTGATCTTCCCGAGGGGCCACCAGCCGGATCGTCGTGCCAGCAAATTGAAGGCATCTCCCAAAGAATCGGAGTAGCGTAGGTGGCCCGGTCTCGCGGCCAGGAAGGGGACGGGAGCGGCACGATGAGCGAGGTGTTTGCCGAGGGGGGGCGCCCTGCCTCGCGGGGCCATCGTTGCCCCCGTCACGCCCCTCCACCCCGCCGCCAATTGATTCGTTCGCCGGCCCGGGCGTAGCGTAAGCCGCGCGCCATGGGGGCGCGCTTCTCGGGAGGGGGAACGATCATGGAGGCATCGCCTCAATTCACGTCCGCGACCGCCGAGGTTCTCCTCGGCTTCGTCCTGTGGTTCCTGGTCCTGACGATGGGGATCGGGCTCTATCGTTGGATGCTGATCCTCGGCGGACGGCCAGCCAACGGGTTTCGGGCCGATTCGACCGACGTGCCGCCCTTTGGACAGCGCCTGGGCCGGGTGCGCGACAACGTCTTCGAGAACCTGCCCGCGGTCGCAGCACTGGCGCTCTTGGCGATCGCGACCGGCCGTACTGCCGTGACCGACCCCCTCGCGATGCCGCTGCTCTACGCACGGCTTGCCCAGTCGGTGACTCATCTGGCCTCCACCAGTGTGCCGGCCATCTTCATCCGCTTCGGTTGCTACGGGGTGCAGATCGTCATCCTGGTGACGTGGGTGGTCAAGCTTGCGGCGAGCTGAGCCGGCTCATGCCGTCGGCGGAGTCATGGCACGCATGTAGACTCCGAGGTCGAAGTAGTCGCGCCATGCCGCGATGCGTCCATCCCGGATCTCGAACACGCCGCAACACGGCAGATCGACCACGCGCTCTCCGGCCCGCGTGTGGTCGATCCGCTCGGCGATGACCACGTCACCGGCACAGGCCAGGTTGAGGATCTGCCATTCGGTGTAGGTCCAGTCGGCGGCGAAGCCCGCAATGAAGCGCTCGATCGCGTCGCGGCCCTGCATGGGCCCGACGGGCATGTTGTGATAGACGCCGTCATCGGTGAAGAAGCTCGCGATCTCGCGGGCATCGAGGCGCGACCAGGCGGCACAGAACTGGCGGATCAGATCGCTGTTGGCGGACATCGGCTGCGTCCTCCTGCGCTCTCGAACGCGAACCGTCAGAACCCCTGCGCCGACATCTTCGCGCGGTACTCCATCGGCAGGATCTCGATGACCTGCCCGTCGGGATCGCGGATCATGACCGCCGCTCCGAGGTTGGTTTCCTCGAGCACCGTGCCGCCGCAGGCGGAGACGCGCGAGAGCAGTCCCGGCACGTCGCGCACGCTGATCGAGAGATGGGTCAGGCCGGGCTCGTTCATGACGCGCTCGCGCGTCGCCGGGTTGCCGGGGCGGGCAAAGTGCAGCAGCTCGAGGATCAGGCCGTCGAGGCGCAGATACGCCGCGCGCAGGCCGACCGGCGACGGTACCCGCAGCAGGCGGGCGTTCATCTCATCGGGCGGAGTGATCTCGTAGAGGAAGGTGAAGCCGAGGAGATCCTCGTAGAACCGACGGGCGCGGGCCAGGTCGGTGACACAGTGTCCGATATGATTGACTGCGGTGGCGTCGGCGGTGCTCATCGAGGGGGTTGTTGCGCGTGTCCGGCCGTCGGCGCAAGCCGCCTCAGCCCCGGGGCAGGCCGAGCATCCGTGTCGCGATGATGTTCTTCTGCACCTCCGAGGTGCCGCCCGAGATCGTCTGCGAGAGGCTGTAGAGGTAGCTCTGCTGGAAGCTGCCCTGCTCGACGGCGTACGGGTCACCCGCCATCAGCTGGGCGTAGGGACCCTCGACGGCCAGTGCTGTGCCGTGCAGGCGTTGCGTGAGGCGCGACCAGAACTCTTTCTTGAGACTCGACTCCGGCCCCGGTTCCTGGCCGCGCGCCATGCGTGTCATCGTGTCCAGATTGAGGAGGCGCAGGATCTCGACCTCGATCCACGATTGGACGACCTCGTCCCGCAGGGCACGGTGCACGGGTTGGCCTGCGGCGGCCCGCCGGCGCAGGAGGCCGATCAGTCGATCGAGAGCGATTTTCTGCTTTACCTGTTCCTTGAAGAGATAGCCGGTGCCGCGTTCGTGGGCGAGCGTGTTCATGGCGATCTGCCAGCCCTCGTTCTCGCGTCCGAGAACGAACTCGCGCGGTACGAAGACGTTGTCGAGGAAGGTCTCGTTGAACTCGGTGTCGCCGGTGAGCTGGCGCAGCGGGCGGATCGTGATGCCCGGCGCCTGCATGTCAACGATGAAGTAGGTGATGCCCTTGTGCTTGGGCGCGTCGGGGTCGGTGCGGGCGAGGCAGATCGCCCAGCGCGAGAACTCGGCATAGCTGGTCCAGACCTTCTGGCCCGTCAGCAGGAAGCCGTCGCCCTCTCGTACGGCACGGGTGCGCAGGCTCGCGAGATCGGAGCCAGCCCCGGGTTCGCTGTAGAGCTGGCACCAGATCTCCTCGGCCGAGAGGATTCCGGGCAGGAAGCGGCGCTTCTGCGCCTCGTTGCCGTGGTTGATCAGGGTGGGACCGACATTGTTGACCCCGACCTTGTTGATCAGCTCGGGCGCCTGCGCGCGTGCCATCTCTTCGTTGTAGATAATTTGCTCGACCAGGGTCGCGCCGCCACCGCCGTACTCCCTGGGCCAGGCGAGTCCGCACCAGCCGGCGCGGTGCAGCCGGCGCTGCCAATCGCGCATGAAGTCGACCCACGCCGCATAGGTCGCAAACGTCGGCGCCGCGTCTGTGCCCCAGTCCGCGGGCAGGTTCGCGGTCAGCCAGGCGCGTACCCGCAGGCGGAAGGCTTCCTGTTCCGGCGCGTAGCTCAGGTCCATCGCGACGGAGCCCTACCAGACGCGGACGCTCTCATCAGGCGCTTGCCGGACGAATGGTCGCTCTGTCGAGTGCGCGGGGCTGGCCCCGCCTGACGCTGGCGTTCTCCTGAGGCGCCAACCGGGGTCGAGCGAGACGCGGTCCGGTGTTCGCGAATGACGCAAGCGCGCGTGGCCTTCGTTGCCCCTGCGTGTAAGATCGCGCCCGGTCAGTGGGTAGGCCGACGACCGGCCTTGGAACGTGATGGCACAGCTCATCCAGGATCGCGCCGCGATCGTCGGCATCGGCCAGACGGCGTTCGGCAAGGGCCTGCCCGAGAGTGAACTCTCGCTCGCCTGTCAGGCAATCTCGGCGGCGATCGACGATGCCGGACTGCGGCCGGCCGACGTCGACGGGCTCGCGATGTTCTCGATGGAGAACGGCCGCGAGGTCGAGATCGCGCGCAACGTCGGCCTCGGCGAGATTACCTACTTTGGCGAGGTCGGCTACGGCGGCGGTGCGGGCTGTGGTGCTGTCGGGCACGCCGCGATGGCGGTGGTCACGGGGCAGTGCGAAGTCGCGGTGGCATGGCGGGCCCGCAAGCGCGCCGACAAGGGCAGCCGCCCCTGGGCCAACGTCGCGGCCCGGCTCGGGGGAGCGCCGCAGTGGAGCCGGCCTTTCGGCCTGCTGCGGCCGGTGGACGAGATCGCGCTCCTCGCGCGCCGCTATATGCACGAGTACGGCGCGACGCGCGATCATCTCGCCAACGTGGCCCTGGCCTTTCGCAAGCACGCCAATCGTAATCCCGCCGCGACCATGTACGAGAAGCCCCTCACCCGCGCGCAGTACATGAACGCGCGCTGGATCTCGGAGCCGCTCTGCCTCTTTGACAACTGTCTCGAAACCGACGGTGCTCTGGCCGTGGTGATCACCCGGGCCTCGCGCGCCCGCGATCTGGCGCAACCGCCCGTGCTCATCCATTCCTTTGCCCAGGGGTTCGGCCGCCAGCATCAGGTGATGACCAATTATTTTTGCGACGATCCTCTGCTCGGGCCGGGCTGGGCGTGCGCGAAACGCCTGTGGGCCAACAGCGAGATCGGCCCCCGCGACATCTCGTGCGCTCAGCTCTACGACGCTTTCAGCCCGCTCGTGCCCCTCTCGCTCGAGGCCTACGGTTTCTGCGACCGGGGCGAGGGCGGGTCCTTCACCGACGATGGCGCCCTCGAATGGCCGCACGGTCGCCTGCCGACGAACACCGCCGGCGGCGGCATGTCCGAGGCCTACGTCCATGGCTTCAACCTTGTGCTGGAGGGCGTGCGGCAGATGCGCGGCACCTCGACCGCGCAGGTCGAGCGGGCCTCGAGCTGTCTCGTGACCAGCGGCGAGGGCGTGCCGACCAGTGCTCTGGTGCTGCGGCGGGACTGATGGCGAGAACCCGCGCACAGACGGACGGATTTAGTTCATGACGGAGAGCGGCTTTCTCCTCCCGGATCTCCAGGATCCCGAGTCGGCGCCTTTCTGGGAGGCGACGGCACGCGGCGAACTCTGCCTGCAGCGCTGCTCTGGTTGTGGTCGTTTGCGGATGCCGCCGCGCCCGATGTGTCCGCACTGCCGCTCGACGGCGAACGAATGGCCGGCTGTTTCGGGCCGTGGCCGCATCTGGTCCTTCGCGGTGGTCCATCCCCCGCTGCTGCCGGCCTATGCCGAGTTCGCGCCCTATCCGGTGGTGGTCGTCGAGCTCGATGAGGATCCCGGCCTGCGCCTGGTCGGCAATCTGGTCGCTACGCCCGAGGGGCCGATCAACGGCGTTGACCCGGCGACGATCCATATCGGCACTCCGGTACGTGTCGTGTTCGCGCGCGTGGGCGACGTGAGCCTGCCGCGTTGGATGAGTGCTGCGGCCGCAGATTGACGGAGCCGGGTTTCGGGCCGAGCAGCCGCAACCTGCCCGTGGGCCCGGCTGGGGGCGCGGGTGGGAGGAGGATCGCGAGGCGCGGTCGGCTCCGTGTCGAAAAGGAACTCGCCCGCGCGAGAGCGCAGCGCGTCACACGGTTGACCCTGATGCAGGGAGGCTGATAGCTGGCCTCGAATGATGCGCGCGATTTCCGTTCCGACGCCCCTCCAAATCCCTCTCCACGCAAAACACTCGACCATCTCCCGTGACTCCACCGGAACGGGCATCGCAGGTGGTGCGGCGATCGCGCGCGCGCCGGCCTGTCGCTGGCCTGGCGAGACGCGGTGCGGCGTCCTGACGCGCAGCCCGGTCGCCCGTGCGCTCGGCGTTTTACTTGCATTGTCATGCCTTGCTGGCGTTTCTCGTGCCGCCGACGAATTCCCGGCGAGCGGTCGGCCGGCAGGGGCCCCGGGCATCGAGGCGCCCGCCAGTTTCATCGATGCGAGCGAGACGCCCGAGGCCGGCGGAGGCCCCGAGGCGGAAGCCGATGCCGGTCTTGCCGAAGGGGAGGCCGCACTCGAAGGCCGCCCGGGTCCCGGCCTCGAGGGGGCGCGCTCGCGCAGGCAGGTCGAGGAGATCGTGGTGCGGGCGCGCAAACGCGAGGAACTGCTGGCGGAGACCCCGGTTGCGGTGACCGCGCTCCCCGAGAGCGAGTTGCGCGAGACCGGTGCCATGCGCCTCGACGACATCCAGGACCTGGTGCCGAACCTGCAATTCTCTGGCGGACGCGACGGTCAGGAGGGGGGCATAAAGATCCGCGGCATCGGCACCGCCTCGGGGGAACTGGTCTACGACCCGGGCGTTGGCATCTATGTCGATGGGGTCTTCCTGCCGCGCATGATCGGCCAGTTGGTCGATGTGCTCGACGTCGAGCAGGTCGAAGTGTTGCGCGGGCCGCAGGGGACACTCTTCGGCAAGAATACGGTCGGTGGCGCGATCAACGTGACCACCGCCAAGCCCTCGCCCGAACTCGAGGCCTTCACCTTCGTGCGGGCCGGCAGCTTCGATCTCGTCAATGCGCGCGCCATGCTGAACGCACCGATCGTCGAGGACCGCCTCTTCGGTCGGGTAGCGGTGAGCACCATTCAGGACTCGGGTTACGCCGAGAACGTTTATCGCGACGAGGGATGGTCGAACCGTGATTCGAACGTGGTGCTGGCTTCGCTGCGCGCACTGGTGACCGATGGCCTGACCAACGACCTGAGCGGCACGTGGGGCCGCTCTCGCGATCATGGTCGGGGTGGTCAGTGCCGCGTCGTGGAGCCGACCGGGTTGGGGGGACTCATGCCCGGATTCTTCGATGCTTGCGGCGAGACCGAACCCTACCGCTTCAGCGCCAACGTTGCGGGACTGGTCGACGTCGAGAGCTACGGCTTGTGGAACATCGCGGCCTGGGAAGTGCCAGCACTGCCCGGCCTCGACTCGCTCGAGGTTCGTTCGCTGACATCATGGCGCGAGCAAAATATCCGCAGCCGGGCCGACCTCGATCTCACTTTCTCGCCCGCTCTGCAGCTCTCGTTGATCGGTGGTGGTCCGGCCGAGGGCGCGCCCTGGTTCCAGCGTCAGACCAGTCAGGAGCTGCAGGCGAATGGCGAAGCTCTCGACGGCGCGCTCTCCTTTGTCACCGGTGCCTTCGGCTTCTGGGAGGAGGGAACGGCGACGACGACGCTCTCGGCTTTCCCCGGTGTGCTCAACATCACGAGCGAGACCGAAACCCTGATCGACAACTGGTCGTGGGCGCTCTTCGGTCAGGCGACCTGGGACGTGACGGACTGGGCCGGGCTCACGGCCGGCCTGCGCTACACCCAGGACAAGAAGGGTTCGACGCTCACCGTCACGAACGTCGCGACGGTTCCGCCGGTCCCGGGCACCCCCCAGAGTGGCAGCAAGATCTTCACGGCATGGACGCCGATGGCGAGTCTCACGATGCCGGTGCCGGAGAGTTGGCTTGCCGAGACGCCGCTCTCCTACGCCATGGGCTACCTCTCGTGGGCGCAGGGCTTCCGGGGTGGCGGCTTCAACGCGCTGATCAGCATCGATGACCAGGACGAACTCGAACCCTTCCAGCCGGAGACGCTCAACAGCTACGAACTCGGGATCAAGTCGCTCGCGTTTGACCAACAGCTCGCGGTCAACCTGGCGCTCTTCATCGGCAAGTACGACGACATCCAGGTGACTACCCTGCGGGTCACGGAAGACGCGCAGGGCAATCCGACCCAGGTCGAGCAGCTCACGCTCAACGCGGCCAAGGCCACGACCCGGGGTGTGGAACTCGAAGTGCTGGCGATGCCGATGGATGGCTGGGTCGTACAGGGTTCGACCGGTGTGCTCGATTCGATCTATGACCAGTTCCTGGGGATAAGTGATTTGACCGGTCAGTCGATCGACCGCGACGGTCAGAGCTTCAACGGTGTGCCCCGATTCCAGGCGCATCTCGGCGTGCAGTACTCGTTTGCCTTCTCGCCGCCGGGGCCGGCGTGGATGCGCGGCTGGTGGACGCCGCGGCTCGATTGGTCCTACCAGAGTGCGATCCACTACGCGGGGCCCGAAGTGCTGGGCGCCGTGCAGCCGGGCTACAACCTGCTTCAGGCTCGTCTCAGCTACGACTTCCTCGACGACCACGCGCAGGTCGCGCTCTGGGGCCAGAACCTGACCGACCAGACCGCCTTCAACTATACCCAGGCGCTGATCTCCTCGATCGGAATACTGAATCGCTACTACATGCCGCCGCGCACGTTGGGTGTCGAGCTGAGCTACCGCTACTGAGTCAACGCAGGAACGAGTAGTACTCGACGGCGAGATCCTGGAAGCCGGGGTCGTAGCGCTCGCCCACGTGAGAGACCGCGAAGGCATCACGGCGCGGGTAGTCGAAAGGTGCTTGGAGTTCGCCGTCGTGCAAGGCCTCGTATTGCGCGCGGCTCAGGTCGAGGTGGTTCTCGAGGGCCCGGGTGACTCCGATGCGGGCTGCGGCCTGTTCCCAGCCGTCGACGGGGCGGATCGGGATCGCCTCGGCGGCATCCCCGCTGCCGTAGCCGACGACGACCATCGGTGAACCGGCGAGATCGAGCCCGCTCGCGGCCGCCTGCTCGAAGCCAGCGGCGAGCCACGCCGGGAGGGCCGCACTGTAGAGGTTGCCGAAGTCCATCACGGTTTCGGCGCCGAGGCTCATCTTGCGGTCGAGCAGCTCGCGGAAGCGGGCCGAGCGGCGAACCAGGCCGGCGATGGCGGTCGTCGCCGGATAGGGATCGTTCGGTTCCTCGCTCTCGAGGACCGCGGAGAAGAGATCGGGTGCGGACGCGCATTCCCGGAGGACGTCTTCGTACGTCACTCCGGCGTCGCCGCAGAGTCCCCGCAATTCGTCATGCCGGTGGTCGCCGCGCGCCATGCCGCGCACGTAAAGCACTGACATTGCCTGGATCGGCATCATGTTGTAGGGCCGGTGGAAAAACAAATGCTTTATGTCCTGTTCGTAGAAGGTGCCGGCCGAGACACCGAGCCGCTCGAGCATCATCTCGACAGCGTGCACGGTCTCGTCGAGGTAGGCGAAGGTCGAGTAGCGACCGCTGAAGATCGGGAAATCGGCGAGCCGTTTGCGGCGGCCGGGGTAATCGTCCCGGAAATGGCGAGCGAAGGGCTTGCGGAAGTCGGGGCCGCGGTAATCGGAGGCACTGCCGGCATGGTGCAGATCGACCTCGAAGAGCCGTGGGGTGGCATCGACCAGCATCGCGACCGCGCCGGCGCCCTGGGTCTGCTCGCCGCTGCTGCCGCGTTCGTACTCGGCAATATCGGCCGAGACGACGATGGCGCGCCGGCCGGCGCCGTCGGAAGAGACGTAGCGACAGGCCCCCTTGAGCGCGTAGATGCCGCCGAGGCACGCGTGCTTGAACTCGGGTACCTCGAGATGGCGCGAGAGCCGGGGCAGGCCGAGTTCGTCGAGGGCGCGATCCACCATGCCGCGCACGATCACGGCACCCGCCGCGTTGTCAGTGCTTGACTCGGTGCCAAGACCGAGGAAGCCGACCTCGCGGGGATCGACGTCGTTCTGCCGGATGAGCCGCAGGACTGCGGTCGCGGCCATCGTGTAGACGTTCTCGTCGCGATCGGGGACGCGGAAGCTATGGCCCACCACGGCCCGGATCTTGGGCCACGAGTTGCCGGTCCAGGCGCACCAGCTCTCCAGATCCACTCGTGGCGCTGGCAGGTAGAGGCTCATCGCGCTCACTCCGGCCAGCCGGTCGCTTCGTTCACTCATGGCTCGTGGTCTCCGCTTCGGCAGCCGGACGCCCCTTCGTCGCTCGACGGTGGTCGTCCGCTGTGGTCCGCAGGGTACATCTGCATCCGCCAGAGGCCAGTCCGCGAGTCCCGGGGATGGATCGGGCTGATCCATCGGGCCGGGGGTTCGATCCGGCCGAGCCGGCTGGCGGCAGCGCCATGGTCTGCTTGAGAGCAGCGCGTTCGTTGGGCAGGGGGGTGCGCCGGATGTACGCCGAGATCGAGTACCGCGTCGACGAGCCGGTGGGCTGGATCGTGCTCAACCGGCCCGATCGCCTCAACGCCTGGACCGGCCGCATGGGCGCCGAGGTCAAACATGCGATGGCCGCAGCCGAGGCCGATCCGCGCGTGGTGGGCATCGTTCTGACCGGCGCCGGCCGTGGCTTCTGTGCCGGAGCAGACTTGCAGGATCTGCGCGGGCTCTCCCGAGGCACGGGCATGGGGTCGACCCCGGAGGGTCTCGACGCGGAGCCCGGCGATCGGACGATGGAGGACTTTCGCGGCACGTACACGTACCTTCTCTCGATCCGTAAACCGGTGATTGCCGCGGTAAATGGGCCGACCGCGGGGATGGCCGTGCCGATCGCTTGCGCCGCCGATCTGCGCTTCGCCTCGGAACGAGCGCTCTTTACTTGCGCGTTCTCGCAGCGCGGCCTGATCGCGGAATGGGGAGCGAGCTGGCTTCTGCCGCGACTGATCGGGCCGTCGCGCGCGCTCGATCTGCTCTGGTCGTCACGCAAGGTCGGGGCCACGGAGGCGTTCTCGCTCGGTCTCGTTGATCGCGTCTTCCCGCACGAAGAGTTGCTCGTGGAGTGCCGTCGGTACATCGAAGATCTGGCGGCGAACTGCTCGCCGACCTCGATCGCCACCATGAAGCGCCAGGTGTGGCAGCAGATGCACGGCTCACTCGGGCCCGCCGAGCGCGAATCAGTCAAGCTCATGATAGAGACCTTTCGCCATCCCGATTTCCGCGAGGGGGTGTCGGCGTTTCTGGAGAAGCGCCAGCCGAACTTCCAGCGTCTCAGAACCTCCGGCGAGTGATCGTCGGCCGCGCGGGACAGGCGCCGGAGGATCTCCTGACGCAGAGCGGCAGGGGACCGGCGTGTGAGCAAGTGATCCGACCGCTGGATTTTGACAAATGATCTGTCCGCTCCGGGCTCGCGCAGCTCGGGCGGGCGCCCCAGCGTGCGGCCTCGGGCGGGGCGGGTTAGGGGGCGGGCGCGCTCGCTCTGCAGGCGGGCCACAGGAGGCACAGACATGAGCGACGAACGCACTCCCATCCTCGTGGGCACAGCCCAGCTCGTGCAGCGCAATGTCGCGCTGGCCGAGGCCTTGAATCCGCTGGTGATGCTCGAGCGCGTGGCGCGCGAAGCGGCGGCCGACGCGGGTGCCGGCGACGCGCTGCTGCGTGGGCTGGATACGGTCGCGATATTGAACGTGGCGGGCTGGCGGGCGACCAATCCCGCCCGCCTCGTGGCGCAGCAACTCGGGGCCACCCCGGGCGCCGAGTTCACGAGCGAGCTCGGTGGACAGATCGGCGTGACCGCGGCCAATCATATCGCAAGGCGGATTCTCGAGGGGCGCACGCAAACGGCGTTCATCGGCGGCTGCAACAACATGCGCACGCTGGTCAAGGCCGGGCAGGCGGGCTTCGACCTCGGCTGGCCAAAGGGCGGCGAGGGCACGCCGGAGTTTCTGGGCAGCACCACACCGGGGAGTTCGGAACTCGAGGGTCGCTACGGCATGGTGATGCCCCCCGATGTCTACCCAATCTTCGAGAACGCCGTTCGCGCCGCAAGGGGCCTCGATCTGGCGGGCCACCGGGCGCGGATGGGTGGTCTGTTCACGCGCTTCACCAAGGTGGCGGCGGCCAATCCCTTCGCCTGGTTCCCGGTCGAGCGCAGTGCTGCCGAGCTGGTCACGCCGGCCCCTGACAATCGCATGATCGCTTTCCCCTACACCAAGTACCTCAACGCGGTTCTCAATACCGATCAGGCGGCGGGCTTCTTCATGATGTCGGTCGCGGCCGCGCGCCAGCTTGGCATCCCCGAGCGCAACTGGATCTACTGGTGGGGCGGGGCCGAGTCGCAGGAGGAGGCCTGGTGGGTGAGCGAGCGCCCCGATTTCGCGCGCTGTCCGTCCATGCTCGACGTCCAGCGATCCGCGCTCACCCATGCCGGACTCGGAGGCGGGACCGAGGGGATCCAACATTTCGATTTTTACAGCTGCTTTCCGGTAGCGGTGGAGATGGCGATCGACCAACTCGGTCTCGAGATCGACGATCCGCGCGGCTTCACGGTCACCGGTGGATTGCCCTATGCGGGTGGACCGGCCAGCGCCTACACGCTGCACTCGATCGCCTCGATGGCGGGCCGACTGCGCGATCACCCCGGCGATACCGGGCTGGTGACCGGCAACGGCTGGTACTTGACCAAACATGCAGCAAGCGTGTGGAGCAGCCGTCCGCATCCCACGGGCAAGCCGCAGCACGGCCTCCTGCCCGCCGCCGAGCTGCCCTCGGCGACGATCGAGACCGCAGCGCGGCCGGTCGAGGAGGGCGCCACGGGCCCGGCGCGGATCGAGGGCTACACGGTGATCTATGGCCGTGACGGTGCACCGGCGCGCGGGATCGTGCTGGGGGCCACGGCGCAGGGGCGGCGTTTCCTCGCCAACACCCCGGCCGATCGCACGCTGCTCGACACCTTCGTGGCCCGAGAGCAGATCGGCGCGTCGGGCAAGCTGACGCAGAAGGATGGTTTGACAGTCTTCGATCCCGCGTGATGGGGAGCCGGTTCGAGCTGGCTGGCGGGATCCGGGGCGCGATTCGTGACTCGTGATGCAGAGGGAGGAGAGTGCACCATGGCCGGAGAGTTCGAGGGCAAGGTCGTGATCGTCACCGGGGCCAGCCGGGGGGTTGGTCTCGGGATCGCACGTCGCTTCCTCGAGGCGGGTGCCAGCGTCGCGAGTTGTTCGCGCAAGGAGATGCTTCCGCCCCCTTTCGCGGACCGAATTCCCGGCGGAGTCGAGCGAGCCGTGCACTGGGTCTGCGACCAGCGTGACTTTGACCAGATCGACGCTTTCGTCACTCGTGTGGTCGAGCGCTTCGGCCGGCTCGACGTCTTGATCAACAATGCGGGGGGCGCACCGACGACGAGCACCACCGAGGTCTCGCCGCGCTTTCACAAGGCGACGATCGAGAACAATCTGACCGGGCCGATGTGGTTTGCGTTGCGAGCGCACCGGCAGATGGTCACGCAGGAGAGCGGCGGCTCAATCGTCAATATCTCCAGCCAGGCCTCGTCGCCGGCGGGGTCACCGACACTGGTCTCCTACGGCGCGGCGAAGGCGGGTCTGAATCACTTGACCAAATCGCTGGCGAAGGAGTGGGGGCCGAAGATTCGTGTCAATTGTCTGTCTCTGGGGCACGTCGTGACCGAGATGTGGCGCGAATACATCGCCAGAAGTGACCCTGCGATCGAGCACAAGCTTGCGGCGCAGGTGCCGCTGCGGCGCTTTGCACAGCCCGAGGAGGTCGGCGATGCCTGCCTCTTCCTGTGCTCGCGCAGTGGCGAGTACGTCAATGGAGCGACGATCGCCTTCGACGGCGGCCTGGCCTAGGGCAAGCTCGCCACGACACGCGGGCCGGGAGCCAAAGCCACCATGGAGTGCATCCTTGTCGCGCACACGCATTGGGATCGGGAGTGGTACCGCACTTTCGAGTTCTTCCGCGCCCGACTCGTCGACACGGTCGATCGCGTTCTTGACCTGATCGCGGCCGAGCCCGATTTCCACTTCCTGCTCGACGGGCAGACCATCGTGCTCGAGGATTATCTCGAGATTCGCCCGGAGCGCCGCAGCGAGCTCGAGACGGCGTGCCGCGCGGGTCGGATCGCGATCGGGCCGTGGTATGTTCAGCCCGATTCGATCCTCCCGGCCGGCGAGACGCACATCCGCAACCTGCTCGAAGGGCGTCGAGTGGGCGAGACCTTCGGCGGTGTTTCACGGGTCGCCTACACGCCCGACTCGTTCGGCCATCCGGCCCAACTGCCGCAGATTCTCGCCGGCTTCGGGCTTGGTCCCTTCGTCTTCTGGCGCGGCGTTGGCGACGAGATCGAGCGGCTCGGCGCCGAGTGGACGTGGGCGGCACCCGACGGCAGCACGGTCGCGGTCCACCACCTCGCCGAGGGCTACTTCGGAGCCTGCGGCCTGCCGACGGACTCCGTCGCGACGGCGGCTTTCCTGGAGGGACTCGGCCGTACACTCGCCGAACCGACGCGGAGTGGCCGCGTGCTCTTCATGAACGGGATCGACCACGCCGCGCCGCAAGAACACGTCGGGCCGGGACTCGACGTCCTGCGGCGCTTGACGGGATGGCGGGTGCGGCGCGGTTTGCTGGAGGATTTTGTCGCGGATCTCGACTTCACAGGCGCCCGCCACTGCGGGCCACTGCTCGGAGGCCGGATCGCGAACCTCCTGCCCGGGGTGTGGTCGACGCGCACGCCGCTCAAGATCATGAACCGTCGCGTCGAGGCGACGCTCTCCGGCTGGGCCGAACCCTTCGCCGCGATCGGGCATGCGTTCGGCCTGCGCGACGAACGGCCCGCGTTGCGGCGGGCGTGGCGGGCGCTGCTCGCCAACCAGGCCCACGATTCGATTTGCGGCTGTTCTCTCGACGAAGTCCATCGCCAGGGCGAGGCGCGCTACGCGACGGCGCTTGAACTTGCGCACGAGACCACGCGCCGCAGTCTCGAACGTCTCGCGGGGCTCCCGCCGATCCGCAGCACGCCGTGGTCCGCGGCTCTGGAGCTCGCCGTGTTCAACCCCAATCCGGAAGCGCAGAGCGGTGTCGTCACGTTTCCGCTCGATCCCGACATGTGGCTCGAGACCGGCGGTGACCATGAACGCTCGCTGCGAATCCATCCACTGCTTGCGGCGGACTTGCGGGCCTTGGGCTTCACGGCCGACGGAGCACCGGCCCGGCTGGTGCCAGATGACAGCCCCGGCCGGGTGCAGCTCGACGCGGAGCGGCCGGGACGTGCGGTGCAGTTCGTGGCGCGCGACGTCCCGGCTTTTGGTTGGAAGCGCGTCAAGCTTGAAGCCGTGCCGGGCGGACATCTGGACGAGGTCGATGACGGGCGCTCGATTGGCGACGACGACCGTGGCGTCGCGGTGGCCGAAGATGGCACGCTCTCGCTCTGGTTCGGGGGCGCGTCGTGGCGCGGGCTTTGCGGGATCGAGGATCTTGGCGACCGTGGCGATAGCTATGATTTTGATCCGGTCCTCGGGGATGGCCCCGGGCAGGACGACGTCGTCGTGCAGCGCCGACGTCACGCCTGCGGGATCAGCGAACTCGAGGTCACCCGCCGCCTGAGGCTCCCGGCCGGGCTCCAGTGCGACCGCGACGAGCGTTCGCGCGAGATGGTTGCGGTCACGCTGCGGGTGATCGCGCGGATCGTGCACGGCATGGACGAGGTCGAACTCTCGATCGAGTTCGATAACCAGGCCCGGGATCACCGCCTGCGACTGCTCTTCCCGACCGGCGGCGGGCCGGATGGACGTGCCGCCACGACCTTTGACGTCGCCGCCGTGCGTGCGGGCGCCCCAGAGACGACGGGCTGGGTCCAGTCCGCCGTGAGCACCTTTGCGCAGGGCGGTTTCGTCGAAGGCGGTGGCTTGCTGCTCGCCGCCCCGGGCCTGGTCGAGTGCGAACTTTTTCCGGACGGGACCTTCGCGCTGACGCTCGTGCGCAGCGTTGGCTGGCTCGCGCGCATGGACCTCCGCAGTCGCCCCATGCCGGCGGGCCCGATTGTCGCGACGCCGGGCGCCCAGTGTCAGGGGCCGGTACGGGCCCGCATGACGTGCTTGCCGGCGGGCGCATGGGGCCGAGCGCGTGCGGCCGAACTCGGCCTCTGTGCCGTCGCGGCGGGCCCGTCCCCGATCGTCGAAGCGGGGCGAGCGTTGCTCGAAATCGGCCCGGCGCCGCTCCGGCTCGAAGCCTTCAAGCAGCGAGATGAGGGTGAGGGATTTGTGGTGCGGCTTCTGAATCCCCTCGATTGTCCGCTTCGGGCGCGGCTTGGGACCTCGCTCCCGGTGTCGCACTGGCGCCGACTGCGCCTCGACGAGACCGCGCTGGACCCGGAGGTCGAGCCCATTGACGATCGGGCAATCGAATTCGAAGTCGGCCCGCACGCGCTCGTGACGGTCGAGTTGATGAAGGGGGAATGAGAGCATGGGCCTCTGGAATCGGTACGCCCTGCCGCGTCTGATCGAGTTCTCGATGCGGCAGCCGCCGATCATGCGCCAGAGGGGCAAGGTCGTGCCGGAGGCCAGTGGCCGCGTCCTCGAGATCGGGGTCGGCTCGGGGCTCAATCTGGCCTTCTACGATCGGGCTCGTGTCGAGCACGTCTCTGGTGTGGAGCCGTCGCGCGAACTGGGGCTCTTGGCCTGCGCCCGAGCCCGGGCGGCCGGGTTGGCGTTCGAGTTGATCGAGGCCGGCGCAGAGGACATTCCGCTCGATGACGCCTCGGTCGATTCCGTGGTCATGACCTACACGCTCTGCACGCTTCCCCACGTACCGGAGTCACTCGCCGAGATGCGGCGCGTGTTGCGTCCGGGTGGCGCCTTGCATTTTGTGGAGCACGGCGCGGCGCCCGACCCGGGCGTCGCGCGTTGGCAGCGCCGCGTCGAGCCGCTGTGGAAGCGTCTCGCCGGGGGCTGTCATCTGACGCGCAACGCTCCGGAGCTGCTGGCCGGGGCGGGCTTCGCGGTCGAGCGGCTCGAGTCCATGTATCTGCCAGGGCCGCGCATCGCGACGTGGAACACCTGGGGGCACGCGCGGCGGCAACCTTAGGGCCGGGCCGTTCGCACAACGGACAGCGCCGTGGCATCGGTGATCTCTGGTGGGCGAGCGCGGGAAGAGGAACGACGGGCCGATCTTCTACGGCTGGTTCATTCTCGCTGCGAGTGTGGTGATCGAACTCTTCGGGATCGGCTTCGGAATCTTCGGCATCACCACGGCCTACCCCTATTTGATCGAGACCTTCCCGCAGTGGCCGCGCTCGACCATCTTCCTGCCGACTTCGATCATCATCGTGACGGTGGGGGCGCTGGGCCCGTTCGTGGGCTGGCTTGTCGATCGTTTTCCGATTCGTATCTTGTTCACGACAGGTGCTCTCGTGCAGGGCGTGGGGTTGCTCGCCTTTGCCCACGTTCACACCCCTCTCGAGTACCTGGCGAGCTCCGTGGTCGTCGGGGTTGGGCTCGCCGGGGTCACGATCCTGCCCAATCAGGTGCTGATCGCGCGCTGGTTCCACGCGCGGGTCGGTCTGGTGAACGGCATCCTGCTCGGCGCCACGGCACTCGGGGCGTCGATCTCTCCGGCGCTCATTACGCGGCTCATCGAAGCCAGCGATTGGCGCTCGGCCTTCGGGTGGATGGCGCTCGCGGCGGTTGTTCCCCCCCTGGCGGCGACTCTGCTGGTGGTGCGCGACCGTCCGGAGGATCTGGGCCTGCGTCCCCTGGGCGTCGAAGGCGGTGGCGGGGCGCAGTCAAGAAGAACTATGTACAGCTCCGCCCGTGACGTGACCGCTCGCGTGGCGTTGCGTTCGCGGATTTTCTGGGTGCTCGGTGCGGTGATCTTCCTCGGGGGCATGCCCTGTTACTCACACAACAAGCATCTCCTCGTCTTCCTGCGCGAGCTGGGCTATGGCGCGGTCGCCGCTGCCGACTACAAGAGCTTTCTCTTCCTGGTCGCGGCGATCGCTCGTGTCGTCTTTGGCTGGCTCGCCGATCGCACGGACCGCCGCCGTCTGGTGATTGCGACTGTTCTGCTGATTGCCATCGGCTACCCGATTCTGCTGGTCGTGCCACGGCACCCTGAACTCTTGCCCGTGTCTTTGCTGCTCTTCGGGGCCGGGTACGGCGGGCTCCTGCCGGCGATCCCGATCCTGTCCGTACACTATTTCGGGCGGCGGGAACTCGGGACGATTCTCGGTGCCTACAAGGTGATCTACGACATCGCCGCCGCGGGCGCGCCGCTCCTCACCGCAGCGCTCTACGATCGGACCGGTGGGTATACGGCCCCGCAAATCCTCTTGACTAGCTTCGCCTGGGTCGCGGTCGCGCTTGCCGTGCTCTTCCTGCCGCGCGGCGACGGCGAGGGCACGAATGCCGGGAACGGCGAGATGGCGACGGCGACAACCTCCGGAATGTCCGTGCGCTGACAACCGGGCTGCGGTCAGGGCCGCTGTGCCGCCCCGTCAGGCGAGCAGGGCGGCGAGCATCCCGCTCACGAAGATGCCGTCGAAGGTCCCGGCCCCGCCAATCGACACCACGGGAGCCGCCAGGATGTCGAGACGCCGGAGGTTGAGAAGATCGGCGCCGACGAGGGTGCCCACGGCGCCCGCGATGTACGCGACGGCCGGCGCCGCCTGTGGCGCGAGCAGAAACGCCGCACCCGCGGCCACGATCGGTGCCAGCAGTACGGGCATGGCGATGCCGACGCCAGGCACCGGACGCGAAACGGCGTGGGTCGTCGCGCTCACGATGGCGAGCGCGAGCAAGACCGGGAGCGCGATCGATGGCTGCGTCAAGAGTAGATGGATGGAGAGCAGGACGGGGACGAGCCCGCCGCCGAGGTTGAGCGCGATCAGCGTGCTGGCCCCGCCGGGCCGGGCCGGGGTCGTGCCGAGAGGGAGATTCAGCAGGCTGCCGAAGAAGCTCGCGGCGAGCACGGTGAAGTACCAGCGATGAGGAATGCCCACGCGCTCGAGCGTCCATTCGAGGACGTCCATCTCGAAGAGCGTCAGCAGGAAGGTCGCCGCCGCGGCGAACACAAGAGTGCGTCGCGACCAAGATCCGAGACGGAGGGATCGTCCCCCTGTGGCCGGCTCAGCCATCGGTTGCCGCCGGAGCCGGGATCGCCTCGATCGTCGGTTCGATACGCACGGTGCACGAAACGGAGTTGGCGATGAAGCAGCGGCGGTGGGCCTTCTCGACGATCTCCCTGGCGCGTTCGAGATCCGTCCCTGCCGGTACGCGCAGGACCGGCGCCAGCACGGCGAGCGTCATGCGCATGCGCCGGTCGGCCATGCCGAGCGTGGCGCGAGCGGAATCCTCGTAGGAGAGAATCTCGAGCCCGGCGCGCCGTGCCAGCGCCAACGTCGAGAGGAACTGGCATGACGAGAGCGCGGCGAGGAAGAGTTCCTCGGGGTTGAGGAGGGTGGGGTCGCCGCCGAAGGCGGGCGCCGGCGCGAAGGGCAGGGGCGGCCTGCCAGCGAAGATCATTTCGGGGTGGGGGTCGGGCCCATCGGCCGGACCCACCCGCCAGCGCAGCGAGGACTCGAACTGGTGTTCCTGGGACATGAACTTGCTCCTCAACGCGCGCCGGCCGCCAGCGCGGTGCGCTCCTCCGGACTCAGATCGGCGACAGGGATGCGCGTGCCCTCGCCCATGTGGTGGAAGGCTCCCTCCTCCGCCCAGTACTCGTGCCCGGGTTCGGGTGAGGTGCGCGCGAGCGGGGCATCGGCCGCGATGGCGCAACCCAGAGCCTGCTCGACCAGGTTGGTGTCGTAGCTGCGAATGGCCGACACGTGCGCCAGATGGGTGCAGATCTCGACACAGAGGCCGCAGCCGAGACACTCGTCATGCCGCGTCTGGACGGGCGGTGCATCCGTGCGGTCCAGGGGCACGCTGGCGAGCGGCTCGATGCAGGCAGCGGGGCACTCCGGCACGCAGAGGCCGCAGCCGGTGCAGGCGTGGACGTCAATCAGCGCTACCGTTCGGGGACGCGCTATCTTGCGCTGCGGCGGCCCGGCTGTGGCGACGCCGAGCCGGCTCCGCAGGACATCGATCGCTGTCATGGGTTGCAAGGGGGGCGAATGTGCGCGTCAGCGAGGAGGGTCAGCTTGCGCTGACGCGGCAGGTCTTCGTGAACTTGCCGCGCAGCGCGATGCCCACGGTGGTCCAGGTCTTCGAAACGCCGTCCTCTCCGGTGTGCTGCTGCTGGCAGGTCTCATGGATCGAGGCGTGGGCCGCGTCGAGCTGGAAATCGAGCAGGTCGATCGAGGCCGTCGCCTCGACCTGGTTGTCCCGGCCGATCGCGTAGGCAAAGGGCACAGTTCGCGAGACGCCGTTCAGCGTGATCTCGATCTCGATCGTGCCGCGGTGGTCGTCCCCGCTCGCCGCCGTGGCGCGGCCGCGGATCTTTGGGTCGGGCACGAACTTCGCGAAGAAGAAGTCACGGATCGTCACGTTTCGCGCCGGGTTGTTGGACTCGATCGATGCGCCGTCGATCGTCATCTGGAGGCCCTTGGCCAGGCCGACGAGAGAGTCGGCGCTGCGCGGACCGGAGAGCGTGCTCGTCGTGAAGGTGCCGGTCACGCCCGTCTTGTTCGTGAACTTGAAGGCCGTCCACTCGACCTTGACCGCATCGGGAGCGACCGACCACGTGCAGTCCTCGGCCGCAGCCATGGTGGGCAGGGTCGGCACGGCGAGAGTGACGAGTACGAAGGCCGTGGCGATCGTCGAGCAAAGGCGTGACTTCATCCTGATCCTCCCCGCGCGACGTTAGAAGCCGCTGCCCCGCGGGTAAAGGGGGCGCCCCGACCCTCGCACGGGGTTGCCCGGGCGCGATGCCGGGCATGGTCTCGCGTCCGCCGGGGCCGCCCCGGCCCCTACGTGGTCGTGTCCCGTACCTTTCTTCAGGGGCGGCCCTGCGGCTCCGCCACCACGGCCGGTCGGCGCAGCCGGATCGCCTCAGCCAGCACGAGGTGCGGCGAGTCGGGCAGCGGCGTGCCGTGCCCGTCGAGCCATGCGCCCACCGGCAGGGCCGCACAACCATCGGCCGGGAGACCGGCGGTTGCTGGGTTGACGAGGATCCGCTGCCGCAGCGAGCCGCGTACCAGCAGGACGAGGCCTCTGGTGCAATCCGTCTCCGTCACCAGGCCGCCGAAGCGAAGCCGGGGCCCTGCCGTGGTGGCACCGACGGTCGCGCTCGACAGCTCGACTCGTCCGGGATTCGAGACCCGGATCACACCGCGTCCCACCAGTGCTGCACCGATGGCAATGTTGTCGCAGGCCAGCGCCGTGCCGGCCGGGTTGGTCAAGGTTGTCGCGGGCAAGAGCACCAAACGTTGCAGGCGTTTGCCGTCGTCGAGGGCGAGCACGCCACGATCGCAGTCGATCGCGGCGATGCGTCCCCGGACTGGCGCGGCGTGCGTTTCGCCCGGTTCGGGCGAGCTGGCGCGGCCGAGCTCGACCCGGAAGGCTTCGAGGCTCAGGTCGTCCGGCGAGAGAAGGCCCGAGACGCGCACCGCCTGCTGATGGGTCAGCTCTCTGCAGCCAATCGAGACGTCGCCGCGGACGATTTCGACGTCAGCGGCGAGCGCGACATCGAGAATGCGTCCAGCACCGGTTTCGAGTTGCAGTCGTGGGGTTGTCGCGGCGCAATCAACGGCGGCGATCCGGCCGGCCTGCGCGAATGCCTGGATGGCGTCCGACGAAACCCCGCTCGGACCGAGCGCGACGTCGCTCAGGATCAGAGTCTCTCCGGCGGTCACGATCAGGGCTACGGTGGTCTCGAAACCGGGCGTCAAGAAACGCAGATTGACGTCGCCCTCGAGATTCCCGGTGAGGGCGAACCGACCGCTGGCGTCGGTCACGGTCGAGAGAGCGGGGTATTCGTCGAGGCTGACGACCACCCCGGCGATGCCCGTCTCCTCGCCCGCTGCGTCGGACGGGGCGTCGGTGCCGGCCGTCGCTCTGGCGAGGCCCGCAGGGTCTTCCACCAGCACGACGTTGCCGGCCACCTGCGTGGAGATCCCCGTTCCTACCGGACCGCCGTCGATCATGGGGCCGCAGGCCCCCGTCGCGAGGGCGAGGAGCAACCACGGCAGGAGTCGAGCGGGTCGAGCGCGCTTCATGTCACGTACTCCCTTCGCGAGAGGTCGTTGCGGCGTCGGACCCCGGCGGCGTGGCCGGGGCATCGGGCTCGTGCGGCGGAACGGATGGGCCGTTCTCGCCAGAGGGGCGGGGCTCCTCGAAGTAGTGGACGGCGAGGATGACACGCGAGCGTTCGCCTCCGGGTGCGCCGGGATTGCGGTGGCGATCGCGCGCCGCCAGCAGCAGGTTGCCGCCGCGGACAAAATCCTCACCGAGTTGACGTGCCTGCTCACGCAGGTCCGGGAGCGCATCGCTGCCGATATTGTCGTACACGACTTTGCGTTGCAGCCAGGGGTGCGCCGCGTCCTGGACGTTGTGCAGGATGGTCGAGAACAGCTCGCCCGGATCCGAGGCGAGCAGGGTCAGCTTGCCCTCGAGGTCGCCCCCTGGAATATGCGCTTGTCGAATCAGGTGGAGCTGCTCGTCTCGCCGCAACTCGACGATGCCCGCGCGCAGCAGTTCGTCGAGAACCGACCGTGGGGGAACATCGATGCCCCGTTCGCGGACCAGCCGCATGAAGCTCGGGTCTTCGCTGGTCCCGGCGTCGTAGGGCAGGGGGTGCGGCTGGCCGGAGGCGTCGGAATACGGAGGCCCGCCCATCCAGCGCCCGATGACGCGGGTCACGATCGTGTCCTCGACTTCGATGGCGCGGGAGGCCGGCCGCGCATGGCGGCGGAGCCGGACCACTTCCTTGCGACTCAGGCCCGTCAAGAGGGCGAGTCGGCTATCGGTTTGCTTCTTGTGCGGAAGGGCGAATTCCCGTTCCGCGACCTCAAGGTAGAGGTTGCGGATGATGGCATCGAGCCGCGGATAGGTGAGGCCCAGGGTGATCAGCTGCCGCACCACCGGCCGCAGCAGACGCCGCACCGCGGCGCTGAAGCGTTCCCTCGTTTCTTTCGGAGTCACGTCAGTTGCTCATTCGTTCGGTGGAGGGGAGTCCGACGATCCCGCCCGCGCGCAGCGAGCGCAAGCGCGCGCATCTCGCCCGCGAGTCGGGTCGGCCGCCTCGGACCTCTGGCCCGAGGCGGCCGATCGGTGCTGCGCCGGTCCGGATGGGCCGGGGGAGGATCCACCCGTGCCGGCGCAGCAGCCCGAAGGTCCGCGACCGGCCTCAGTCGGTCACCACGATCGGACACGCCTCGACACATTCCCGGGCCGCAGTGTGACAGGGCCCGGCCACTGCGGCGGCGGCGTCGCGGCAAGCCTCATGACAGGAGTACGCCGCTCGTCTGGCGGCGGTGCAGTCCTCGCTCTCGGGCGCCGCCGCGCACGCCTCCCGAGCCGCGTTGACCAAGTCGACACAGCTCGTGCGGCAACTCGTGGCCTCCTCACGCACCGGTGCCTGGCAGGAGCGGAGCCCCTCGAAGCAGGGCCTCACACAGGTCGGGTCGTAGTCCCGCGGATCGAGCGGAGCGGGGCAGGTTTCCACGCAAGTCGAACGCTCGCCGCGGCAGGCCGCAACGGCCCCGGCCAAGCTCTCGACGCAGGGAGTGGCGCAGGTTCGCAGGGCGCCTCGGGCGCTCAGGCAAGCTGCGGAGTGCCGATCGGCTCCGCACGCGGCGGCCATGGCTTCGGCCTCGGACGGACAGGTTGCGGCGACACAGAGCCGTCGTTCCTGAAGCGTCGGAGCGAGGCAGGTCTGGGCTGCTCCATCGCACGCCCGCCGGCAGGAGTCGCTCAGGCCATGCGGTCGCCTCCGGCCCGGTTCTGCCGCGGCGGCTGCCGCCACTCCGCAGATCAGGGTCACGAGCACGCCCCTGACGATCCATCTCTTCGCGGTCTTCTTCATCGCTCAATTCTCCCTGCCTTGGGCCGGGTGGTTGCCCGGTCAGCCAAGGCCCGGTTATTAATGGGAACTATTCCCATAGAACTGGGAAATATTCCCATTTTTCTCCTAAGTCAAGACCCCTCTCTCGCGACGGCGGAGAACTATTTGAGGATGGTCGGATCGAGGGGCGCGTCCTTGGCCTCGGTGTCTGCCCGCAGAGCGTGCGGCTGCGGGTCCCAGCAGGCCGGGCGGGGCTTCCGGCGTGGCGGGATGGAACAGGCAGTCTTGTCGCAGCGCCGCACGGAGGCTGGGCCACTCTCTGCGGTTGTGGGGCGGGCGACTGGCGCTTCTGCTAGCCGCCGAGCCGCGTGGTGGAAGTCCCGGTTGCAGCAGCGGTCGCCGGGGAGATCGGCTTGATTGTCCCGCCTTCGGCTCGCGGTCCGGGGGCCGAGCGGCCTGCTGTTCTGACGGCGACCGAGAGGGTGCTGTTCTCGGCTGTGGCCCTGGTGATGTTCCCGCCCGGGGGCGCCCTTGCTCGCTCGGGCGCGGATGCGCGGATTCTCACCCATCTCGACGACTTCGTGGCCGGGCTCGGTCGCACCAATCGACGCTTGATCGGACTCCTCGTGCTGGCGGTCGAGTGGGCCTCGCTGTTTCTCGCCGCGCCCGGACCGCGCGGTCGGCGGCGCTTCTCCCGCTTGACGGAGAACCAACGCGCCGCGTGTCTCGAACACCTTCGGACGAGTCCGCGCTATCTGGAGCGGCTGATGTTCACGAGTCTGCGCGCGCTCCTCACGATGGGGTACTTCGCCGATCCCGAGGTGGCGGCCGCGTTGGGGATCGCGCCGGCTGTGCTGCACCGGCAACCAAGCCCGGCCGACGGCCTGTGGCCGCTCCTGGATGGCGCGGGCGAATCCGCGCGCGCAGCAACGGAACCTCTCGAACCGGGGGCAGCATGGTCGGCCCTTGCCGACGGCGGGGAGCTGGGGTGAGTGGGTTCGTTCGCACCTTTGACGAGCATCTGCGGAACTTCGTCGATCGCTGTGACGTGGCGGTGGTCGGTTCGGGCCCCGGGGGAGCGGTCGTGGCGTGGCAACTCGCCGAGGCCGGTTACGACGTGGTGCTGCTCGAAGAGGGGCCGCCGTTCCAGCCCGAGGATTTCGTGACCGACGGTTCGGCGGCCATCGGCAGGTTGCTGCGGGACGACGGCCTGCGCACGACCCGCGGCAATCTGCGCATGCCGACGATGCAGGCGATTGCGCTCGGCGGCGGGTCGCTTGTCAATTCAGCAATTTGCGTGCGTCCGCCGGCCTCCACGCTGGCGGGCTGGGCAGAGGAGTTCGAACTGGGGGTAACCGGCCCGGAGGATCTCGCGCCGCACTTCGATGCCATCGAGGCGGCGCTTGGCGTCGAGGCCACGCCCGACGCCGTCCAGGGCCGGCGCAATCTGCTCTTTCGCGACGGTTGCCGCGCGCTCGGGATCGCGGCCGAGCCGATTCGCCGCAATGTGCGCGCTTGCCAGGGCAGTGGCGAATGTTTCACCGGCTGCCGAGCACGCGCCAAGCAATCGACGGACGTAGCGCTGGTGCCTCGCGCGGTCGCAGCCGGCGCGCGCGTCTACGCCTCGGCCCGGGTGGGGCAGGTCCTCTCCCACGGCCGACGCGTGACGGGGGTAGGGGGACGGACGGTTCGACCTCTGTGTGGGGAATCGGGTGCGGCGTTCCGGGTCGAGGCTCGGGCGGTGGTGCTGGCCGCTGGTTGCCTGGCCACGCCACTCCTGCTCGAGCGCAGCGGCCTTGCTGGCGCGAGTGGAGAATGCGGGCGCAATCTTCAGTTCCACCCCGGTGTCGCGGTGATGGGGATCTTCGATGATCCGACCGAGCCCGTTTTTGGCGCGACGCAGGGCTACCACTCGCTGGCCTTTCTCGATCGCGGCTACAAACTCGAGACACTGTGGGGGCCGCCCGGCGTGATGGCGGTCCGCCTGCCGGGGCAGGGGCTCGCCTACAAGGAGAACCTCGCCCGCATCAAGAACGCGGCGATCTGGGATGCGATCGCCTCGTGCAACCGCTCGCACGGTCGGGTGCGCGCGAAGCGGGGCTCGCTGGACCCGCTTCTCGATTGGAATCTCGACCACCGCGACCTGCCGATTCTCAGCGAGGCGCTGTGGACGCTGGCGCGCATTTTTTTCGCCGCCGGGGCGCGCACCATCCTGCCTGGTGTAGCCGGGTTGCCCGACGAGATGCGCTCCCTCGACGAGGCGCGCGTCCTGCGCACCGCGCCGATCCGCCCGCAGGATCTGCTTTGCTCAGGCAATCATGTTTTCGGGACCACCCGCATGCACGGTGATCCGCGCCGCGGCGTGGCCGACGAGTTTGGGCGATGTCACGCGGCGGAGAATCTGTTCGTGGCCGATACCGGGCTTCTGCCGCGCAGCCCAGCCGTCAATCCTATGTTGGTGACGATGGCGCTGGCGCACCGTGTCGCGGGGGCGGTTGCGGCGGCCTTGTGACGGCTGGTGGCACCGGCTTCCTTCGCTGGAGCGATTCGTGCCAAGGATGGTGCCGGCCACCGATGGCCGAACGAAGAGGAGACCAGGGGTGGCTGGGAAGGACAAGGCGGGGAAGACACGGGGCAGCAAGGACGGCGCTGGTGGCAAGCGCGAGCGCAAGGAAGCCCGCAAGAGCGAGAAAGCCGCGCAGAAGGCGGAACGCCGACGCGTCGAGGTAGAGCCTGTGGAAGCGCTCGCCCCCAAGCGCGACAAAAAGGCTGAGAAGAAGGCCGAACCCAAGCCGCCGGGCAAGGCTGCGGCCAAGGAGGTCGTGCTGCGATCGCCGAAGCCCATCGCGCGGGCGATGTCCTCAGGCCCGGTCAGCGCGGTCGCCAATGCGATCGGCGGCATCGTGGCGTTGCCCGGAGCGTCAGCCCTGGCCGAGCGGGCCCGGAGCGCTGCGGGCGACGTCCGGCACGAAGTCGAGGTGATCGGCGAGGAGATCCTGCGCAGCGTCCAGGCGGTGGTGACCGGTATCGAGGATCGCCAGCAAGCGCTCCAGGCCGACGCGGCACGTCTGGCGAGCCACCTCGTGGCGCAGTTCAGACGAGGACTTCAGAGTCAGATGGCCGCTCTGCAGCGCCGCATCGATGAACTCGAGCGGCGCGCGGCGCGGCTCGAACAGGTGTTGTCGGGGAACGGGCGCCGCCGCTCGTGACCGTGGAATCGCGCGAGGCCGGAGCGGCCGCACCATCGGTCGAGCCCAAAGCACCGCCCGCCCGCTCGCCGGCCTGGATCGTAGTGCGCCATTTGCGGCGCCTTTTGGTTCTGGTCGTCGGCGGGACTCTGCTCGTTCTGGGGGTGATCCTTGTCTTCCTGCCTGGACCAGCCTTGGTGGTCATTCCTCTGGCACTGGCTCTGCTCGCCACGGAGTTCGTCTGGGCCCGGCATCTGCTGAATCGGGCGCGCTCCCTGCTCAAGGCGGAGAACGAGGCCGACACCAAGGACGATGCGTTCAGGGAGCCTCGGTGATAGGGGCTTCCGATCCCGCGAGAGTGGCGGAATTGGCAGACGCACTGGACTTAGGATCCAGCGGGCAACCGTGGGGGTTCGAGTCCCCCCTCTCGCATGCGACGCACCGATCGAGGCCGGGCGGCCGACCGGTCGCGTCCACGTTCAGCCAAATCCCCGTCCTTGTCGCCGCTCCGGGCCTCCGGTAACCGGGCCGCCAGATGGAACGACGCGTGCTTGGACGGAGGCGGTGCTGATGGGGTTTCAGGTCGTGGAAACCGGGCCGACGGAGCGTCGCTTGGAGATCGAGGTTCCTGCGGAACGTGTCGGGGCGGAGTTCGAGCGGGTCTTCCGTTCGGTCTCGTCCTCGGCGCGCGTCCGGGGTTTCCGGCCGGGCCGCGTGCCGCGGCCGGTGCTGCAGCGCCTCTTCGGAGAGGAAGTGCGGGCGCGAGCGGCCGAGAGCCTGGTCCGCGAGGCCGTCGCGAAGGCGCTGGTCGAATCCGAATTGCCGGTGGTGTCGGCGCCCGAGATCGATCTCGGCGAGTTCGATGAGCATGCGGCACTGCATTTCTCGGCACGCTTCGAAATCCGGCCCGAGGTGCCCGAGGTCGACCTCGAAGGGCTCGCGGTGGCGCGGACGGACGCCACGGTGTCGGCCGAGGATGTCGATCGCGTTCTCGAGCGACTGCGCGACCGTCACGCGGAGTTGGTGTCGATCGAGGGCCGCAAGGAACTGGCCCGCGGTGATTTCGCAACCATCCGTATCGAGGTCCTCGATGGCGGCAAGCCGGTGGAGATCCTGTCGCGCCCGAGTGCGACGGTCGAGGTCGGTGCGGGGCATCTGCCGCCGGAAGTGGACGAGCGCCTCTCGCTGGTGCGCGTCGATGATTCGTTCTCCGTCGAGGCGCCTGCTCCCGAGGGCGCCCCGCCCGAGATCTCCGGACGGATCTTGAGCTGGACCGTCGCGGTGCTCTCGATCGCGGAGAAGCGCATGCCTCTGCTGGATGACGAGTTCGCACGCGACCACGGCGAGTGCGCGACGTTGGCCGAACTTCGGACACGAGTCGAAGACAGCTTGCGCGAGGACGGTGACCGGCGTGCGGACGCCGCGGTGCGCGACGCCCTGCTCGATACGCTGCTCGCGCGGGTGTCCCTGGAACTGCCGCCCTCGCTCGTCCGCGAGCGTACCGCCGCATTGCTCGAGGACTTTCGCCTGCAGCTCGCGATCCAGGGGATGCGCTTCACCTCACCCGCCCACGAGGACGAGGCCCGGGAGAAGCTGCAACCGCGTGCGGAGCGCGAGGTCAAGGCAGGGCTCGTCCTTGATCGCGTGGTTCAGCAGCTCGATCTTGCGGTCGATGACGAGACCATCACTACCGAGATCGAACGGCTCGCCGCGAGTGCCGCCCGGCGTGGTGGAGAGATCCGCCAGCATTACGCCGAAGCGTCGGCACGTGCTGCGCTGGCGACGCGTATGCTGCGTGCGCGAGCGTTGGAGACACTCGTCGCTCGCGCCGGCATTACGCTCGGCGTGTCCGCGACGACGACGGAATGACGTTGCCCGGTATGGGGGAAAGGTCTAGACTTCGAGCGATGAAGCGACGTGCGAACGCCGGGAGAGTGTCGTGACGACGGCGCTGATCCCCATGGTGGTCGAGCAGACCGGTCGGGGCGAGCGCGCCTACGATATCTACTCGCGGCTGCTGAAAGACCGGATCGTGTTCCTCGGGACGCAGGTCAGCGACGAGATTGCGAATCTCGTGATCGCGCAGTTGCTCTTCCTCGAGTCGGAGGATCCCGAGAAGGACATTCACTTCTACATCAACTCGCCCGGCGGCAGCGTCTCGGCGGGCCTCGCGATCTACGACACCATGCAGGACATCCGACCTGCGGTCTCGACGCTCTGCGTTGGCCAGGCCGCCAGCATGGGCGCCGTGCTCCTCGCCGCGGGCGAGAGTGGCAAACGCTTTGCGTTGCCCAATGCCCGGATCATGATCCACCAGCCGCTTGGCGGGGTGCAGGGGCAGGCCACGGATATCGATATTCAGGCTCGGGAGATTCTCCGCGTGCGGGAGCTTCTCAACTCCCTGATGGCCCGGCACACCGGGCAGGGCATCAAGCGCATCGAGAAAGATACCGAGCGGGACTTCTTCATGACCGGCAAGCAGGCGGTGGAGTACGGCCTGATCGACGAGGTGATCAGCGCCCGACCGGGGAAGAAGGACTAGGGGGCCCCATGGCGAAGCATGGCGACGACCGCAGCGGAAACCTGGTCTGTTCCTTCTGTGGCAAGAGTCAGGACGAAGTCCGCAAGCTCATCGCGGGACCGACGGTCTATATCTGTGACGAATGCATCGACCTCTGCAATGACATCATCGCCGAGGAATGCGACCAGGAGGATGGTCTCGCCTCGACGTCGTCGGTGCCGAAGCCGTCCGAGATAAAAAAGGTTCTTGACCAGTATGTCATCGGTCAGGAGCAGGCGAAGAAGATCCTCGCCGTGGCGGTGCACAATCATTACAAGCGGCTGAACCAGCAGCAAAAGGCCGGCGACGTGGAAATCGCCAAATCAAACATTCTGCTGATCGGCCCGACCGGGTGCGGCAAGACCCTGC
>SXGS01782601.1_pt1 | contig 36911 bp, 27 predicted proteins | sample 3174681 | NCBI WGS metagenome assembly SXGS01 (sample SAMN11356861, study PRJNA531348) | freshwater metagenome | isolation source: freshwater sample F1-80 | place: China: Fuxian Lake, Yuxi | collected 2017-12-25
CCCAGCTATGTCGAGGGGCAAATCCAGGGGGGGTCGGTGCAAGGCATCGGCTGGGCGCTCAACGAGGAGTACGTTTACAACGACAAGGGCGTGATGGCGAACGCGAGCTTTCTGGATTACCGCATGCCGACCGCCCTCGACTTGCCGATGATCGACGCCGTGATCGTGGAGGTGCCGGACCCGAAGCATCCCTACGGCGTACGCGGCGTGGGCGAGGTGCCGATCGTCCCGCCGTGCGGCGCGATCGCGAATGCGATCTACCACGCGATCGGCGTACGCATGGAGGAGCTGCCGATGTCGCCGGGGCGCGTGTGCAAGGCGATTTTGGCAAAGAAATAATGTGACCGTTCACCATTGAAAAATTGGCGCAACTGCGCACGGGTGTTTTTTTCTGGCATGTCAGTGTGGACGCATCGGGTTGTGCAGGATGCAGCGAACGAGCTTCGCAATCAACGGATCGGACGATGCGCCCGCAGCGCCTCCAGGGTGCGCACGAATTCAGCTGGTAGCGGCGCCTCCACAGCGATCGTCTCCTTCAAACGCGGATGAATGAAACGTAACCTCAGCGCGTGCAATGCCTGGCGCTGTAGAAGCACCTCGTCCGCGCCGGCTTCCAGGTGCGGCACGAGGTCCGATAGCCGGAACGAATCGCGGCCGCTGTAGGTTTTGTCCGCCAGCACCGGGCAGCCGACGCTCCCCAGGTGTACCCGGATCTGGTGCGTGCGTCCGGTGCGCGGCTGGCAGCGGACAAACGTGTAGCCGCGGAAACGCTCTTGCACTTCGTAGTACGTACACGCCTCTTTACCGATTTCCTCGTCGTCGCTGGCGATCATCTTGATGCGGTCGTGCGGATGCTGGCCGATGCGTTTTTCGATGTAATCGCTGTCGCGGTCGAGCACCCCTTGAGTGATCGCGACGTACTCCTTGAAGATCTTGCGCGTCTCGAACTGCATGCCGAGGTCGCGGTGCGTTTTCTCCTCCTTGGCGACGAGGATGACGCCGGAGGTATCGCGATCGAGGCGATGGACGATGCCGGGGCGATAATCGCCGTTGAGATTGCTCAGGTGCTGGAAGTGAAAGGCAAGGGCGTTGACGAGCGTGCCTCCCCAGTTGCCGCGCGCGGGGTGGACCACCATGTTGTAGGGTTTGTTGACGACGGCCAGGTAATCGTCCTCAAAGAGGATTTCGAGTGGGATGTTCTCCGGCGCGGGCTGTGTGCGTTGAGGTTCGGGCAGCCAGATGCGGACGCGGTCTCCTTGCCTGACCTTCGTGCTGCGCTTGATGGGGAGATCGTTGACGGTGACGCTATCGGCCTCGATCGCTTTTTGTATGATGGAACGGCTGAAATCGGGGAACTGCATGACGAGATACTGATCCAGTCGCATGCCCGCGGTCTTGAATTGCACGTTCAACTCGACGGCCCGACCGACGCCTGGGACGGGAAGGAGCTCCTCGGCTTCGTCATCGAGTGATTCATCGTCGGGTGACATGGGATTTGCGAGAGAAACGCCGCTATTCAGCTATCAGCCAATATTGACAGAAATCAGAATCGAAATCTCAACCGCCGGTGTAGCTTTGGCTGAAAGCTGATAGCTGACTACTCTTTTTGCTTAATGAAGGGAGGCAGCCCATCCTTCGGGAGGTCGATGCGAGCCTGGACGTTCAACAGCCGGCGCAACTCCTGATAGGTTTCACGCAGAGCCACCTCGTTTTTCGCGTCCTTGATGTGTTTCAAGCGTTCCTGGGCAAATTTGCCTTCGGCGCTGTCCTTGTACTTCCCTTCCTTCTCCGCAATCAACGCCTCGTAGAGCTTTCCCGCTTTTTCCAGGTTGACAGGATCTTCCACGGCGAGCGATTCCTTGACGACGGCCTGGCCGAGCAATGCCTGCGGCTCGAAGATCGGATCGTTCTTGCACAGTTCCGCGAGTTCGCCGTACAGTTTCTCCGCGCGCTTGAGATTGGCAATGGCTTCGTGCGATTGGGCGGCGCCGAACATCTTGATGCCGCCTTCCCAATAGTGGACCCAGGCGACTTGAAAACGCGCCGCCTTGGCCGCCTCGCCGTCCAGCTTGGTCAGGCCATCGATCTGGCCACGGGCGCCGTCATAGAGCATCAGCCATTTGAGCGACGCTTCTTGGCGATCGAGAATGTACCAGCGGTAGGAAAAGTAGGAGCCAATGAGCACGACGGCCGCGACGGCCGCGACGAGAAGTACGGTCTTGCGCGTGCCCCCCTTGACCGATTGCACGACGCGCCCCATCTTGTCGGCAAGCGTGTTGGTTTCGAGTTCCTTGCGTTGTTCCGCCTTCATGTGCGGGACGCTCCTGTCGGCCAGAGAATGGAGAGGGATGCGTGAAGAAGAAACGAAATCTCCGCAGCGCCCCGATGAGAAGATGATAGGCGCGACGATGAACGAGGTCAAGGAGAGCGAAACAGGGAACTTTCGCGAGTCAAGATTTTGGGGGCGGGCCGACCGCGAATCCCAATTCGAGCAGTTGGTCCACGAAGCGCTCGCCCGCCTTGAGCGCCGCCGGTGATTCCACTTTCGCCAACGAGATCGCGCTGTACCAGTAGCGTTGACGATCGCGCATCGGCAAGCTGTCCGGATCGATGCCCAATTCGCGCACCGCCTCCGGATCCCAACGGACCTTCTTGAGCAGGCTCGCGACCTCACGCCAGGTCAGCCCTTTGGCGACGATGACTCCGTCGCTTTTCCGGGTGATGGTTCGGCCAATGAGTACGTGGATCATTCCGATGAAGTTGCCCTTGGGGAGTCCGCTATTTTTCACTTCGTCAAGCAGGTTGGACTGTGCATCCATTCGAGGGCCTCCGGCCTTGTCCCAAACAGGGGGATTTATGTGATTTTGCTATTGGTGAGCCGAGCAAAAGACTTTCACGCTCGTGTATATTAACCTGTTTGCCTATTTTATCAAGATAAAAATCGAAAAGAGCGACGCAATTTTCACGAATAAGTTAAATTATCCATTTTTACTATCTTACTCATATAGTTCATTTTTATTGTTTTTGCTCAATAATATGCAGATCCGAGCGAGTTCTGCCCCGAATTCAACCGATTAATAATCTAATTCCCCGTTGGACAGGACTGTCGTCCCACAATCAGCCTGGGCGAGAAATCGGTTTTTCTCTTTACGCAATACAGGTCCGTGTTTTCTTGGATGAGGTGTTTCCATGCTGGGCGCCACGATGCACGCGAAAAACTATTTAAAATTCGTCGAGCGAGAGACCGCCCGGCTTGACTACGAAACGATCGAAGAACTGGCGCGATCGATTTATCGTCGCTATTGCGCCCGTCGCTTCGTCTACATTCTTGGCAACGGCGGCAGCGGGGCCAACGCCTCGCATCTCTGCGAAGACCTCGGCAAGGGGACTGCCCTGCCCGGCGAGAATTCGCTGCGTCTCAAGGTCCTCAGTCTCACCGACAATACCTCTTACATCCTCGCCTGGGCCAATGACACCAGCTACGACCGTATCTTCGTCGAGCAGCTGAAGAACTTCGGCGAACCCGGCGATCTCGTTATCGCCATCAGCGGTTCGGGCAACAGCCCCAACGTGCTCCGCGCCGTCGAATGGGCCAACGAGCACGGTCTGGAAACCTTCGGCATTACGGGCTTCTCCGGCGGCAAACTCAAGCAAATCGCCGAGAAAAACTTCCACGTCGAGTGCAATGACATGGGCGTCGTCGAGACCATGCACACGGTCGCGTTTCACTATGTCGTCGGCCGAGTCTATGCTCTGGTGCTGCAACACAATCAGGGACTGAAGCTCTGCGCGTAAGGTCCTGATTTTGGCGAGCGAACACGGCGAAGTCTTGGCAAAGCGACGACAAAGTACGAAGAGCGAAGTACGAAAGGGATGCATGCCTTTTTTTCGTACTTCGCTCTTCGTACTTTGAATTTCGGCTTCCCGGCTCGACAAATGTTTCATTCGTTCTTGACGGCCATTGCTTTGCTCGTTATCGTTTACATTGTTCCTCCCGCCAGACCCGCGTTCCCGCTCCGTCCCGCCGAAAGGATCGATTCATGCTTTCCCTCTTCAGCAATCGGAATGATCGCACCTGTAAGGGCTTCAATCGCCGCGAGTTTCTGCGGATTGGGGCGCTCGGTATGCTCGGCGGCATGACTTTGCCGGCGCTCATGCAAGCGCGGGCTCAGGCAGCGAGCAACGGCCGAAGCGTCAAGGACAAGTCGGTCGTCTTCCTGTTCCTCAGCGGCGGCCCTTCGCACATCGAGTTCTTCGATCCCAAGATGGACGCCCCCGCCGAGATCCGCAGCATCACCGGCGAGGTGCAGACGACGCTCCCCGGCATCACCTTCGCCGGCAGCTTCCCGCGCCTCGCCCAGATGACGAACAAACTCGCGATCGTTCGTTCTTACGCTTCGGGTCAAGCGGATCATACGTACCTCATTCCCGCCAGCGGCGGCAATCCGCTACGCGCGTCGATGGGCGCCCTCTACTCGCGCGTTGCTGGCAGCAATCATCCGCAGACCGGTATGCCCAACAATATTCTCGTCCTACCCGAGGCCGTCCAGCGCGGTTTGCGGCTGCAAGGCAACTTCGAGACCGGGGCGCTGCCGACGTTGACCGCGCCGGGCGATTTGGGCGCCAGCTGCCGAGCGTTCGATCCGAGTGGGTCGAGCGAGATTCAGCGCAACATGGAGATGCGCATCAACGCTGATCGCTTCGAGGATCGCCGCTATCTGCTCGGCGTGTTCGACAATTTGCGTCAGGACATGGACAGCCGCGGCGTCATGGCCGGGGCCGACCACTTCCAGCAGCAAGCGTTCGACGTCATTAGCCGTGGCGTCGCGCAGGCGTTTGATCTATCGCGCGAGGATCCGCGCGTCGTCGCCCGTTACGACACGAGCGGCTTCTTCACTAACGAGTACATCCAGAGCTACTACGACATGCGTCGCGCGTCGAATCTGCTCGGCAAGCAGATGCTCCTGGCCCGGCGCCTGTGCGAGGCGGGCTGCGGTTACGTTACCGTCTCCGACTGCGGCTGGGACATGCACGCCAACGAAAACAGTCCGCGCAACATGGCCGCGCTGCCCGCGATGGCCGGCCAGGTCGATCATGCCGTGTCCGCGTTCTTGGAAGATCTCGAAGTCCGCGGCTTGAGCGATAAGATCCTGCTCGTCATCACCGGCGAAATGGGCCGCACGCCGCGCCGCAACGGCAACGGCGGCCGCGACCATCACGGTAACCTGACGACACTGGCGTTCGCCGGCGGCGGCCTGCGCATGGGCCAGGTGATCGGCCGTTCTGATCGCATCGCGTCTAGCCCGGCGACCGAGCGCTTCGGCCCGCCGCACCTGTTGGCGACGATCATGAACACCCTACTCGACACCGGCGAGGTCCGCGTCCAACGCGAGCTCGGCCGTGTCGCCAACGTCGTCAGCGAAGGGACGCCGATTCCGGGGTTGTTGGCGTAGCGTTCATCGATACTGAAGTTCATCTCCATACACATCACGTTCTGGCGCCGGCTGGCGTTTTCGTAATGTCTGCGCACCCACTGGCGTGATACAATATCGTAGCCGCACATCTTCGAAGGTGTACGAGGTGTCCCATGCGAAAACATGAGCCGAGCAACGGCAACGGCAGCACGGGTGTAGCCGACCCGCCGCCATTGCAAGCAGGTGATCGCTTGACGCGCGCCGAATTCATGCGCCGTTGGGAACTGCATTCCGAGATCAAGTTCGCCGAGTTGATCGGAGGAATCGTCTATATGCCCTCTCCATTGACTCGATTGCACGGCGTGACGGACGGCACCGTTGCAACGTGGCTCGGCACCTATCGCGCTTACACGCCTGGCACGGAATCGGGCAGCAACGCCACGACCTTGATGGAAGGAGACGAAGCGCCGCAACCCGATGAGTATCTGCGCATCCTTCCTGAATTGGGCGGACGTTCCGCGAATGAAGGCTTGTACGTGAGTGGTAGTCCGGAGCTTTTAACGGAGATTAGTGTCAGCAGTGCGTCGATTGACATGACGCAGAAATTCGAGCTCTATGAACGAATGGGCGTGCTGGAGTACGTCGCCATCCTGATGTATGAAAAGGAAATCCGCTGGCACCGGCTCTCCGTCAGTGGCTACAAGGCGATCGCTCCCCACGCCGACATGCTCTGGAAATCGAAGGTCTTCCCCGGTCTGTGGCTCGACGGCAAAGCCATGCTCGCCAACGACGCCGCCAAGGTCCTCACCACGCTCAAGAAGGGACTGCGTTCGCCCGAACACGCGGCGTTCGTCAAGAAGCTTGCCAAGAAAAGAAGTCATAGCCGCCAAGCCCTGGGATGAGCGCAGCGATTCCCAAGGGTGGCCCGTCCAAGGACATTCTCCATGATGCGTTCTTCCTTCGTCGCATTCGCGTCCCTTATTTTTTTCACCGGCCCCGCTTACGCCCGCCCCGCGTACAAACCGGCGCTCGCGCACTACTTCGGTTCGCACCTGCCGAAGAACCTCAACGCCTGTACGACCTGCCGTCTGCGCGACAGTGGCGGTTGGGCCAACCCGCACAACGCCTTCGGCCTTCGACTCAAGGCGGTCAAAGACGAACTGCGCAAGGCCGCCAAGCCGTCAACGATTGAAGCTCGCCTCGACGCGGTCCTCGACGAAGACTCCGACGGCGATGGCGTCAGCAATCTTCGCGAGATCCTCACGGGCCATGCGCCTGGCGACAAAGCGGATCGGCCGACCGACAAGGCACTGCTCGACGCGATGACGAAGTTCATCGCCTTCGAGCGAATTCGCAAGGGCCATCCGTGGCGGCCTTTCGAGGTCGTCAAGCGTCCTGAGGTGACGAAGGTCAAGAATGCCGCCTGGGGACGCAATCCGATCGACGCCTTCATCGCGGCCGAGCACGAGGCGTACGGCCTGAAGCCGCGGCCGGAGGCGCCTCTCGAGGTCCTGCTACGGCGTGTCTATCTCGATTTGATCGGATTGCCGCCAACGCCTGCGGAGTTGGCGGATTTTCGCAAGCAATGCGCGACCGCTAAGCCGCAAGCGGCGTACGAGAAGGTCGTCGATGATCTGCTCAATCGCCCACAGTACGGCGAACGCTGGGGCCGGCACTGGATGGACGTGTGGCGCTACAGCGACTGGGCCGGCTTCGGAGCGCAGGTGCGCGACAGCCAGCCGTACATCTGGCATTGGCGTGACTGGATCATCGATTCGCTCAACGAGGACAAGGGCTATGATCGCATGGTCCTCGAAATGCTCGCCGGCGATGAACTCGCGCCGGAGGATCCGAAGGCTCTCGCCGCGACCGGCTATCTGGTGCGCAACTTCAAGCTGCTGAGCCGCGAAAAATGGATGCAGGACACGGTCGAGCACACGTTTCAGGCGTTTCAGGGCGTGACGATCGGCTGCGCGAAGTGTCACGATCACCTGTTCGATCCGATTCTGCAGACCGATTACTACCAGGTGCGCGCGATCTTCGAGCCGCACAACGTGCGCACGGACAAGTATCCCGGCGAACCCGACCTCAAGAAAAACGGCCTGGTGCGCGTCTTTGACAAGGACCTGAAAGCGCCCACGTTGTTCTTCATCCGCGGCGATGATCGCACCCCCGACAAGGATAAGAAGATCGTCCCCGGCGTCCCGGAAGCGCTGGGCGGGCGTTTCCCGAAGATCGAGCCGATCAAGATTCCGGGCGCCGCCTCGCCGACGGACAAGAAGGCGTCCGCTCCCGTCGAGAGCACGGGCCGGCGGCTAGCGTTCGCGAAGTGGCTGGCCGATAGGGAAAATCCCCTGACCGCGCGCGTTGCCGTCAATCACATCTGGCTGCGCCACTTCGGCCAGGCGGTCGTGCCGTCGGTCTTCGATTTCGGCAAGAATGGCCGGGCGCCGTCGCACGCGGCGTTGCTCGATTGGCTGGCGTTCGAACTCATGCACCCAACCAAGACCGCTGGCGAGCGCGGCGAGCCTGCGGGGTGGGGCATGAAGCACCTCCATCGCCTCATCGTCACGAGCAGCACCTATCGCCAAGCCTCGACGCCCGATGCCGCCAATGCGCAGATCGATCGCGACAACAAATACCTTTGGCGTTACCCCCCGCACCGGCTCGAGGCGGAGGCAGTGCGCGACTGCGTCTTCTACGTCGCGGGCAAACTCGATCTGACGCGCAGCGGACCCGACATCGACTACAAGCTTGGCCTGACGACGCCGCGCAGGAGCCTCTACTTCCGCCACGCCGCCGAGAAACAGATGGAGTTCCTGCAGCTCTTCGATGCCGCCAACGTGACGGAATGCTACGAACGGCAGCACTCGATCGTGCCGCAGCAAGCGCTGGCTCTGATGAACAGCGACCTCTCTCTGAAGCACGCCCGCATCCTGGCACGCACGATCGCGGGCAAGACGAACGACGCCGAAGCGTTTGCGACGAGCGCTTTCGAACACGTCCTCTCGCGTGCCCCGACGCTGGCGGAACGCGACGAGTGCGTGACGTTCATGGCGACGCAGACGAAGGCATATCAGGCGTCGAAGTTGGCGGGCGGCAAGGTCGCGGACGGCAGTACGGCCTCAAGCGATCCGGCGCAGCGAGCACGCGAGAATCTCGTGCATGCGCTTTTGAACCACCATGAGTTCGTGACGATAAGATGATAGAATGAACGATGCCCGTGTGTTGGAGGCCGGTCATGATCGTTGCCGCGGATTATCGCGTCTGGACTTTCGAGGACTTCTGCGCGCGGATTCCGGAAGGGATGAAAGCGGACCTAATTGAAGGAGTGATCTTCGTGGCGTCCCCCGACAATATCCACCACTACGACATCAACTCCTGGTATCACGCGATTCTCCGGAACTTCCTGCGTGTGCGCAAGATCAAGGGCCGGCTGTTTGGTTATCGCATTGCCTTTCGCTTGGGAGAAGAAGATGGCCCAGAGCCGGACGTGGCCTATCTGATTCCCAAACATTGCCAGCGCATTCGCAAGACGTTCATCGACGGCCCGCCCGATCACGCTCTTGAGATCGTCTCCCCCGATAGCGTCGGCCGCGATTATCAAAAAAAACGCCTGCAATACGAGCGTGCCGGCGTCAAGGAATATTGGATCATCGATCCGCTCGAAGAACGCATGACCTGTTATCGCCTCGGCAAGAACGGCAAGTACAAGGAAGTCCGCCCGCGCGACGGCATGATCCATTCCCAGGTCATTCCGGGTTTCTGGGTAAAGCCGGCTTGGTTCTGGTTAACACCGTTGCCTGATGAAGACGAAGTCCTGCGCGAGATTCTCGCCGAGGCTGATGGGAAATCGTGACGGTTCTCGTCTTCAATAGCCTCCGATCGTTTCTACCTGACGAAATCCACCAAAACCATGCGCAACCGTGATTGTCCACTCAGCGACGAGCACGCCATTTTCGCGATACGCGACCTTACGTGGTGGTTCGATACGCTCGAAAACATGCCGCATGCGCTCCGCGTCAATGTCGACGAGCAAGAACGTACGCCCCGTGAAGTGTCCTGGATCGGAGCGCGGATTGGGACGCCAGAGGTCGTACTGGCTGTGGCGATCACCTAAGAATAAACCCATACAGTAGATATTCGGATGCCCGTCGCAGTAGAACGCCAGCTCGCCGGCCTGCGTCCAGCGTTCGCTGGCCAGCACCGGTTCGATGCCGCGCTCACGCAACTCGGCACGCGTGCGATTCACTTCAGCGGCCAGGAAGCGCCAGCCGCGCAAGCGTGCCGTCGGATCGAACCGTCGGACCGGCAGCGGCCTCTCCCGCGTCGCGGGCCCGGCCAGACGCAGAAGCACTGGCTGAACGTGAATCGGCTCGTGCAGCACCAGCGTCACCATCACTCCGAGCGCGGCCGCTCCGAGCAAGCCTATCTTGGCTGACGGCTGAGGCCTGACGGCAGACAGCTTTCCCGCTGCCAAGACGAGGCCCGACAAATACGCGACCACGGGCCAGTTCGCTTCGCCGCCATCGTTTTTCAAGGCGAACAAGCCGAAGAAGACAAACGTCGGCAGCGACATCCACCAGAGAAAGCGCATGGGCGGACGATCCTCGCGCGGCGGGCGATGCGTCCACATGGCGAGCATCCAAACGACGAACCAGAAGCCGAGCAGGATCGCGAATTGCCCGCCAAGATACTTGAACGGGCCGAGCCAATGGAACGCCGTCTCGTCTAGCCCAGCATGGCCTTGCGTGTGACGAAGCGATACCCAACCGTTCAGCGCGTTCCAGGCGAGGATCGGTACGCCGCCCAGCGCGCCGATGCTGGTCATGATCCAGAGGCCGGGTTGCTTCAGGTGATGTCGGAAGCTCGGCGTCGTCAGAAGAAACAGTGCCAATGACGGCACGAATAGCACCATCGTGTGCTTCGCCAGCACGCCGACGAGAATGCACGCGCCCGTGAAAATCAACGCGACTTTCTCTCCTCTTCCCCTGGAAGAGGGGCCGGGGGTGAGGGCGCGCCATGCAAAGACCAGCGCCCACATCCACGCACACGTGAACGGCGCGTCGATGGTCATCAACAGCGAGCCCGCGTGAACGATCGGCAACGTCAACGCCAGCGCGACTACCGCAAAGCCAAGTTTGGGACTCTGATGAATCTGCACCGTCAGCGTGTAAAGCCCCACGAGCAGCAGACTGCCGCAAACGACCGCCGGCAGGCGCACCGCGAGCGTCGTGTCGCCGAACAGTTCGCAGCTCGCCCGGATCAGCCAGGCGACGAGCGGCCCTTTGCTGTAGTAGCACCAATCGAGCTGGCGCGACCATTCCCAGTAGTGGGCTTCATCGGGAGCAAGATCGAATGGGCAGAAGAAAGCGAGATAGAAGAGGCGCACGATCGCAACGCCGACAATCAGCGTTAAAGCGGCCCAACGATATTGTGGTGATGCATCCATGGCGCCTGGAAATTAGACGGAGGCGCGAAATGAATCAAGTACATCTTGAACGCGGCAGTCTAGGAGCTTGAGGCAGGCTGGCAACCTGGTGCGAATGACCAGGAGTCATATCCAAGCGGCTTTCCGAGCAAGAATCCGCTGCGAAAATGGTAACCGTTCACCCCTCTCCCCCTGAGTACAGGTGGAGAGGCGAGGTGAACGATTACCGAAAATGCTTAGAGCCCGAAGCGTCAGCGAGGGAGTTTGCCAATTCCTCGCTGACGCTTCGGGCTCTGTAGTTCGGGCTTTGCCATTCTCAGTTCGCGCCGACGATATCCGCCACCAGCTTCGCGATCGCGTCATGCGTCAAGACGAACGTCACTGGTTCGCGCTTCTCGCCGTACTGGCCGACGTAGCGACGCAAGGTCGCCAATGTGCGGGCCGAGCGCGTCAGCAGCAGCTCGTAGTAGAAAGCTTTGCCGTTCTTGAGCGTCGGGGCCTCGCTGCGGAGGATCGCCCGGCTAAGCGAAGTGTCCACCTCGATGACGCGCAGCGGCTCCATCAGACCCGTCGCGGTCGCGGCAATGCGCGTCGCCCAGGCGCGCAGGTTCTCCTTGATCGGCGCATTCTTCCCCAGCGTCAGCTCGTTGAGCGCGCAACTCAGGCTGTCCTTCTTTTCTGTAGCGAGAGTGAAGTCCCAACCTTCCGCGTAAACATGAAATCCGCCGGCATCCGGGCTAGTTAGTTGCTGGCGGAGCGTGCTTTCGAGGATCATCGGCCTCTCCTAAATTACTCTGCGACGGAGACGATCCGTCGTGAGAAATTAATACTGGCTTATTGTCCACTATGGTCTGTAAGTGAACCGGTCGGCTCCATATCGCCTGGACATTGGCCAGGGTATCCACCGCGCGGTCCATGCGCAACTCTATGCCATTATACTCGTGCCGGAGCAGCAATTCGCCCCGGTTCTTGTAGTTTCCGTCGCCCACGTAAATAAACGGTCGGCCGTGGTTGGTCAAGCTGAACAAGAGGCGCTGCTTCACCTTCGGAAATTCGCGCGACTCGATGAGGTAATTGTCCTGCGGCTCGTTGTGGGCGAACGAGAACAGCTTATGTTCCTTGCAAAACTCCGGGGTCAGGAATGTGTCGATAAAGGTAACATCGTTATGAATCTTGCGGACCTCAAATATTTTTTTGCGTCCCAGGCCAAGATTTAGGTTCCAGGCCCTTTTCTTGGCAATGTCGTCGCATTCTTCCCATTCTTTGCCGAACTGCCCGGTGTTCCAGCGCCGCTCGATGTCGCGCAGCAACTCGATGCCGAGCTTGTACGGATTGACCCGGCCGCGCGACATTGCCATGGTGCCGGAGTGATGGTCGGCGTAGTCGATGCACTCCCAGGCTTCGAGGGCGCGCTCGGTCATGATGGTCGAATGCCAGTAGCTATTGTGATTGATGAAGCCCTGAGCGGCGTAGCGATGCGTCTCTGCGACGGAGATATCATAGACGTCGGCGTGGCCGCGTTCGATGGCGACGACCTTGTCCTCCCAGGACTCCTTCTTGAACCATTGGTGGCCGTCAACGTACTTTCGCAATTTGTCTTGTTTGCGTGTCAGTCCGAAGCCGATCTCACGTTTGAAGACTTTTGCGGATTGGCCCATGACATGGACGTGCCAGCAGCCCTTCGGTTGCGGACGGCGCGTCGAGAGGATGCCGAAGTTGAGCAAGAGAAGTTGCACGGTCTTGCCCATCCCCGTGCTCGAAGTCGAAAGAATGACGCCGTGCTTGCCTGCGTAGCCGTCGCAATCGAAATAGGCGCGAAGGAAAGCAACAACGACTTCCTTCGGCGATTGCAAAATGCACTCGGGAATTTGCTTGATGCGCGCACTCACGCCGGTCTTCATGCCGAGCGAGACGAGGAAATCTCGCACGTCCTGCGAAGAGAAAGATACGCGCCAACGACCGAGGTCGCGCCGCTTTTTGCATTCGAGGCCGAACACATTCGCGATCAAGTCGATGAAGGCGTCGGCTTGTTCGTCATCGCCGCTGGTCAGGCCGATGGTGCGTTTGCGATCGCTGATATGGCCGTCGCCGGTAAGGTAGCCGAGAATGGCGGCGACGCGCTCATCGATCTTTTGCGGGATGGTGATTTCGTTCCGGCGCGCCTGCACGGGGCCGAGCGTTGCCAGGCCCTGGTCGTATTCGGCAACGGCAGCAACCAGAGCCGGAGTCACCCGGCGAGACTTTACGCCGTTGCGAAAGCGCATGACTGTCTCGATATCGACGCCGACCTCATCCGCGACCTCTTGCAGCGTGACGCGGCGTGCCGGCTGCCAGGTGACGGGCACTTCATCCTTTGCCCACATCTGAGGCGCGCAAATGAGCGTGACGCCAGCGCCGATCTTGAATTCGTCGAGCCGTCTCCATTCGCCGTTCGGTACCATCAGCCGATGCGTGACGGAGCCTTCGACTTCATAGCCGCGCCGTGTACACAGCTTCACGGTCTCGCGATTCTCGAACCTGGCCCAATCGTAGACGACTTGCGCCGTGTCTCCGTCGTGAACCTGAACGCACTTTTTGTTCGTCACCAGATCGCCGAGCCGCATCAAGCCGCGATCGGAGAAGATGAGCGAGTCTTTGACCAGGCAGGCCCAGCCTTCATTCAATATTTTTGTCTGTCCCTGCGGCGCGAAGTAATACGCCTCGTCGCGCACGATCGACAGTACGTCGCGCTGCCAAGGTTTGAGTGGAGCGTACTCGATCAGGAACAAGAGCACATCCTTCTCGGGGCGTTCGGGAAAACTGCACTCGATGGCTTGCTGTTTCTTTTTCAGTGCTTCTTCCTCGGCCTTCAGCACCTCGCGTGGGTTGATGTACTCGTCCATGTACTCCTTGCTCTCGAAGCGAGTCAGCTTATCGACTTCCTCCTCCTTTTGCTCCTTGAAATCGTAGCGCGACAGCTCCTCGCGGCGCTTGATGCCGGGGGCGTGCAGGTCGATGAGATCGTCAATCGACATGCAGCGATCGATGAAGGCCTCGACTTCGCTTTCGCCGACCCTTTCGACGTGCTTGCGGACGCGGACGCCGTGGTTGGCCATTTCGTCCATCATCTTGCGCGAGGTGTGCGCGAAGTAGGCGTTGTTCTTGAAGAAATCGCAATGGCCGTAGACGTGGGCCATCACCAGTTTTTGATCGACCGTGTGATTGCAGCGCATCAGGTAGGCGTAGCACGGGTCGTTGTTGATGACCATCTCGTAAATCTTCGACAGGCCGTATTCGTAGCCTTTTTTCAGCTCCTCATACTGCATGCCGAAGGACCAATGCGGATAGCGCGTGGGGAAGCCGCCGTAGGAGGCGATTTCGTTGAGATCGTCGGCCTCGACGACCTCGAAGATCGTCTCGTAGAAATCGAGCCCGAAATTGCGCGCATGGGCTTCGATCTCGACCTTCAAGGCGGCAAGATCAGGGGGCAGACGGGTGTCGTAGGGGAAGGTCATGATTACAAACCAAGCCGCGGGGTGAGGTACTCCGAACCCCGCGGGTTCGGAGTACCTCACCCGCGGGCTTTTTTTTATTTGCCGGTGCCCAGGAATTCCTTGATCGATCCCAAAATCGCCTCGCGGTCCGGTATCCTGCTCGCGACCACGTTGTCCTTCTTTTCCAGCAGCTCTGTGATGTATTCGTAGAACTCGCCGCTGCCATACGGGCTCTCGACCTGGCCGTAGCCGAACAGGTTCAGCTTTGGCAGCAGCGTGTCCTGCAGGAACTTGATGCAGTGCGGGCTGTCGTCGCCCCAGTTGTCGCCGTCGGAGAAGTGGAAGGCGTAGACGTTGAACTCCGAGGGAGCATAGCGATTGTCGATAATCTTGTTCGCCAGCTCATACGCGGTGCTGATCTTGGTGCCGCCTGATTCGCGCGTGTGATAGAAGGTGTGCTCATCCACCTCTTTGGCCTCGGCGTCGTGGATGATGTAGACGTTTTCGACGCCCTTGTAGTGCTTCTTGATCCAGGTGTCGATCCAGAAGGCCTCGATGCGGACGATCTCCTTCTGCTCGTCGGTCATGGAGCCGGACACGTCCATCATGTAGAGGATGCAGGCGACCGCGTCGGGCTTCGGCACTTCCCGCCAGGAGCGATATTGTTTGTCTTCGCGAATCGGCACGACGATCGGGTCGGCGGGGTTGTAGGTGCCGGACGCGATATGCCGTTTCATGGCGCGCTTGTAAGTGCGTTTGAAATGGCGCAGCGATTCGGGGCCGGTCTGGCGGATGCCGGTGTACTTGTCCTTGGTGGTGATGATGTTCTTCTTGCCCTTGGGCTCGATGCGAGGCAGCGCCAGCTCTTCGCCGAGGATCTCGGCGAGTTCTTCGAGGGAGAGATCGACCTCCAAAATATGGCCGCCGGGTTGATCGCCGGCGCCGCCTTCGCCTTCCTCCTGAGGCGCGGTCAACGGCTGGCCGGGCTCGCCGTCGCCTTGCCCGACGCCGCCGGAGCCTTTTTGGCCGTAGCGAAACTGAGGCAGCTCGATCGAGGGGACCGGGATGCTGACAAAGTCGCGGCCTTTTTTGCCGATCATTTCGCCGCGCGAGATGTACTTGCCAAGGTTGGATTTAACCTTGCCGCGCACGATCTTGCGGAAGCGTTGATGATCGCGGTCGATTTTTTGGCCCACGGTAACACCCAACCTGAGATGTTGCTGCTATTGATCGCTGCAAGCAGCAACAGCCTAATCCCCTGTTCAATTCCGACACCGTTCGACAACCTCCCCTTTGGGCTTACTCTGACTTCCCATTGGCTTCGCAGACAACCGCGTTCCTGATCTTGTTCAGCAATCCTTGCAATTCCGGAACATCCCTGTTTTTCGAGTATTCACGGAGTGGCAACACGTCGACGAGAGGAAGCGAGAAGGCCCTGCAAAAATAAGGCAACACCGGAACGATGAAGTCCGCTGCGAACCCCAAGCGTTGTTGCACCTGCTTGACCATTTGATTCAGGCCAGCACCATGCAACGCCAGATCACGCAATTCGGCAAGAACTTCCTTGTCAAGCAATTCCGGCATAACCACGGCTGCCATACTTCACCTTCTATTTCTCGATCATCACATCAAGCTTCCGAAAACTCCCTGGCGAACCTTCCTGGGCGACGACGCGAGCCTTTGAGAATCCAAATTTCTTAGCGCGTGTCACCGTCCACGCAAATTGAACCGAATCTTCCAGCGGCATTCCTTGGGCCGTCAGCTGGTTTACTTTGTCTATGTTGATGCTGGGGTCGTCTCCTTTGGTCCAGGCGCCGAGGATCGCTTTCGCATCGTCGCCGAAGGCAATCATCATCCGACGAAACAATTCGGTTCCCCGTATCGGCGAATCCTTGGCTGCCTGGATGGCGAACGTCAGGACGCCTTGATCATTCAACTCCGCATAGACCGCCGCCTTCTGGCTTGGATGGTTGTAGGCGAAAACCATGAGCGGCGTCATTTTGTTCCCTCGTTGCCGCCGGCCCTCCACCGTTCGATGGCCTTTTCAATCAGCATGAGCACCATGTAGCCAAAGAACCCCAGATGCACCACCCCGAGTATCCCGCCCAGAACGAAGTACGGCACCAAGATTTCCCATCCGCGCGACGTATGGAAGGCGAAAAATATCGGGCGAAAGAACACGATCCCAGCTGCGGTCGCGAGAATGCCGACACTCGCCCACCCGAGTTGGGGATACCGCCACGCCGCCACGATTGCGGTGAGCGACGTCGGCCCCAACACACATGCCAACAGGGCGATCTCTTTGAGATTGAGCATTCCTTGCTCCTGCTACGCCGCAAGCGGCAATTCATTACTTCTTCGTCTGCCCCCGCGCAAAGATGCTCGCCACGAAGTTCAGCACATCCGTCGCGCTCGACTCATTGTACCCGTAGTACTTGATCAGACGCGACTTGACGACGTCGATCTTCTCCTGCGTCGCCTTGTCGACGACGTTCGACACCAGGCTCGTCAGCTTGATCGAATCCTTCTGGTCCTCGAACAGCTTCAGCTCCAGCGCCTTCATCAATCGCTCGTTCGTCTTGTAATCAAAGCGTTTGCCGTCGATGGCCAGGGCGCCGATGTAGTTCATGATCTCGCGGCGGAAGTCGTCCTTGCGGCTCTCCGGGATGTCAATTTTTTCCTCGATCGAGCGCATCAGGCGTTCATCCGGTTCGTCATAGCCGCCCGTAAAGCGATTGCGGACCTTCTCGCGCTGGGTGTACGCCTTGACGTTGTCGATGTAGTTGGAGCACAGGCGTTGCAAGGCGTCCTCGTCGGCGGCGATGGCGCGCTGGACTTCGTTTTTCACGATGTCCTCGTATTCCTGGCGGACCACGCCCAGCAGCTCCTTGAAGTGCTGGAGCTGGTCCTGGTTGGTGATGAGCGAGTGATGTCGCAGGCCCGTTTCCAGCTCGTGCATGACCATGAACGGGTTGATGTTGTCCTCCTCCGGATGCGCGACGAGCGCATTGGAGATCTTGTCCTGGATGTAGCGTGGACTGATGCCGTGCATGCCCTCGCTCTGGGCCTCGCGTTTCAGCTCGATGATGTTATCCTCGGTGAAGCCGGGCAGCGTCTTGCCGTTGTAGAGCTTCATCTTTTGCAACAAAGTCAGATTGGCGTGCTTGGGTTGTTCCAGGCGCGTCAAGACGGCCCACATGGCAGCGATCTCGATCGTGTGCGGGGCGATGTGTTTGCCGCGGACTTTTTCCTGGTTGAACGACTTCTCGTAGATCTTGACTTCGTCGCTCAGTCGGGTCACGTAAGGCACGTCGATCTTGACGGTGCGGTCGCGCAACGCTTCCATGAATTCGTTGTTCTGCAAACGGCGATATTCCGGCTCGTTGGTGTGCGCGAGAATGACCTCGTCGATATCGCACTGGGCGAATTTCTTCGGCTTGATCTTGTGCTCTTGCGACGCGCCGAGCAGATCGTAGAGGAACGCGACGTCGAGCTTCAGGACTTCGATGAACTCCACGAGACCGCGGTTGGCGATATTCAATTCGCCGTCGAAGTTGAAGGCGCGCGGATCGCTCTCAGAGCCGAACTCGGCGATCTTGCGATAGTTGATATCGCCGGTGAGCTCGGTCGAGTCCTGGTTCTTTTCGTCCTTGGGCTGGAACGTGCCGATGCCGATGCGGTCCTGCTCGGAGAGCGTGAGGCGATAGACCTTGACCTCGTTGGCGAGCATCTGCGAGATGTCGCCGTGATAGTGCAAAAGCCGCTCGTTGAACATGAATCGGCTATAGGGGGACAGTTCTCCCTTGATCTGGATCGGGTAGCTCGCTTTCGCCTTGAGGCCGTCGTTGAGCCGAGCGATGATGCTCGGGCGCATATCCGGCGGGATGAGCTGGAGCGGATCGCCGTGCATCGGGTCCTTGAGCCAGGTTCCCTCGGGGCCTTTCCACTTGAAGGAGAAGAGCATGCCGTTGTCGGTGCGCGAATATTCTTCGAGCCCGCGTTTGAGCAGGCGGGCGATCGTGCTCTTCGACGAACCGACCGGGCCGTGCAACAGCAGCACGCGCCGTTCGGTGCCGTACTCGTGGGCCGCCGACTTGAAGGCGTTCACCAGCTGCACGAGAATACGGTCCAGCCCGTAGACGGCGTCGTCGTGCTTGTAGCCGAACTCGGTGAAGAACTTGTAGCGCAAGCTCTTCTCCTTGCTCTCGAAGCGTTCCTCGACGCCGTGCGAGAGGATCATGTCGTAGAGCCGCTGGTAGGCGGTGCGCGTGACCTCGGGGTGTTCGCGCACGATGTCCAGGTACTCCTCGAAGCTCCCCTCCCAGTGCACCTTGCGGTAGTCATTGAGATTGAGATGATCGCGGATGATGTTCAGAATGTCTTGTCCTGTCGTGGGCATGGCGTAAACCTCCCCTGGTTACGATGCCTTCAAGCATCGGTTGCTGGCATTTTGCCGGTTGTGATGACAAAGAACGAAAGAGGTAAGGTGAGAGTTCCGGCTAGGTATTGCGGACCCGTGCGGAAGGCGCTGGCGAGCTGCATCGGCCGTGATGCGTCAAAAAGAAGGTGATATTGCAGTTACATAATTGGGACGGCACACGGCGAAGCATCGAGTCGGTTCGCAAAGGCATCCACCAACGCCAGCGGATCCGACCGTCAATCCATTATACCACAGATCCGCGCTGTCCAATCTGTTTTGCCCCGGCTGCCTTTCAATTATCAGGAGCATCCTGGCTCGCAGGAGGTTCGCGGGCACGCTTGCAGCGAACTGCGAGCGCTGGACCTTCTCTCAGCGAAACGATTCAGCACGCGGATAATTGCGCGAAAGCAGCGACTTTTTTGCGCCTGTCACGGCGCGGAAATCCACCAGATAGCAGCATCGCGAAAAGAAGGGGGGGTTGTCAAGATCGGTTTTCCAGTTCCGACCGCTCATGACAGTTGCCGAATCGGCGTCCCGTCGTGCAAGATCGGGATCGGCCGTCCCGTCGTGTCGGTGAAGGTGTGATGCGGATCGATGCCGAGGTGGCGGTAGATCGTCGCCAGTACGTCGTTCGGTGTCACTGGCGTTTCGGCCACATAGGCGCCGCGCGCGTCGGTCGCGCCGATCACCTGGCCCATGCGCAGACCGCCGCCGGAGATCAACGCCGAATAGGCGTCCGGCCAATGGTCGCGGCCAATTGAGTTGTCCGGCGGGCCGGTGCGAATCCGGGGCGTGCGGCCGAACTCCGTGGCGATCACGATCAGGATCTTGCGGTCGAGGCCGCGCGTGTAGATGTCTTCGATCAGGGCGGCGACGCATTGATCGTAGTAAGGGAAACGCGTCGTCATGTAGGCGCCGAAATGACCGGGACGCATGGCATTGCCGGGGTGGTCGTCCCAGTTGGTGAATTCGGGGCCGTTCTGAGGCACGTTGAGGATGACGCTGACGACGGCCGTGCCCGCCTCCGCAAGGCGGCGCGCGAGCAGGCACGATTGGCCCCAGAGGTTGCGGCCATAGCGATCGCGCAAGGCCGTGGGTTCGCGGCCGATGTCGAAGGCGCGGGCGACGGCGGGGCTGGTCAGCACCTCGAACGCTTGCTGCTGAAATTGATCGAGCGTGTTGTGCGCCTCGTGTCGGGCGCGTTCAGTGCGGAGAGCGTCGAGCTGCTGCAAGAGTTGGCGGCGATTTTCGAGATCGCGCACCGATTGGCCGCGCAGGGAGAACTGCGGCACGCTGTAGACAGGTCCGGACGGATCGCCGGACGCCATCGCCTGATGCGCCGAGCCGAGGTACGTGGGACGGGTCATCTGAAATGGATAAGGGGCCGCCACATATTGCGGCAAGGCGGCGCGATGGGGGCCGCGCACCCGGCTGGCGATCATGCCGAAATCGGGATGCTCGCTACGCGCCGTCGAGGTCGGATCGGGGACGCTCGGCTCCTTGCCGGTGAGGACCGCGATCGAGCCGTCGTTGTGAATGTTGATCTTGTGCGTCAGCGAGCGAATCAATGTGAACTTGTTTGCAATGCGCGCGTGCAGCGGCAAATGCTCGCAGATCGCCATGCCGGGGACGCGCGTCGGGATCGGGGCGAAGACACTGCGCATCTGTTCGGGGCCGTCGGGTTTGATGTCGTAGGTTTCCAGGTGGCTGGCGCCGCCCAAGCAGTAGAGCATGATGACGGCGGTGTCGGGCGCTCCGGTGCCCCCTCGCCCCTTATGAGTGAGGGGTCGGGGGCTCTGTCCTGCGAGCACGTCGGCCAAGCCGAGGCCGCCCAGAGCCATACCGCCGATGCGCAAGAACTCGCGACGAGGGATCGACATAGGAGGTTTTCCGTATCGATGAACGGACGAAGCGAACAGAAGAATTCTATCATGGACCGACGCGCGGCAACAAGAACTTTCTCTCGTTCTTGAAGAAACGACCAGCGGCTTGACAGCCTCTCAGTTCAAATCCGTTCAGATATTGTCGCCAATCTCCTTTTTGTCTTGCCTGTGGCGCTGCCTGCACGGTAGTTTGTTGGCATTCGGTAGACGGATCGGTAGCTCTTCGACGGCGGCTTCAAGGTCGTGCAATCGAGCGTGTGTGTAGATCTATGATGTCGGAGTGGCGGGCCAGCTCTTGAGCGATCTTAGGGTGCGCTCCGCTCCAAGACAACTGACTGAGTAGCTATGCCGGAGAGCGTGGAAGTCAGCCCCAAACCTATCCTCGTCTCGGCTCGAGATGCCAGCCGATTCGTCTTCGGCGGCGCCGGCGCTTGAAGAAATCTTCAAGACGACTGCAGCATTGGAATAAAGGAAAACAGATGCTCTCTAGACGCACTTTCGTCAGCGCCGTCGGCGCAACCACGCTCGCAACTTCCATGGGACATGCCCAGCCGCCTGCGCGCCGACGCCTCGCCGTCGTCACCACGGAGTGGCGCGATCGTTCGCACGCCTGGCATATGGCCGAGCGTTTTCTGCACGGCTATCCGGTTGATGGCCGCTGGCATCGGCCGGCCTTCGATGTTGTCTCCGCGTATGTCGATCAGACGCCCAAGAACGATCTGAGCCGGGCGCGCGCCAAGGAGTTCGGCTTCACGATTCACAAAACCATCGCCGAGGCCCTGCGCTGCGGCGGCGCTCGGCTCGATGTAGACGCCGTCCTCATCATCGGCGAGCATGGCAATTATCCCGTCAACAAGCTCGGACAGAAAGAGTACCCGCGCTACGAATTTTTTCGCCAAGTCGTGGACGTGTTTCGCAAGGATGGCCGCGTCGCGCCGGTATTCAATGACAAGCATCTGTCGTGGCGTTGGGAGTGGGCCCGCGAGATGGTCGACACGGCTCGGAAGATGGACTTCGGCTTTCTGGCCGGTTCGTCGTTGCCGGTGACGTGGCGGATGCCGTCGCTTGATTTGCCGCACGGGGCCGAGGTGGATGAAATGATGTGCGTCGCCTTCGGGCGCGTGGACAGCTACGACTTTCACGCCCTCGAAGTCATCCAGTGCATGGCCGAGCGACGGCGCGGCGGCGAACGCGGCGTCGCCAACATGCAGGCGCTGCGCGGCGATGCGGTATGGAACGCGTTGCAGGCCGGCTCGTGGCGTGCGGGGGGCTGGGACCCGGCGTTGTTCCAGGCGTGCTTGTGTCGCAGCCAGACGCTGGCTCAAGCGCCGACGCTCAGCCATCGCTTCCCGACGCCGCAGCAGATACGCGCATGGGTGGCCGATCCGGTTGCGTATCGCTTCGAGTACGTCGATGGCGCGAAGGCGACGATGCTGCTGCTGAACGGCCTGGTCAGCGACTTCACGTTCGCGGCTCGCATCCGCAATCAGATGGAGCCGCTCTCGACGTTGTTCTACCTGCCGCCGGTGCCGAACGTGACCTATTCGGCCGCGATGATGTCGAAGGCGGAGGAGCTATTCACGACGGGCAAGGCGCCTTACCCGATTGAACGAACGCTACTGACGACGGGCCTGGTCGCCGCGGGAATGCAAGCGCTCGCCGCCGGCAAACGCATTGACACGCCGCACCTGGCGATCCGTTACGAAGTGGGGCGTGAATCAACGTTCTCGCAACGATGAAGGAAAGTGCCGTCAGGTCCTGGGAAGCGTTAGCGAGGGAGACGCTGAGAGGCAAGAAACAATGGCAGATGGCTCCGCCTGACGCGCCAATACCGGCACGCACACCGCGCGCCAATTTGTCAAAGTCGTCGCTGGCTTCGCGGCTCATTCTTCGTTATGATTGCGTGAAGAATTGATTCGGTCACTCGCCCCAAGCACGGAGCCAGCTTCCCATGCGCGGACGATTTGCTTGCATTCTCGCCGCTACCGTCGTCGTTGTCTACTGCGGGCATCACGCTCACGCGGTCATCAAGGTCGATACGCCGCTCAAGTCGATCGAAGGCTCGGCGGTCTACATACTCGTCGGCAAAGTCGAGAAGTTCTTTCCCGACAAGCCGGCCATGCTCGTCGATGTCGTCGAGGACATCAAGGGCAAGGCGCCGTTTCGACAATTGCCGATCAATTGCAAGGTCGCCGACGAAAAGACCGCCAAGGAGAACTTGATCGAGCCGCTCATGAAGCGGCTGGGGCCGGACCTCGACATCATTTTCTTTATCGAGCCGCGCGGCAAGAGCTACATCACCTTCGCCTACACCAACGGCACCTGGTTCCAGCTACAAGGCTCGAAACTCGATCAGGACCGCGCCGTCTTCCAACTGCGCTCGGCGGAGCCGTACTTCCACAAGTCGTTCCATGGCCCGACGGCGGACCTGCGCAAGTTGCTCAAGGATCACGCCGCCGGGAACGCCAAGCTGCCGCCGATCGACGACAAGGTCAAACCCGGCCTCGGACCGGAGTACAAGGAAAAAGGCGAAAGTAAAAAGGCAAAAGTAGATCCGCCCCGCAATTCCTTTTTCCTTTTGCCTTTTTCCTTTTGCCTTGGCAAAGCCTCACTTGGCGAATCATTTGCTGTCATCCCGACGCTCGGCATCGGCGCCCCGCTGGCGATCCTCGCGCTCTTATTCCCGACGGTTTTCGGCGGCGTCTTCGTTCTCTTCCGGCAATGGTTGGCGTTCATCACGCTCATCAGCATCAATAGCACGTTGATGATCGCCCAGTGGGCGTTGTTGGAATTGGCGCCCGGGCTTCTGCGCGGCTCCTGGTGGGGCACGGGCGAGGCGTTGTGGTTTGCCATGATGCTCTGTACCTTTTTGTGTGCCTGTTGGTCATGGCGTCGGCAGCTCAATGCGCTTTCCGAGGGCGCCGTCGAAGCGCCGCGTAAGACCGAGCTAATGATCCTGTCTTTCATGAGCGCATCGGGCCTCGGCGCGCTGCTGGTCGTGGCCTGGATCTCGAAACAGATTAGCTGGGCCGACGCCGGCTGGACCGTCACGGTGGTGATGACGCTCGGCATCGTCGCCGGCACGCTCTATCGCGCGTTTCATGTTCTCAAAGGCGACACGCTCTTTGGAGCCCCTCCCCTCGCGACGGAAGGCGTTATTCTCTGTGCGATGTTGCTCGGTCACGTTGCTTTCGTCCCCGCAATCTGGGGCGCCAACGTCAGTACCGAAGGCAACGTCGAAACCAACCAAGGCGCCGCGGCAACTACCAGGATCTCCAAAGTCATCAAGAAATGGGACTATGTGCCGGAAGCGCGCATTAAGGGCATGTACGCCTCATCTCCCCTTGGCGATGGCGATGCCGTCTACGCCTGCTATTCCGGCGTTAACCAGTACGCGACTCTGGTGCGCCTCGATCGCAACTCGGGCGAATTGAAATGGGAATTCTTCGGCAAGAATGACGACCTGCGACAAATGATCTCGACCCCCTGCATTGCCGACGGCAAGCTCTACTTCGGCGAGGGTTTTCACGACGACAAGAATTGCCGAATTTTCTGTGTCGATGCGACAAAAGGCGAAGAACTCTGGAGCGTCAAGACTAGCGGTCAGACCGAATCAAGCCCGACAGTCGCCAACGGCAAGCTCTACATCGGCGCGGGCAACGACGGCGTCTACTGCCTCGACGCCAAGACCGGCAAGGAACTCTGGAAGTTCCCGCCCAAGGATTACAAGGGCCGACTGCTGCGTTTCGGCGGCGGCATGCTCGTCGTCGGCGAGCGACTCTACTGCGCGACCGGCGTCGATCGCAATCAAACGAAAGACAAGGGCGAGACCGCGGCCTTCTGCCTTGACGCCAACACGGGCAAGGAAATCTGGAAGACGCCTGCCCCCTACCCCGTTTGGTCCAAGCCAATTGTACGCGACGGCTTTCTTTATCTTTCCTGCGGCAACGGCGATGTCTTCGAGGACGCGCAGCCTCCGGATCAGCCGGGCGGCATGCTGCTTTGTCTCGACACCGACAATGGCAAGGAAAAATGGCGATTCAAGGCGCCCAACGGCATCATCGAAGCACCGGCTGTCGATGAAGGCCGAGTCTACTTCGGCTGCCGCGACGGACAGCTATACTGCGTCGGCCGAGCGGACGGCAAGGAACGCTGGCGGCATTTCCTGGACTCGGCGATCATCGCGACGCCGGTGCTCGACATCGACGCCAAGCAGCGCACGATCAGCGTCTTCGCGATCGCCAACGCGGGCAAGATCTGCTGTCTCGATCCGCTTATCGGCGATATTGTCTGGACCTACAACCTGACGCAACAGCGCGCGTACATCACCAGCTCGCCCGCCCTCGTCGTCACGCGCGAAAAGGACGGCTCGGCGCGGCGGCAACTCTACTTCGGCTGCGGTCTCGGCGGCGGCACGCGCGATCTTCCCTCCAATCGGCCCGTCTTCTACTGCCTTGAGGATTCCGTCAAAGTAGAATAGTGGTCAGTGGCTAGTGACTAGTGGCTAGTGGCTAGCTGTGAGCAACTCCCCAAAATCAAGCGCGGGTCGCATTGGTATTCACTAGCCACTAACCACTAGCCACTAGCCACTTATTATGCCACAACGCTGGATCTACTTCTTCGGCAATCACCATGCTGACGGTGACGGCGAACTCAAGCACGTCATCGGCGGCAAAGGCGCGAGCCTTGCCGACATGACGCGTGCCGGCCTCAACGTGCCGCCCGGCTTCACCATCTCGGCCGAGTGCTGCGATTATTTCTACAGGCACGATCAGCGCTGGCCCGACGATCTCGAAGCGGAACTGCGCGGCAATCTTACGCGGCTCGAACTACTCGCGGGCCGCACCTTCGGCGTTGGCAATCGGCCGCTCCTGGTAGCCGTGCGTTCCGGCGCGGCGCAGTCGATGCCAGGGATGATGGATACCCTGCTCAATGTCGGCCTGACGCACGATTGCATCGCGGCGATCGCCGCACGCATGGGCAATCGCCGGGAGGTCTGGCTGGCCTACCTGCACTTTCGTCTAATGTATTCGCGCACGGTTCTCGGCATCGAGTTCACTCCCGAGGTTGAAGCGTTTTGCAATTCGGTCGGCAAGACGGGAGAGGACCGCCTCGACGCCGAGCAAATCCGCTCGCTCTGCATGAAGCTCTCAGAACGCTCGGCGCGCGAATTCCCCACGCAATCCTGGGATATGCTCCAGCGCGCCATCAATGCCGTCTTCCTCTCCTGGAACAGCGAACGCGCCCTCACCTATCGCAAACATCACAAAATCGACGGCCTCTTGGGCACCGCCGTCACCGTGCAGATGATGTGCCCATCCGAAGTCTCCGGTGTTATGTTCACGGCGAATCCCGTCAATCATGCCGCGGAGATCATCATCGAATCGGCGTTCGGTCTGGGCGAGGCGATCGTGCTCGGCAAAGTCACGCCTGATCGCTTTGTGCTCGACAAGAACGACCTCGCCATCAAAGAGCGCGTCGTCTCACAAAAAGAAACGCGCGTCGCCACGCTCGCGGAAGACGGCCAGGGGCAGACAGGCGACGCCGGCGACGTTTCGCTGCGCGATGAACAAGTGAACGAACTCGCCAGACTCGGGCGGGCCGTCGAGACCCACTTCAAGACGCCGTGCGATATCGAATGGGCACTCTCACGCGGCCAGTTCTACCTCTTGCAAGCGCGGCCGATCAAGCTGAAATCGGCGGGTCCGACGATCGACGTGCGCGCGCGTGAAGCCGTCCGGCAGGAGGAGATCGCGGCTCTGCGTCCCCTGACGGAACCGTCTGGCACGGTGTGGAGTCGATTCAATCTCGCGGAGATTCTGCCGGAGCCGACGCCGATGACCTGGGCTATCGTGCGGCAATTTATGTCGGGACGCGGTGGCTTCGGGCAGATGTATCGTGATATCGGCTTCGATCCCGATTCCGCCCTCGACGAACTCGGCATGTTCGATCTTGTCTGCGGCCGGCCGTACTGCAATTTGAGCCGCGAGCCGCGGATGCAATATCAGAACCTTCCGTTCGAGCACAACTTCGAGCTGTTGAAGAAGTATCCGCAGAAAGCGCTGTATCCGCAGGCGACGATGAATCCGCGCCGCGCGGGGCTGGGCTTTTTCATCAAGATCCCACTCTTGTTCTTCAAGATGTGGTGGGCGCAGGCCAAGCAGCAACAGTTGATTCGCTCGTTCGCGGCGCAATTCACGAGCGAGATCGTGCCGCCGTTTTTGACGGCGGTGGAGGCGGCGCAGCGCGAGGACTGGAGCAAGCTTTCGGCCAAGGATGTGCTGGAGCGCATGCACGTCTGGATTCAGCACACGCTGTTCGACTTCGCGCGCGAAAGCTTGAAGCCGACGGCGCTGGCGGCGATCGTGCTCGGCAATCTCGAACGTGCTTTTGCCTCACGCTTGCAGCCGCCTGACATCAAGCCGGCCGAGGCGCTGGCGATCGGCATCCAGCGCGCCCAGGCGGCCTTGCGCGAACTGATGATGGGCGTGCATCCCGACGAGCACACCGATCTGCCGGGCGCCATCCGAGCCTTGCGCGAACGCCGATTGTCGAAGGACGAATTCTTGCGCCGATTCGGCCATCGCGGCAGTCAGGAGATGGAACTTGCGAGGCCACGCTGGGCCGAGGATCATGCGGCGCTCGACGCGCTTCTCGGGGACGCACTACTCGATTCGTTTAGCCGCGGCTCGGAGAACCGCGCGGATCTTCCATCCGCGGCAAAACAGGGTGCCGGCGAAGATGCCTGGCAAAACGCCTGGCGCAAGCTCGCCGACGACGCCCGGCTTCTGCCCAGCCAACGTCCCGCCGTCGAGGCGGAACTTCGCAAATTGCAAACCTACATGGGCCTGCGCGAATCGGCCAAGCATCACCTCCTGCGCGGCTACGCCCTGATCCGCCGGGCGCTGGTCGAGCTCGATCGACGGTATCAACTGCACGATGGCGTCTTCTTCTTGACACCAGACGATTTGATTGAGTTGGTGCGATCGGCCGAGGGGAAGGCGCCGCAAATGTTCTTCGACCGGATCGAACAGCGCGGACGCCGCCGCGAAATCGTGCTGAGTTTGCCATTGCCGAGCGTCATCTACAGCGACGATCTTGACGCCGTCGGCCGCGAGATGACGCACACGGCCAGCGACTCGATGCAAGGCGTGCCGTTGTCGGCGGGCATCGTCGAGGCAACGGCGTGGGTGCTGACCGATGTCGCCGGGGCGCAGATGCCGCACGAGCCGTACATTCTCGTGTGTCCCTCTACGGATCCGGCGTGGGTTCCGCTGTTCGTGCAAGCGCGCGGCCTGGTGATGGAGACGGGGGGCATGCTCTCGCACGGTGCGATCGTGGCCCGTGAGTTCGGCTTGCCCGCGGTCGCGGGCATCGCGGACGTGCATCGCCGCATCAAGACGGGACAGCGCTTGCGCATCGACGGGGCGACGGGGACGGTGCAGGTGGTCGGCTGAATGCGTTTCGCACTCGCGCTAACGCCCCAAGCGACCTGGCGCCTTAGCGCGAGCGCTAAACAAAGTATTCATGTCGATGCCAGGATGTGCATGATGTCCCCATCCTGCACGATGTACGTCTTGCTTTCGAGCCGATACACCCCATGGAGTTTCGCTTCCTTCATGGAGCGGTGCTTCTGAAAATCGGGATAGCTGACGACCTCGGCGCGTACGAAGCCGCGTTCGAGGTCGGTGTGAATGTGCCCGGCGCCTTGCTGCGCTGTCGAGCCCTTCGGTATCGGCCAGGCCCGGCACTCGTCCTCGCCGACGGTGAAGAAGACGATCTGGTTCATCGCGTGGAAGATGTTGCGCAAGGTCTCGCCCTTCGACAGGTCTTTCAGATTCAATTCCTGCATGAACATCTCACGATCGGCGTCCGACAGCTCGGCCAGCTCCATCTCCAGCTTGGCCGGGGCCTGCATCGCGGTCGGGGCGAGCTTGAGCAGATCCTCCGGCAACGGTTTGCCGATGCGGTCCTCGGCGATGTTGACGAAGATCAACTCCGGCTTGAGCGTCAGCAATTGAAAGCTGCGGATGGTTTTTTCTTCGTCGGGCTTCAGATGTGCAGCCGCGGCGCTCTCGCCTTTTTCGAGGCAGCCGGCGACGCGCTGCAGAAGGGCGGACTCGATCTCATCGAGTTCGCGCAGCTTGGCGGCCTTGGTCTTCTTGGCTTGATCCTTGAGCTTGTCGAGCCGATTCATGACGATTTCCAGATCGGCAAAGAGCATCTCTTCGCGGAAGCGGCGCAACTCGTCGGTCCAATTGCCGCCGGCGAAGCCGTTAAGGACGATCATCAGCCCGCCGGCGTCGCGCATCATGGCGAGGCGGCGTGGATTGTCGCGGCGTTCGGTCGGGTGCAGGCCGGGCGTGTCGAGCAGTTCCATGCGGGCGTGCGTCGTTTTCTTTGGACTGAAGAGCGTGGAAAGAAAATCGAGACGCGGATCAGGCACAAGTGGATTGCCGATTTGCCCGGCTTGCGAGCGAGACGGATCGGGCGCGTCGCCCGTGAGCCAGTGAAACACGGTGCTCTTGCCGGAACTGGAGAAACCTGCGATACCGATTTTCATCATGAATCCTTGAGGAAGCGCTAAGCCGCGAGCGGCCATTTCGGGAAGAGAATATTGTATCTACCGGGGCGATACAATGACGTGAACCCGTTGACTTTGCAAGGGGGAGCCATGTCCGACGAATGGATGCCGACGCTGCGGATGAAGCTGTCGCGAGCCGACTTCGACCGCTTGCCACGCCACTCGGCGTTCAAATACGAGCTGATCGGCGGCGAGACTTGGATTTCGCCGTGGCCGCGGCATGCGCATGCTGAACTCAAGCTGGCGCGTTTTCGCCCGGCCAAGGACGATGTGGCCGTGCTGCCCACGCGAAACGCGCGCGTCGACGACATCGAAGCGTTGCTGCCGATCTTCCGCGGCGCGTTCGGACCTGTTCAGCCCTACGGCTCGCTAGACGACGAAGCGTTGACGAAGGCGGGGGAAATCTCACTGCAACGGACGTTCACAGGGGAGGACGGCGTCCTGGCTGAACCAGCCAGCTTCGTGGTATTGCAAGATGACAAGGTTGCCGGCGCGATCTTGATCACGCTTTTGCCGGGCGGCGATCCGAATGAATGGGAGTCCATCCACTGGCACGAGACGCCACCCACGGATCTGTGGGCCAAAGCCGAAGGGCAACCGCACTTGACCTGGATCTTCGTTCGCCGACTCGAACAAGGCGCCGGCGTCGGCACGCAACTGCTGCAGACGGCCGTGCGTGCGCTGAAGAAACAAGGCTACAAATCGTTGTGGACGACCTTTCTGATCGGAAACGACGCGAGCGCCCTCTGGCACTGGCGCAATGGTTTCAAGCTCTTACCCGGCATGTTCTCCAAGCGGCGCATGCGGCGCGAGATTGGAAAGCTCGGCAAGGACGCTGCTAAGGAGAATTGATCAAAGTTATTCAGCCGAACAAATATCTTGGCAGACAATCCAGCACGCCCTCGGCGCAACCAAAGACACAATCACGAAAATACGAAATAACGAAAGAGAACCCGAGTTCTTGATTTCGTGTTTTCATCTCTTCGTGCTTTCGGGATACGCATGCTTGAGTCATTCAAGGTATTTGCGCGGGCCACGAAGAATTTGGACGTTTGAACAAATCGTCAGCTTCCACGGTGAAGGTCATCCCACAACTATCCGCTCCGGCTCTTTCACGTGGCTCTCCGGTACACTGGGGGGAGAGGCGAGAAACGCGCATGGGCAATTCGCTACAATGTCATCAGACCCGATCCCTACCGGCGTTCATCCCATGCCCGCTGCCATCGCGATCATCACGATTCTTGCCGCGTACTTCATCGGCGCCATTCCGTTTGGGTATCTGTTCGCGCGCATGCGCGGCGTCAACATCTTCGAACACGGCAGCGGGAATATCGGCGCAACGAATGTTGGCCGCGTTCTGGGCAAGCCGATTGGTTTTCTCGTCTTCGTTCTCGATTTCACGAAAGGGGCGCTACCGGTCGGCCTGGCGATCTTGCTCAAGCCGTTTTTCGCCGAGCCGATCTGGACGCGCGGCTTCGTCGAGGTGGCGGCGGGACTGACTGCCTTTCTCGGACATCTGTTCCCGATCTACCTCGGCTTTCGCGGCGGCAAGGGCGTTGCGACCGGCGCCGGCGCCGTGGCCGTCCTCGTGCCGATCCCTGCCGCGGTGGCGCTCGTGGTCTGGGCGGTCATTCTGTTAGCGACGCGACTCATGTCGCTGGCCTCGCTGGTCGCGGTGGTCGTTCTCTGTGCGGTGCATCTGCGTGTGCCGGCGTCATGGCAATGGCTGGAACCGCGGACGTGGTTCTGTCTGATCGCCGGGGCGCTGGTCATCATCAAACATCACGCCAACATCGGCCGCCTGTTGAAAGGGACCGAGACTCAACTGAAGGACGGTTTTTTCATGCAACAGCTCACGAAAAGTCTGCACGTTCTCGCCCTGGGATTGTGGTTCGGCATGGCGATCTTTTTCACCTTCGTGGTTGCGTTCACGATCTTCGGTTCATTTGAGACGCTGGGGCAAGAGCACAAGCGCGAGACCTGGTTCCCGCAGCCGCGGATGTATCGCGACCTTGATGCGGCCATCGATGCGCCGAAAGAGCAGGGGACGCGCGCCGCGGGCCACGTGATCGGGCCGCTTTTCCTGTGGTATTTCGCGATCCAGGGCGCGTGCGGCTTCATCGCCTTGGCCACGGCGTTGTCGTGGGTCAAAGGCGATCCCGATTCACGCGTGCATCGCTGGCGAGTCAACTTGCTGCTCGTGGGTGTTGCCTTCGTGATCGCCGGTTGGCCGCTGGCGCGGCACGTCAACGAACTGCGCGAGCCGCGCAACCGGGCGACCGAAGATTTCCTCGAAGAGCGAACGGCGGTGAACAAGACGGCCATGCAGGAAGCCCGCGCGGAGTTTGGCCGCTGGCATCTGGCGAGTGTGCTCCTCAACCTGGCGACGATCGTGTGCGTGACGGGGGCGATGGCGCTCGCCGGAAATTTGGGGTCATCCACGAAGGACACGAAGACGCACGAAGAAGCGTTGCAGCCGATCGAGCCGCCGCAGCCGGAGATGGGCATCAAGGAGGGGACGCCGCGCGCCTGAACCCGTTTAGCGCTCGCAGTCAAATCTCATCCGTCTTGCGCATTTCATCCAAGCGCTAAGCCGCGAGCGGTAGAATCGTGTAGCGCCGCCTGGGCCGCATTGAAACCGCAAGCGCCGTGGACACCGGCGCCGGGGTTGGCGGACGCGGAACAAAGGTAGACGCTCTTGACCGGCGTTCGATAGCGGAAGTAGGGGAACACGGGCCGCCAGAAGAGTAGATGCGAGAGCTGGGCGCTGCCTCCGCCCAGATCGCCGCCGACCAGGTTCTCATTCATGCGTTCCAGATCGTCCGGCGCGAAAATCGCTCGGCCACGGATCAATGAGCGAAAGCCCGGCGCCAGTCCTTCGATCCGCGCGTCGATGCGGTCGGCAAACATCTCCTTGTGTCTGTCCCAACCGTCAGGCAGAAACGATGGCACGCGCGAGTAGGCCCAGAGCGTTTGGCCGTTGGTCGGGGCGCGCGTCGCATCGAGCAGCGATTGCTGGCCGATGACGAGATACGGATTCGTCGGTAGCCGGCCGGCGCGCGCTTCGATGGTGAAGCTAACCAGATCGTCGATGCTGTCGCCGGCGTGAACGACCGCAGCCTGGCGCGCTTCCGGCGCGCGCCACGGGACGGGGCTGGCGAGCGCCCAGTCCATCTTGAACGTGCCCCAACCGTAGCGAAAACTCCGGATCGATTGGCGCACCCAGCCGGAGACGTGGCTATCGGGTAGCATGCGCAAGTAGAGCGCGGGCGCACCGACGTCGGCGAGGATGGCCCTGCGCGCGGGCACCTCGTCGCCATTTTCCGTACGAACCGCGACACCTCGGTTCTTGCGCACGACGATTTCCTTGACGCGCGTATTGAGCTGAAGAATGCCGCCCGCTTGTTCGAGGCGAGTGAGAATGGCGTGTGTGATGGAGCGTGCGCCGCCGACGGGAACTTGGAAGCCGCTGCCTGCCGCCAGGAGTGCGAGCACGAGGCCGAGCGGGGCGCCGGCGAAGTCGTCGGGGCCAAGATCGACGTGCAACGACAGGCCGGGAATGACGCGCCGCGCCGCCTCCGTGCGGAAGAGCACGCGTGCATATCCCGCCGCGCTGCGCGGGCCTGCCAGTGCGAAGCGAGAGAGATTGCGAAAACCGAGCTTGAGCGCCGGCCGAATATCGGGCAACGGCGCGAGCAAGGCTTCCGCCAGGCGCGGCCCCATGTCGGCCTGCCAGTTCGCGAGCCAGCGCCAGGCGTCGCCGTCTGTTCCGAAAGACTTCGCGGCCAGGTCCACGTCGCGCGCAATCGAGGGACAAACGCCGTCGGGCCCAGGGTGAGCGCTTTCGTAGACGCCGGCGCGCCATTGGAGGCCGACTTCATCGAGCCGAAGCTGCCTGAACGCGGGGCTGAAGTGCGCGAAGGGGAAGAAGGCGGCGCCGACATCGTGGATGAAACCGGGGAGCGTCGTTTCGAGGGAGTAAAGCGCGCCACCGGGACGCGGTTGGGCTTCGAGGACGCGGACGCGCCAGCCCGCCTGTGCCAGCGTGACCGCCGCCACGAGGCCGTTGGGTCCGGAACCGATCACGATGGCGTCATCCACGCGCGTTCCTTTTGGTGGCTTCCAACGAGCCGCGACCGTAAGGGAAACCCCTCGCCATGGGAGCGTGGCGATTTCTTACGGTCGCGGCGCGTCGATTCCCTTCGTCACTTTCACTTGAGTTTTATCGGCGATTTGATGTTCTTGAATGCATTCAGGTTGACGGTGGGCAGTTGCGCGACGAACGCATTGAGGTCGGCCACCTTGGCGTTGTCGGGACGATCGTATTTGCCGATGTTGGCGAGGATCGGCTTGGCAGCGGCTTCGAGCTGCGCGCTTCCCTTGCCTCCGTTGGCTTTCAACAGGCCCAAGGAGGCATCGAGTAATCTGGCCTCGGTCTTCCAGGCGACCACCGACAGCGTTTTTTTCGGTCCCAGCGCAGCGAAATTGGCCCAATCCTTGTTGTACTCGCTGACAAACTCTTGCAGCGTGCGGCCAACCAAGTAGACGGCCAGGTCCGCGTTGTAATCCGACAGGTTGGTGGACTTGATCCGGCACACTCCGTGGACCGCCTCAAGCTTTTCTTGTATGGTTGGCGCCAGTGGCAAATCGTTGGCGAGCACACGGAACAACGTCGGCGCGACCAGGCCTTCGATCTCCAATTCTTTTCTGCCCGTGGCGTCCATACCTACCTTGCCAAGTTTCAGCGGCTTCCTGAGCGCGAGCACTGCGGGCGCTCCCGCATGGCCGAGCGATGTGATCGCCTCACGGCGGAGAAAGTGGATCGCCGCGATCTCACCGTCCGATAACCCGTTCACATTGACCGGGCGCGTGATGTATCGCGACAACACGTCAACATACTTGGCATCTCTCAGCAGTCCGAGCATAACGGCCTTGGAGTCGATATCGAGGTTGTCGTGTCCAGTGATGGGCATGTACTCCTTGAGCGCCTTGAGCGCGTACAGGCGAAAGACATCATGCGTTTTTCCCTGTTTGACCAACTCCAGCAAGTAGTCTCCCACGTCATCTTGCTTGAGCTTGGCCATCGTCGGCAGCATCATGACTGCGTGAATCATCGTCGTCGGGTCCCTCTTGATGTCGCGTTCGAGCACTTTTTTCATGCTGGTAACGAGCGCGCGGCCGAACATGTCGATGAACACGCGATTATTCCTGGGTTTGCCGGTGCTAATGACCTTTTCCATCATCTCCTTGACCTTGTCGGCGAAGTCGCTTTGAAACTTGCTGATGGAATCTTCTTTCGTCTTGGGATGGGTGATTCGCCAGATATACCAGTTGGCAGCCGTCTCCGCCGACTTGAGATCTCTGGCATCGTCCTTCTTGGCTTGCTCATCCCCGTTGAGCAAGTTCCTGACTCGTTTGTCCGATTCAAACGCCGCCTGCAGTGCTTTCACACTGCCGCCGAGCGGGTCCTCCTGCGCGGAGGCAGTCCCGTGCGTCGCGAATAGGCAAGTAAGAGCGAGCAAGCACCAGTAAACGAGAATTTTCAACCTATTACGCATTGGCGTCTCCTCTGGAATCGATGTCGCGCGGACGTGCAAGGCTCGATGAAGGTCCAGATATGTCACTGCATTGAAATTACCAGCGCATGCAATGTCGTGTCAAGCAGGAAAGAAGGCCCTTGCAACGGCGTCGCGCCGCTGAGGGGACACAGCGAACGCTAAACGAATTACCCTACTTCGTCACATCCACTTCGACATCGCGCAAATACGCCGCCGCCTGTTCGGGCGGCACGGAATTGATGTAGAAGCCCGTGCCCCATTCGAAGCCGGCGATGCGCGTCATGCGCGGGATGATCTCCATGTGCCAGTGGTAGTGCGGCAAACTTTGCGTGTCGAATGGCGACGTGTGGATGATGTAGTTGTACGACGGCTTGTCGAGCGCGCTCTCCAGCTTCATCAGGATCGTCTTGAGCACCGTGCCCAGCTCGTCGAGCTCGTTCTTCTGGATGTTCTCGTAATGGCTGTTGTGCGTCTTCGGCACGATCCATGTCTCAAAAGGGAATCGGCTCGCGTACGGCGCGAAGCAGATAAAGTTCGGCGTATCGACGACGATGCGCTTCTCCATCGACAGCTCCTGATACACCATATCGCAGTAGATGCACCGGCCGCGGTAGTCGAAGAACTCCAGGGATCCGTTCATCTCCTCCCAGACGTTAACCGGCACGATCGGCGTGACGATGAGCTGCGAGTGCGAGTGCTCTAGGGACGCGCCGGCGGCGAGGCCGACGTTTTTGAAGATCATGCCGTAGACGAGGCGGTGGTCTTTCTTCAGATCGACGAGGCGGTCCCGATAGACCCAGAGAATTTCGCGGATATGGTCCTCGCTGAAGTTGGCCATCGAGACTTCGTGAAAGGGGCACTCGATGATGACTTCGTGGGCGCCGACGCCGTTCATCTTGTCGTAGATGCCTTCGCCGCGTTTATTGAGATCCCCCTCGATCTGTAAGGCCGGGAACTTGTTGGGCACGACGCGGACACGCCAGCCCTTGTCATTGGCCTTGGTGGCGCGATCGCGGTAGGCCAGGATCTCGGTGGGAGTGTTTTTTTCGCTCCCCTCGCAGAACGGACAGAACGCGCTGCCCGCGGCGCTCGGTTCGTTCTTGACGCCGATTGGGCGCTTGGCGCGGTCGGGGGCGATGATGACCCAGCGGCCGACGATCGGATCTTTGCGCAGTTCCGGCATGACGATTCCTCGCATGAATTTCTCCCCTCTCCCCCTGTACTCAGGGGGAGAGGGGTTGGGGGTGAGGGGGAATACCCGTGCAACGACGCAACTCTTTTATCCTTTGCACGAGGCATCCCGCGATTGCAGATTCGACCCCCTCACCCCCGGCCCCTCTCCCCCTGAGTACAGGGGGAGAGGGGAGAAAGACGCCTATACATCCCACATGATTGACTCGAACTCCTGCGTCGGCCGCGTGAAGGCGATACAGCCGTGGCGCGGCGCCCGATCTCGGCTCTGCTGATTCTCCAACAGCTCAACGCAGACCTGCACCGGCTGATCCTCATTGACGCCGATCAATTCGAACGGGATCGCGCATTCGGCGATGCGATCGATACCGATCGTGATCCTGCCCGCGGCGTCCTTCGGCTGGCCGCCCACGTACCATTGCCAGCTCTGCATTGGCTGGCCCGGATGGAACACGCGCAGCTCGCAGGCGTTGGGCTCCTCAAAGGCGACGCGCAGGATCTCGTAGTTGCGCAGCGCGATCTTGGCGGGCTGATCGAAATCGACACGCACCAGAAAATCGCCGTGGTTGAAGCCGAAGTAGATGTCCTTCATCGCGCCGGGCGCGTTCATCGCCATTGTGCCACGCTCGCTGGTACAGACATAACGCCCCGCGTTGGACCATTCGAAGAAGCTCTCATGACCGTCAACCTTCACCTCGAGAAACGCCCGCGGCAACGTGTGCGCGAGACGTTGCCCATGCTTCTTGATGGGCCGGCTTAGCTCGGCGGGCGGCTGTTCGCCCAGGAGGACGTAGACGTTGCACAGATGCTTGCGAAAGAGCTGATCGAACAGAGCGTCCTGGGCGCTCGAATGATCGTCGCCGTACCACCAGAACCAGTCGCTTCCCTCCGCGATGTAGAGTTCGCGCCAAGCTTTGTGCAGCTTGTCGGATGCGGTGTTAGCCGGAAGCGCAAGCG
>SXGS01245618.1_pt1 | contig 36908 bp, 35 predicted proteins | sample 3174681 | NCBI WGS metagenome assembly SXGS01 (sample SAMN11356861, study PRJNA531348) | freshwater metagenome | isolation source: freshwater sample F1-80 | place: China: Fuxian Lake, Yuxi | collected 2017-12-25
GCGACGTGCGTGAACCAGAACGATCAGTTCCTGATGGGCGTGCAGGCCGTGATTGTGCCTGGCCTGGGCGTGGCCGCGTGCCAAGCCGGCGTGGATGGCACACATCAGAATCAGATGCTGGTGTTCCGCGAGTTGCAGAAGGGCACGGACCCGAAGCAGATCATCGCGATGCTGAGTGCTGACCCGGCGTTTCAGTCGCGCCAGTTCGGCATCCTCGATCTCCAGGGCCGCAGCGCGGGACATTCCGGACTAGGCAACGGCTACGTCTCACAAGACATGCAGGGTCGCGTGCCGGGCACGGACATCTACTACTCGATTCAGGGCAACATCCTGCGGCCAGGGATGGTGGTGCCGAACGCCGTCGCGGCGTTTCTGGCCACCACGGGCGCGCTGACCGATCGGGTGATGGCGGCGATGGACGCGGCCGACGGTTCCGGTGGCGACAGCCGGTGCGTGTGCCCGCCATGGCCCGCGGATGGATCGCTCCCGGCGAACGCCTGCGACGGCAGAACGTCGCACGTGGCCTACATCCTGATGTCGGACCCGAAGGATACGAATGGCGACTCGCACAACAACGGTAAGTACTCGATGTACCTGACCGTGGCGCAGCCGGGAGAAAACCGGGGGCCTGGCGCGATTGGCCCACGCGAAAACCTGAACCCGGTAAAGACACTGCGCGCACGTTACGACGCATGGCGCAAGACCCAACCCGCCAACTTCCAGTGACCCAACGCAGGAGAATGCCGATGCGCACCGCTCGAATAACTCTCGCGTTGATGCTGGTGTTTGTGGCCGTGGCGCTCTTGCCCGCGCAAACACCGCCACCGGCTGGCGCCACTGCTGTCGGCCAAACGGCCGGGCAGCGCGCCGGCGGTCGCGGCCGCGGTGGCGTGCAGGTCATGACTCTGACCGCACCCTGGGCGCCCGGCGCGGAAATTCCGCTCAAGTACACGCAGGCCGGCGGCGACGTTTCGCCGGCGCTCTTCTGGGACAACGTGCCCGAGACGGTCGTGAGCTTCGCCCTGATCGTCCACGATGTCTCCGCCGCAGCCGGCCAGGGAACAGACGATGTGCTGCATTGGATGGTGTGGAACATCCCAGCGGCCGTGCGATCGCTGGCCGAAGGGCTGTCACAGGGTTCGCAAATGGTCGATGGCTCAAGACAGATCAGCGTGACCGGCCCGACCTATCGGGGTCCGGGCGCACCTGCGTCCGGCCCTCCGCATGTGTATCTGTTCGAGCTCTTCGCGCTCGACTCGATGATCGACGTTCCGGCACTTGGTCCTACCGGGGCAACGGTGCCGCAAACGCGCGCGGCGGTCATGGCCGCGATGGCCACCCATGTGCGAGGCAAGGCCGTCACCGCCGGCGTGTTCAGGCGCCCCGTCTCCTGAGCTGATCTGGCGTGCCCTCCTGGTTTCCCGTCGTCGTCGCGATTGCTGCTGCGCTTGGCTACGGGCTGTTCCGCGAACGTCTGCGCGTGTCGGGCATCGAACGCTGGGCCCAGACACAAGGATTGGCGCGGCTCATACCGTTTGCACCGGCGCTACCCGCGCCCGCGGTGACGCTGTCGAAGCGCCTGCATGTGCACGGTGCCCGCATCTGGGGCATCGGCCTCGAGGGTTTTATTGACGCACTGCCGTGCACGATTGCCGAACATGAAAGCGCCGGCACGGGCTCACGTCAGACCGGCGAATAGTTCACGCTTGTGGTCTGGCCGATCCGCGAATCAGCGGGGCCGCTGATTGTGTGGCGCGCGCCGCACATGACCCCATTGACGAACGGGGGGGGTCACCGGCCGACTGGGCGGTGATACCGCGAATGCGGCGATGCTTCGAGTGACGACTGACGGGGGACTCCTGGCGGAAGACGAACCGCGCGTTCGCGACGCGTGATTGACGCCCGACCGCATCCGGGCGCTCGAAGCGTGGCCCTATGTTCCGTTTTGGTACGGGACGCCGGCTACGCCGCGTCGCACCTGCCCGGCACCCTCTCGGTCGCCCGTCTCGGCCACCTGCTCAAGCAGACCCCCGCCGCGCGTCGCCTCATGACGTAGGCTCATCGCCACACCTCGGAGTTGAGGACCAGGCGCTCGCTTTCGCGCCACAGCCGTGCCGCGACGTCCCAATCCTGCGCCACACCAGACGGAGCTGCGGCCTCGTGTCTGTTGAAGTACTGGCCGGTGACCTGGTCAAGGTCCGGCCGCGATGCCAGAGCGATCACAGGCGCCGCGCCCTCTTCCACGGTGATAAACGTGCGACTCAGCCAAAGACGGATCAGCGGTTTTGTCCACTCGGGTGCCCCGGCCCAGATGTTTGTGGCCACGCGGCCGGGATGCACGCTGTTCGACGTCACTCTGGTGCCCACCAGCCGTCGCGCCTGCTCTGATGAAAAGAGCACGTTTGCAAGTTTCGACCGTGCATAGGCGCGCAGGATTTGATATCCGCGCGTGAAGCCCAGGTCGTCGAAGTCCATGGTGCCGTGAGCATGCCGGCCCGACGCCACCGTGACGATGCGCGACGGAGCGCTCTCTTTGAGGCGCGGCAACAACAACTGCGTCAACAGGAAGGGCGCGAGGTGATTGACTGCAAACGTTGCCTCGAGGCCGTCGGACGTGAGTGTTCGGCGCGCAAATACGGCGCCCGCATTGTTGATGAGCACATCCAGCTTCGGAACATCATGCAATACCTGGTCGGCCAGCTGTCGCACGGCTGCGAGCGAGGCAAAGTCGCACAGGTATGCTGGGGTAGCTGCACCAGACCGCGCTTTAATCGTGGCCTGCGCCTGCGCCACGCGGCCCGCATCGCGGCCGACAATGATCACGCTGGCGCCCATGCCGGACAATACGGCAGCTGACGCCAGCCCTATGCCACTCGTGCCGCCGGTGATTAGGATGTGCTTACCGTTCATGACTCTTTGGCCCATGCCTCACCGGCTCACTGGCTGAACTGGAAGGAAATCTACCATGCTCGGCATTGCCGGCGTCGTGGCGTTTTCACACGGCAACGGGCCCGTGGGACGGCGGTTCCACTCACGCACCTGATGCGCAGCCTGCTTGTGGACGTGAGTCCAGGAGATCCGCTGACGATGTCTGCAGCCGTGGTGATGTTGTCAGGCGCAGCCATGCTGGCTTGCTCTCTGCCGGCCCGGCGCGCCTCGTGCACCAATCCCTTGCGCGCGCTGCGCGGCGACTAACCACTCGAGCTTGAGAACCAGGCCTGCCTACTTCACCAAGAACAACGCGTCCTGGCGCTTGAGCGCCCATCGCACTTTGCCGTCGGCGCCGATGATCATGTCTTCTTCCTGCGCCATGCGCACCGGTTGGCCGCCCCACTCGGGCACAGGAGTTGTGGCCTGCAGCTCAATTGAATACCACATCGACGGAATGACCTTGGCGTCACCGCGGCCTGGCACGCCGTCCTGGTAGTCCCACAACCCAATCAACGCCCCCGCACCGTGGCCATGCACACCAATCGGGTGTGAATACATCGTGCCGGTGATGCCTTTCGCCGTCATGCCTTCGAGCACGGATTTCAGGACTTCGTTCCCCGTGCGTCCGGGCCGAATTTCCGCCATCGAGATGTCCTGCATCACGTTCGCGTTCGCCAGTGCCTTTTTCAGGCCGGCGGGCGCGTCGGTCTCGCCCACCTTCAACACATACGCGTTGTGCTGCGTGTCCGTATTGAGTCGCGCGACGGTGATACCCACGTCGCAATGGAGCACATCGCCTCGCTGGATGACTGGGTCCGCGCCGATGACGCCACCTTGCCGCTGGATGCTGACGCTCGGCTGGAACCACGTGCCCAGGCCCTGGTCGTTCACCCGTTGCCGCCACCACCACACCAGGTCACTGGTGCGTGTCTCTCCAGGCACAATCACTTGTTCCGAAAACATCGTCTGCGTCATCTGCCAGACGAGGGCCGTCATCTTCTCGAAGAATACTTCCTCGTCGGGCAGCCTGGACGCAATGAGTTCCAGCGGCAGGCCTTCGGCGTCCTTAAACTTCGATGACCAGGTCGTGCCCAACGCGGCGGTCATGCCCTGAAGTTCCCCGCTTGTCAGACCGTCGGTGAACGCAAACACGGTGGACCGGTTGATGCCGATGACGGCCGGCTTGCGCTCCTCGATGACCGTCTTCAGCAACTGCCACTGTTCATCACCCCAGAGTTCGGCCTGGCGCCCACCGACGGCGGCCGCCACCGGTTTGGTGGACGTGCGCGCTTCCCACACCCCGCCTTGTGATGTGCCGCCCAGAGCAATGCGCTCAAGGCAGGTGGTGGCGACCGGCGCTTTGGTCGCCGCGCACTTGTCGAAGAACACGTAGATCGTCCGGCGACGGGCAGCAAAGGTTTCGGGCGCGACGATCGAAGAGAAGATCGGGTCTTCGTTGTATTCGCGCATCGGCACCACCCAGAGATCGATGCCGTGTTTGCGCATCAGCGCCGGCACAAACGTATCAAGGCGCTGCTTCAGCCAGGCCTGCTGCATCACGGCCTGATCGCGCAGCGTGCCGAACGGTCGCTCGGCCTGCGGCACGGCAGTCGGCACGAGGCGGGCTTGCCCGGCGGCCAGCGTCAGAATGGGCGTGAAAAGCAGGACGGCGGCGAGGGCCGCGCGGCGGACAGGAAAACACGGCATTGGAACTCCCCCAAGAATTGGTGCTCCATATTAAGACACAAGCTGCCGGATGACTGGAGCCCACACGCTTGAACGCATCGCAAACTACTCCCGCACCATCCAGAGCGTGTGGCCCAGCGATATCAGGCCGGGCGACTGGGTGGTGGTGCGAACCAGGAACTCCGTCTACTCACTCGCGGCACTGGGTGACCGCCGGTTTCAGGTGGCCGGCGGATGGTTTGCCGCCGAGGGCCTCGAATCTACCCCGGTTCGCGTGGCCAGATGCACCTGGGGTGGACGCGCAATCCCCACGGAGCTTGTGGCTGGGCGGCCGAACGCGTCCTCTTTCACACCATCCGCAAGCCAGGTCACATCGTCCCGAACAACCACCATTTCGATACCACGCGCGCGAACATCGAAATGGAAAAGGCGGAAGCCCAGGGCCTGGTGATTGCTGAAGGGCGCATCGCATCCCTGGTGAATCCTTTTAAGGGCAACATGGATCTGACAGCGCGTGAGCGCCTATGGACTGAACAAGTCGACCGCGTGCCGCTCGTCATGATTACGGTGACGAACAACTCCGGCGGCGGCCGGGCAGGCTACGACCTCGGCTATGGATGTGGCTACTTCAACACTGCGAATTGACAAACGTCGGGTGGACGACGTGACCGTCCTCGACCTGACCGGACACATCACGCTCGACGACGGACACCTCGTGTGCAGAAAGAAGGTTGACGCGCTCCTCGACGTGGGTCGACGGACACTTCTGCTGAACCTTGCCGGCGTCACCAGGGTCGACAGCGCCGCCGTGGGCATACTCGCGGCCAAGATCAAGACGGTCCGCGAGAGGGGCGGCAACATCACACTCCTGAACCTGACCTCGCGCAGCGCACGGCTCTTCGGCGTGATGAAGATCCTCCTCGTCTTTAAGTCGTTCGACGATGAAGCGACGGCGGTCAGGAGTTTCGCCGTCAGCGTCCTCTAGGCTCCACCTTTGACCACCACTGCGGCCCCAGCGCCTTCCTGCGCGGATACGTTTCGTTGAGCGTCGCGGCGTCGTAGAGCCGGCCGTTTTTCATCACCTCTGAAATCTTCACGGTGTTCTTCAGGTCGTCGAGTGGGTTGGCGTCGAGCACCACGAGGTCCGCCATTTTACCCACCTCGAGCGATCCGATATCCCGGCCCAGACCAATGGACTCGGCACCGTCGATGGTGGCCACGCGCAGTGCGTCGTGGGCCTTCATGCCACCGGCCGCCATCATCCACAACTCCCAGTGCGTGCCGATGCCCTGCACTTCACCGTGCGATCCCAGCCCGGCTTTTGCGCCGCCTTCCACCCACTTGCGCAGCTGTTGCGCGTGAAGCGGATACACGTACTGATCCGGGCGGTTGTACGAAGTGCGCTTCCACTTGTCGATCTCGTCGTGCGGCGTGAACGTCCTCAGGCGCGAGTCGGCATCCAGATCGGTACTGGTCAGGTATTGCTGCAGCCCGGCGGGGCCACCGTAACTGACGATCAGTGTCGGCGTGTACGTCAGGCCGCTGGCGGCGCCAAGTGTCACCACGTCCTTGTAGAAGGGGCTGATGGGCAGTGAGTGCTCGAGACCGGCGTAGCCGTCCTGCATGAGCGTGAGATTCATCGTGAAGTTCGACCCACCCTCGGTGGTGGGCGTGAGGCCCAGTTCCTTTGCCGCCATAATCACCCACTGGCGCACTTTGCGGTCGCCCGCCAGATACTGCTTGATCGTTTTGGTGTTGTAGTGGTCCGAGTAACGCCGGAGCACATCACGCGCGTCTTCAAGGCTCCGGATGTTGTCTACGGCAAAGATACCCGGGCCCGTGGAGTAGAGACGGGGACCCACCAACTCGCCGGTCTCCATCAAGTCCTGGTAGGTGAGCGCATCCTCCGAGGACGTCTGCGGATCGCGCTGGGTGGTCACGCCGTACGCCAGCTGCGCCAGGAACTGTGATACCTGTGCGCGATGAACGCCCCACGCCACCCACGTATGCGCATGCACGTCCACCAGGCCGGGCATCACGGTCTTACCTTTGAGGTCGCGCACCACGGCCCCGGCGGGAATCGGCACCTTGTCCGACGGCCCGATGGCGGTGATGCGATTGTCGGTAATGACGATGTCGCCGCGACTGATGACTTCGGCACCCTTCATCGTGATGAGGCGCGCGTTGCGCAACGCGATCGTCCCCGTCGGCTTGTCCTTGTCCACGATGATCTCGACGTCCACGCGATGCGGTTCGTATTCAAAGACGGGCGGCTTCGGTGGCGCTGCAGGTGGTGTGGCGGGCGCTGGGGCCGGGGTGGGCGCAGGCGCGGCCGCGCGTTCGGCCTCGGCTTCGGTCGTGGCCCGGTTGGCAGAATCCACGTCGGCAGAGAACGCCAGGTCATGCAGGAAGAAGCTGCGACCAATCGAATAAAAAGCCGCCGTGCTGTCGTTCGTCCAGCCGACGAAGTCGCCACCAATGCGGGTCAGGCGCCAGCTCGGCACAGAAGACGGCGGAGCTGCTGAGACTGTGGCCACCGCGCCGCCAATGGGAGGCACGGTCACCATGAAGACATTGCGATTCGCACGGACAAGCGCGCGTTTGCCGTCTGGAGACAACACCACTTCATCCGGTGCACCACCACCACCGCCGCTCGGCGGCGCCGGCGCAGTCACTTTTACCACCGGCTTGAAGTCGGTGCCGTCGAAACGCACCGAGAGTACGCCTTCGGATCCGGCCCAGACGTAAATGCGCTCGGGGTCGGGACCGATGTGTGGCGCATTACGCCCCTGCTGCGTGGCGCCGCTGGCGACCCAGGTGATGCGCGTCGGTGCGCCGCCGGCCGCAGGCAGCCAGACGTATTCGAGTTCCGCAGCCGAGCTATGGCTGCCAAAGTCTTCTAGCGTGCGCATCCGGTGCATCTTGGAACCGCGCACCGCGATAATCCGCGAGCCGTCGCGTGAGTACGTGATCTTGTCGAAAAACGCCGATAGGGGTGTGAGCCTCTGTGGCTGCCCGCTTCCGTCGGCGCGGACGCGGTAAATATCGCCGCCAGTATCGTCATTCCACGTGACGTACGCGAGGTACTGGCCATCGGGCGACCAGACAGGCGCATGCTCCACGTCCGTGCCGGTCGTCAACCTCCGCGCGTTGCGGATGACCGCGGCGGCAGTTTGCGTGGCGTCGGCTGGAGGAGCCGGAGTTGCTGTAGCCACAGATGCTGCCGCGGCCGCGCCCGCGGCTGGCGTTGGGGGCGTGGCCGGTTTCTCTTTTCTGGTGCCTTTGCCTTGCGGCAGATCCGCCACGTACAGGCGATCGAGCGCGGTGAACGCCACGCGCTGACCGTTGGGAGACGGGCGTGCGCCTCGAACTTGCGATGCCGTCAGCTTGTGATCGTCGATGGGATAGTCAAATCGCACCAGCGGGCCAAGGGGTTGATCGACTTTCGCGGTAAACGGAATTTCCGTGGCTTCGCCCGAGGGCACGGCTACGCGCCAGAACTTGCCGCCATAGGTGGTGATGACCGCGGAGGAATCCGGTGTGAATGCGGATGCCGGCGCCACGTCGCGGTCGCGCGCGCCACCGCCCTCGCTGTCGTCGCGCTGCACATCCATCTTCAACCATCGGTCCTCGCCGGTCGTCAAGTCGATCAGCTTGAGCGCCGCCCTCGCGTCGTAACGCGTGGCGTACACCAGCCATCGTCCGTCGGGACTCGCGGTCGGACGGAAAGCGCCCTCGTGCTCGTGCGTGCGCATCTGCAGCCGGCCGCTCTCGCGGTCGAGTTGCGCAATTTGATAGGCGCCGATTTGGCGCGCAGAGCTGCGGTCGACCGGGTGCGGGTCGTAGTTCGGATCAGACTCGTCGCCAGGGATGCGTATGACAAATCCCGACGGGACCGAGCCGCGCACGTTGACCCAGAGCAACTTCGGGTCGCTCGCGAAGGCAGGACCGACCAGTGATGGCGCAGCAGACGCAGGCGCGCCGGCGGCCGGCGGCGTTGCCGCGAGACCGGTCATCTGCAGGCCCGAGCCGCCGTTCTCGTGGTAGAGCCACAACTGCGCCCCCTTGGCCGCGATCACGTAGTCACCATCGGGCGTCCAGATCGGCGACATGTAATTCTCGCGCTCAGTGGTCGTCAACGCGCGGGCTTTTGTTCCGTCGGCATTGGCGATCCAGATGTTTTCGGATCCATTTCTGTCGCTGATAAACACGATGCGTGTGCCGTCGAATGAGAACGTGGCCTGCATGTCGTAGGCCTGACCACTCGTGATGCGTGTGGCCTCGCCGCCGCTCACGGGCAGCGTGTACAAATCGCCGAGCAACTCAAAGACGATGGTGCGGCCGTCGCGTGAGAGGTCCAGCGACATCCAGGTGCCCTCAGATGTGGTGAAGGACACTGTGCGCGTCGTGATCAGCGGCAGGCCCTTGGTCCTGCTGGCGTCTGCCGACGCCTTATCGTTGTCCTGCTTTGACTGAGCCCAGGGCGTGGGCATCAGGGAGAGCAGGAGGCAGATGAGCACCGCGAAGAAACGAATCGTTCGAAACATGGGCACCTCAGGAGAATGATGTCAGGAGGATATTAGATTTCGCCGCTAAAAATGAACCAATGGGGAAATGAGGCAATGCCTATCGCGAAGGAAGCGGCGCTTTTCGTAGATCCTCGATCTCGCGCAGCATGCCGGCGACCATCGCTTCCACCACCACGCGACCCTTGGCGCGCGTGGCCAGTGTGGCGTCTCCGTAGATGCCCGTCGATGAGAAACGCCCAACGCCGCGACCCTGCACTCGCGTGAGACCGCCGCGTCCACCTTCACGCGGGCTAATGTCTTTTGCGGCCTTGCGCATATCGACGCGCTCTGGTGCGATGTAGAGCATCATCGACGTCTCGATTTCGTCCGCGTGCGTACCTTCCGTCTGCTGTCTCACCGTCGCCTCGGCGGTTGTGGCGATCGTCAGCACGTCGGTGTATCGCATCAGCAAGCCGGCGGTCGCCAGCGCCTCTGCGCTGGCTTTGAGCGGCATCAGGGTGGAGACGCCGGTATTGAGCACATAGAAACGACGGGGTCCGTACGGGCTCAGGCTGTTCACGATGTCCACCACCACGTCGCGAGCCGTCTCCTGACGCAGATGCGTGGATCCCGGATACTCAAGGAATGCCGGGTAGTAGTGATAAGTGATCGTCGGCGCCACCACCACATTGCTTGCCGCCAGCACGCGGCGCTTGAAGTATTCGGCCAGTTGGTAGTCGTTATCAAGGCGCAGGTGCGGCCCATGTTCCTTGGAGCCCGCGCCGAGCGGGATGACCACAACCTGATCGCCGCCCAACGCCTTCTCGGCTTCAACCCAGGTCAGGTTGGCCAACTCAACGCCCTGCTGCTGTGCGAATACGGGCAGTGCGACAACAAACAACAGGAACAATGTGAGCAATCGCATGGTCGGATGATACCGTGAAGAGCCATGGTCACCATCGCCACACACACTCCCGGTTTGCCCTGCAGGTGTGAACTGTCGACTAACGATCAGACCGCTGCGACAACGCTCGGATAATCTACGTCGAATGGAGCAATGAGCCAATGATTTACCAGAGGAACCTGCCGAGCGTCATCGCGTCGGCGTGAACCCCGCGCTCCATTGCGGACTGAAACGGCATGGTCAGTACGTGCTCAATCTCCACCAGCGCAAGTTGCGACCGTTGCGTCCAGCGATAGAGGCACGCGAGTTGCAAGTGAGGGTCGCTCGCTTCGGGCACCTGATACTCTGCAAAGACCAGATCGCGTTCGGCATCCACCCAGGTCGCCTTCGACGCTTCCATCGCCTGCCAAATTGTATGCCCTCACTCTTGCGTCACACCTGGATTCGTGGCGATCAGGAGTTTCCGGCATAAGGGCTTGTTACAATGCGTGGCATGAATCGACTTCTTCTGATCATGGCCGTCCTGGTGACGTGTGCCCCCCCGCAAGTGCCGCGCACCGGCGACCCGCTCAAGCGTGGGTTGACGGACGCAGACTTTCCGCGCGTGCAGAAGCTCGCCGACAATGTCTATTCCTATGAACAGTTGCGGTTGGCAGGCAGCGAGAAGTTCACGACGGTCAGCCTCTTTGTCGTGACCACCGAAGGCGTACTCGTGGCTGACGGCCAGGGCAGCATGGAAGACACCCTGCGCATGATGCGTGAGATTGCCAGCGTCACCCACCAGCCCATCACCCACATCGTCGTTGGCTCCGACCATGGAGACCACACGGCGGGCAATGCGGCGTTTCCTTCAACCGCACAGGCGTTCGCGCATCCTAGGTCGAAGGCGATTCTTGAAGGTCCCTCAGGTGTGGCGCCGCAAGCCATTACTGCCGTCGCGGACAAGATGACGCTGACGTTGGGTGGAGTCGAGATTCAGATTCTGTTTCTTGGGCGCGCGCACACGGGCGGGGACTTGAGCGTGTATCTGCCGAAGGACAAAATTCTTTTTATGAGCGAGGCTTATCTCAACCGGATCTTCCCTGCAATGCGGTCGGCCTATCCATCGGAGTGGGTCGCGACGATCGAGAAGGCTCAGGCTCTGGATGTCATCACGTATGTGCCCGGCCATGGCTTCGTAGAGTCGCCGGCGATCCTCAGAGAGGAATTGGAGACGGCGCGCAAGGCGCTTCTGCAGGTCATCGCGGAAGCGAAGCGACTACACACCGCGGGGGTTCCTGTTGAGGAAGCCGTCAAGCAGGCGCGCTTCGGCACTCTGGAGACATGGACCATTCGATCGAGCCAGGCCGCGACGGCGATTCGGCGTGTGTACCTGGAACTCGACGGGACACTTCGTTAGTCACGCCGCATCAGCGGCTACGCGTGCCCCGGTAGAAGCGCAGGCCACCGCTCGTGGTGCCCACGAACAGGTCCTGCACGCTGTCACCGTCAACGTCGGCGAAGGCCGGCGCCGAGATTGGCGGCAACGGCATAGGAAGCGGATCAGTCACCACACACTTCGGCGCAGTCCGCGTGCCGGCCTTTCGCACCACCATCAACGGCCCGCGATCCGCATGGCCGCGCGCATGTGGACGCGGCGATTATGGGGGACTTGGTCACGGCGAAGCCGGTGAAGACCACGGAAGACACGTGCCTGCGGTGCCACAACGACACCAGCGCGCACTACAAACCCTTCTACCGCTCGGCCCTGGTGGGCATGGTGCATAAGCACAAGTGCTTTACGTCAGGACCGCCCTGAGAAGCCGCAGCCAGTTGCCGTAAAGGAACTTCTCGATGGCTGCATCTGGCCATCCACGTTCGATGAGCCGGCGAGTCACGTTGCGCGCGTGCGAGTGATTGTTCAGGTCGGGCACGAAGTGGATGTGGCCCAGCACGGCCTGCTCAGCGGGCGCGAGGCGGTTCAAGATCCGCTCGAAGAAGTCGAACCCAATCGCCACAGCGTCCACGCCTGCCAGTGCCGCGATGTGTTCCATGTGATCGATATATCGATCGATCGTCGTTTCCGCCTTCACCGGACTCACGAGCACCGCGTTCACGCCAATGACCCCGCCCGCCGCTCCAACCGCGCGAATCTGGTCGTCGCTCATATTGCGCTCGATGTTGTAGTACTTTCGCGCGTTGCTGTGGCTCACGGCCAGGGGCCGCGTGGCGATCGACAGAATGTCGTCGAACCCGGCCGGATTGATGTGCGCCAGATCGACGAGGATGCGCAGTGCTTCACACTCGCGTACCACATCCTTGCCAAATGCCGTCAGGCCATGACGCGATGACCCTTCCGGTGCAAACACGCCACCGTCACCGGCCATGTTGCGCCTGACATGCGTGAGGCCAATGACTCGCACGCCCAGTTGATGAAAGATGTGCAACAGATTGAGGTCGGTCCCCAACGGCTCCACACCCTCCATCGTGATCACGAGTCCGATCTTGTGAGCCGCGCGCGCGGTATCGATGTCGCGTAGACTCCGGCAGACGATAAAATCGCGAGCGGCCTCGGGATCTTGAGCCTCGGCCACGATGCGGGCGATCTGGGACAGCGCCACGTGAAGCGCCATCTCGGGCACATAGCGATTCTCGAGGTAGATCGCAGCCGCGACCACACCCATGCCGCCGGCACGCATGTCGTCGCGATAGTTGCGCACGAGCACGCCGTGCTCGCGGCGCTTCTCGTACAGATCCATCCCTAGGTCGTAATGCAGATCGATGAGACCCGGCGCGTGAAGGCGATCAATGCGCGACTGCATGCGCGTCCGCTCCTTTCCCGTCCTCCATGCGCACGAGCAACCAGAGCGCGGCGGCCATCAGGCCCAGCGCGGCGGCGGACTGGAACGCAAACGGCCAGCCCCAGTGTTTGATCAGGATTGGCACCAGCGCGGTCGACACGACGCCGCCAAGGTTGCCGGCCATGTTCATGATGCCGCCGACGGTGCCGCTGGTCGCGCCGCCCAGGTCCATGGACGCAGACCAATACGCAACTTCCGTACACAGGAGAAACGCCACGGCCAGCGAGAGTCCCGCCACCGCCAGCGTCTGGTCGGCCACATCCACGCCAAGCACGAGAAAGACCGACGAATGCACCAGTGCTGTCATGGCGACGATGCGGCGGCCGAGGGTAGGGCCGTACTTGATCGAGAGGCGATCGCAGATGATGCCGGCCGCAGGAGCAAAGAACATCGCCAGCACGAACGGAACGCTGGTGTAGAAGCCGCTGGACATAATGCTCATCTGGCGCTGCTCCACCAGGTAGAGATAGAGCCAGAACACGAAGACAAAGAGCACGTAACTGTTGAAGAAGTAACTGAGAGACAAGAGCGAGACCCGGCGATCCCTGAGCGGCGCCCACCAGGCTTGTGCGGGGCCGGTGCGGGCGGCCGCAGCGTCACCAATCGTGTCAAGGCGTGACCCGGCCGATCGATACCACGCCACGGTCAGCGCCAGCGCGAGCAGGGCGCAAACGTAGAACGACACGCGCCATCCGAAATTCTCCATGGCCCACGACACCATCGGGGGCGTAAACGCGGAGCCAAAGGCCATCGCCACAATCAATGCCGAAAACGAGGTGGCCCGGCTAGTGGGCGGCATCCAGCTGACAATGGCGCGCGCGGCCACGGGATACGCAGCAGCCTGGCTGGCTCCCAGCAGGAAGCGCAGCACGATGAGCATCACGAGCGTGGCTATGCCTGCCGGCACTAGCCATCCCGGCAGCAACCCGGTCAGCATGGTCGCCACGGTCCAGGCGATGGCGGCCCAACCGAGGATCCGACCAGGCCCGAGGCGATCGCCCGACACGCCCCACGGCACCTGGAACAAGGCATAGCCCAGCATGAACGCGCTGAAGACGCGTCCCATCTGGATTTTGTCCAGCTGCAGCTCGGTCATCATGAACGGCGACGCCACGGAGATGTTCATCCTCAGGACGTAGGCCATCAGGCTGAAAGCACTGAGAAGCACCATAATGGTGCGGCGTGAGGTTGTTGGCACGCGCCGATGATGGCAGAATTCGGCGGTCAGATGGCAGCGGATTCGTTACTCACCCACCTCCTGCGCGACCCCAACGTCCCCATCGGCGGCGGATGCCTGTGCCTGGCCGGTGACTGCCCTCACTGCCTGGCGACCGTTGACGGCGTTTCGTACGTGCGCACGTGCCAGGTCGCGTTCCGGGAAGGTGCGGCGGTGATTCCGCACGCCGCGAACGGTCAACTGCCGCCACTCGAGAGCCGGGGTGAGCGACCACGTGTCTCCGCCCGAACCACCCACTGCGACATCGTCGTCATCGGCCAGGGCCCTGCCGGCCGGGCGGCCGCGGCCGAAGCGCGAGCCACCGGCGCACACGTGGTCACCCTCGACGCCCGGGACGGCCAGGAGGTGATCGGAATATATCCAGGGCCGCTGGTTGTGGCTCGCGCTGAAGACGGCATGCGGCATGTGTACCCCCGCGGCGAGATCGTGGTGGCGACGGGCGCGTCGGAGATCCAGCCGGCTGTATCAGGCAATCAACTGCGAGGCCTCGTGACCGCCCGCGCAGCCGCGGAGTTGGCGGCCGCGGGCGTCCCACTCGGGCGTGTGGTGGCTGTGGGCACACCCCCCGACGGGATTGTGTGCGAACGGGCCTCGGGCACCCTTCTGCGCTTCGAACCGTCGTCTGACCCTGCTCGGGTGGGCGCGGTGGTTATGCGTGACGCTGATGGCGCTGAGACCCGATGGTCATGCGAAACGGTATCGCTTGGCCTCGGCCTGACGCCACGAGACGCATTGCTGCGGATGGCTCGCGGCATGAACGTGCGCGGTGTTGGCGATGTGCTTGTTCCGGCACACGTGCCGCCCTGCCCGGTGGACGGCACGGTCTGCCCCTGCGCCGGTGTGACAGTTGCCGACCTCGCATCAGTGCATGCGCGGGGCTTCCACGAACTGGAACTGGTCAAACGCGCCACGCTTGCCGGTACCGGCCCTTGCCAGGGCGCCACATGTGTTCCGCATATCAGAGCGTTCCTCGCCGCGCAGGGCGCCGCACTTCAGCCTCCCTTCACGGCACGTCCGGTCACACGGCAGCTCACGATCGGTGAAGTGGCCGCGGGCGCTCACCCTGCCGCAACGCCTCGCACGACGCTGCACGAAGAACACCTGGGCCTGGGCGCCACGATGGAACGGCTCGGCGGCTGGTGGCGGCCGTGGCACTACGGCAACGTTGAGGCCGAGTACGCGGCGGTGCGTCACGGCGTGTCGATCTGTGACGTGAGCACACTCGGCAAAATGCAGGTCTCGGGCCCAGGCGCACTGGCGCTGCTCGAGCACCTGTATCCGGTGCCTATTGCGACGCTCGCTCCAGGCCGTGCGCGATACGTCTTCATGCTCGACGAACGCGGCTACGTCATAGACGACGGGATGGTGGCCCGCGAGAGCGAGACGCGATTCACTCTGACATTCACGAGCGGCGGCGCAACGTTTGCGGAGATGTGGGTGCGCGATTGGGCCGAATCACTCGACGCGGACGTGCGCCTGATGAACCAGACGTTTTCGTTGGGTGCCATCAACGTGACGGGGCCGCAGGCTGCAACCCTGCTCGCGCGAGCCGGAGTCCCTGCGCCGCCGGCGTTTCTCCGTCATGGCCAGGCTGACGTGGCGGGGGTGCCCTGCCGCATCTATCGGCTCAGCTTCACGGGCGAGGTGTCTTTTGAACTGCACCACGCCGCCGCAGACTCGGTGAAGCTCTGGCGCGCGCTTCTGTTACTCGGCCAGGATCTCGGCATCCGTCCCCACGGACTTGAAGCGCTCCTGAAGCTCCGCCTCGAAAAGGGTCACCTCATCGTCGGACAAGACACCGACTTTGATTCGTCGCTGCGCAGGCTTGGATGCGAGTGGGGTGTGCGCCTCGACAAGCCGGCGTTCATCGGCCGGCAGGCCGTGCTTCGCACCAATCGCCTGCCGCTGGACCGACAACTCTGCGGCTTCGAAATGGCGGTCGGTTTCCAGGCGCCGGCCGAAGGCGCGACGATCTGGGACGGTGAGGACCTGGCGGGCGTGGTGACTTCCACCACGTGGTCGCCGACGCTGGGCAAGTCGATCATGCTCGGCTGGCTCCGGCTGAAGGATGGGCAACTCCCGACCGAGGTCACCATTAACGGCCGCTCGGCACGCCGAGTGGCCACGCCGTTTTACGACCCGGAGGGCCGTCGTGCGCGTGGTTGAACGCCTCAACGGCACGCGCATCGTGGCCATGCCGGCGGCGATCAATACGGCAACGTGGCCGAAGGGCGCGTTGGCATTTCGGCTGGCGCCAGACGAGGTGCTGGTCACGACGACGGTGGCGGCGAGCGTTGTGGACGACGCGCACGCGATCGTCGAGCGTGAGACGGGCTTCTCGGCCGCATGGGTAGACAACGCCGAGGCGATGGACTTTCTCGAGCGGGAATGTGATTGGGAGTTGCCACGGGAGCGGCCGGCCTTTGCGCAGGGCATGGTCGCAGGGTTGCCGCTGAAGTTGTGGTTTGAGCAGGACCGCGTGCTCATGGTTGTCGCGTCCCCGTACGCGGCCGATCTCGCGGAGCGGCTTCGATGAACGAGTTCGTCGAGCGCGCCATCGACCTGCGCTGGCCGGCGGCGATCAAGCCAGCCTACGACGTGGTCATCATCGGCGGCGGCGGTCATGGGCTGGCCACGGCCTATTACCTGGCTACGCGGCACGGCATCACGAACGTCGCCGTACTGGAACGCAGCTACATCGGCGGCGGCAACTCCGGCCGCAACACCACGATCATCAGGGCGAACTACGGCATTCCTGAGGCCGTGCGGTTCTATCAACGCAGCGTGGATCTGTACGCCCATCTTGAACAGGAAACAGACCGCGCGCTGATGCACAAAACAAAGGGGCTGCTTTGGATTGCCCACAGCGAAGCGGGCATCAGACAGGAACGTGCACGTGCGGCGGTCAACACCGCGTGCGGCGCCACGACCGAATACGTGGACCCTGCGGCGATTGGTGAGATCTGTCCCCAGATTGATCTGACCGGCGGCGGTGTCTGGCCGGTGTACGGCGCGTCGTATCACCCGGCAGGTTCGACGGCACGTCACGACCGCGTCGTCTGGGCGTACGCGGAGGGCGCGATGCGTCTGGGCGTGGACGTCTTTCAGCGCACCGGCGTCATCGGCCTCCGGATGGAACGCGGCAGGGTCACGGGTGTGGAGACTTCGCAAGGACCCATCGCGGCGGGCGTCGTGCTTTCGGCCGTGGGCGGCCACGTCACAACGATCGCCTCCATGGTTGGGTTGCGTTTGCCCATTCGCACGCATCCCCTCCAGGCCTTTGTCACAAACCGCTACGCGCAGGCCTTTCACCCGATCGTCGCTTCCTCAGGCCTTGGCGGGTACGCGTCACAGACGGCGAAGGGCGAGATGCTCATCGGCGCAGAGATCGACCGCGCGCCGAGCTACGCCTACGATTCTGGGTATCCGTTTCTGCAGCACTGCGCGTTCCGCATGATGACGTTGCTGCCCTTCCTGCGGGATCTGCGAGTACTCCGTCAGTGGACCGGCGTCTGTGACATGAGCACGGACTACTCGCCCGTGATGGGCCTGACGGGAGTGGATGGCTTTCTCGTCACCACGGGCTGGGGCACCTGGGGCTTCAAGGCCATCCCCGCGGGCGGCGAACAACTGGCCGCGCTGATCGCCACCGGACGGACACCCGACTTGATTGCGCCGTTCTCACTCGATCGATTCGCGCGCGACCGGACGATGGCCGATCGCGGATCGGCAGGGACGCACTGATGGCGGCACATCGGCTTCGTATTCACTGTCCGCACTGCGGCGTGCGCGCGGTTGAAGAGTTCGCGTACGGCGAGATCCCAGCCACGCCCGACGCGCTGACCGATGTGGATGCGCGCGATGTAGACCGCGCGTTCATGCACAGCAATCATGAAGGGCCGGTCAGCGAGCGTTGGTTTCACACGTTCGGCTGCCGGCGCTGGTTCACCGTGCGCCGCGATGCGCGCACGAACGAGATGCTACCCCTGCCGGAGTGACTCCACTTTCGTGTCGCGCTCGGAGGCGAGCCGCTCGCGCTCGCGCCGGAACCGGCGGCTGACTTCTTCGGCCTCGGCGGGGTCGGCGCCCGCGAGATGCTTCATCGCCGACTGCTGCAGGATGTCCTGCTCGGCGATCTTCGCGTCATAGACGCTGCGCACCTCCGCGATCGCGGCCTTCTGCTCGTCGGTCATCGGTCGAGTGGTCACGCCTGCGTCCGAGTCCTTCTTGCGCAGGCGCTCCATCGCCAATTCGAACGAAGACTTGAGTCCACCGGTATCGGCCATGCCCCAAGCTTACCCGGTGAGGTGGCATAATGCGCGGCGGAGGCCTCAACATGCGTTTGCTGGTTCTATCCCTGGCGGCGGGAGCTCTGCTGTCGCAGCAGGCGCCCCGGTTCGAATCCGTCCAACCCGATCTCTTCTCGACGCCAGGTGCGTTTGTGAATGCGTGGGCCGACTACGACAATGACGACGACCCTGACGTGTTTGTGGGGTTTAACGGCGCGCCCAATCGTCTGTATCGCAATGACAAGGGGACGTTTGTTGACGCTGGCCGGATCGCCAATGTGGCGGATGCCCGCGCCGTTCGTGCTGCAGCCTGGGGCGACATGGATGCGGACGGCGATGCCGATCTCCTGGTGGGATTCACGCCTGGCGCCCAGTCTCTGCTGCGGTTGTACCGGAATGACTCTGGCCGGTTCCAGGATGTGACCGAAGCCGCAGGCCTTGTGGTGATGGCCGGTGCGCTGCGACAGCCCGTATGGATCGACTTTGATAGCGACAACGACCTTGATCTGTTCGTTGCGTTTCGTGACAAGGCCAACGCATTGTTCAGGAATGACGATGGACGGTTCACTGATGTCGCAGCGGAGGTTGGCCTGGCCGATGCGCGCAAGAGCGTCGGCGCGGTGTGGTTTGACGCAGATGCCGACGGCGACATGGACGTCTACGTGGGCAACATGGATGGTGATGCCAACGGGTTGTTCGTGAACAACCGGGGAAAGTTCGCTGACGAGGCCGAGCGCCGCGGAGTGGCGTGGGGTGGGCGAACACCAAAGGACGCCACCAACGGCACTGTGCGTCCCTGTGCCGCCGATGTGAACAACGACGGCCGAATGGACTTGTTCGCGGCCAACTACGGGAAGAACGGACTGTTCCTCAGCAACGGGAAAGGCTTCGACGATCGCTCGGCCGCGTGGGGGATTGACATCGACGCGCGATACGACACCTGCGCCTTCGCCGACGCCGACAGCGACGGCCTGGTCGATCTGTACGTGAACGGTACGTTCACCGGCGGGGTGCAGTATCGGGACCACCTCTTCATGAACACCGGAAAGGCTTACGAAGATCGCACGCCGGAGAATGTGAAGGCGTTCGCAGCCGATCACGGGGCATCCTGGGCGGACGTCGACGGTGATGGTGCGATGGATCTGGCGCTCACCGGATCGCAGGCCGACGGCATGCACGCGATCCTGCGCAACCTGCTGCCGGCCGCGACTCAGCGGTCCATCGGCATCCGTGTACTCGACGGGCGCGGACGTGCCACCCGCGCGGGCGCCGAAGTCCGCGTCTACGCCGAAGGCTTCAGGCGCCTCATCGGCTCGGGCCTGGTGGACTCGGGCTCCGGGTACAACATGCAGAACGACCTTCCGGTGCACATCGGTATCGGCGCCGCGACACGCGTGGACGTGGAAGTCACGTGGCCCGGACTGGGCAAGCGCGCGGTCACACGTGTCACGGGCGTTCAGGCCGGGGAACGACGCGCGATCCTGACACGCTAACGCGGCAGCAGCTTCGGGCGTGAGTCGGCGTTTGCGAGATGCCAGCTGGTCTGGTACACAAGGCGCGTGACCTTCTCCATCTTGGGGTAGTTGATGCGTTCGGGACGATCCTGTGGCGTGTGGTAATCCAGGTGCAGCCCGGTGAAGACCCACACGCCCGGGACGCCGTGCTGAATGAACGGCCACTGGTCGCTGCGGCGCATCAACTGCGAAGCATTGTTGTCGTACCGATAGCGGATCTCGAGCTTCTGGCTCCCATTGGCCGCGTTGATCGCCGTCCGCAGATCGGGACTGCGCACCCCGCCGATGATGTTGAGCGCGTTGACGTTTGACTCGGCTGTCTGCGGCTCCAGGCCGTTGAACCGGCCGCCACCACCACCCCGGCCCCCTTGCCCACCTTGTTGCGCCGCGCCGGCTGCGGGGGGAGGTGCCGGTGCGGGCACTTCCTCGTTGCGCCCGATCATGTCCATGTTCAGCACGGCCACGATGTTGGTCAGGGGCACGGTCGGCGTCTCGGTGTACGCCCACGCGCCCAGCAGGCCGCGCTCTTCCGAGTTGAATTGCGCGAAGAGGATGGACCGCTTCGGCCGTTGTCCCTGCGCTGCTGCGGCCACATACGCCTCCGCAATCTCCAGCACCGCCACCGTCCCCGACCCGTCATCGTCGGCCCCGTTCATGATTTGTGCGCCGTTAACGCCATCGTGATCGAAGTGGGCAGAGACAACGACCCACTCGTTCTTGAGCTGCGGGTCGCTGCCTTCAATCATGGCGAGCACATTGCGGTCGGGCACGGCCGTGCGATTGACACTGGTGGTGAGGCGCACGTATGCGCCGGGCAGGGCCACAGGTGTAATCGCTTTACCTGTGTCGGCAGACCGCGAAAGATCTTCAAGTGTGCGGCCTGATCCTTTGACCAGCGTCGCTGCCAGTTCAGCCGAAATTTGCGCGGCCGGAATGGTGATGCTCTTCATCCATGTTTCGAGGGAGTACGTGCCCAGTCGAGATGGCTGCGTCGGCCAGGCGCCTGCCGCGGTGAGGTTGGCGCCGCCCCCGGGATGATTGTGCACGTCACTGACATAGAGGATGCCGATGGCGCCGTGCGCCTGCGCCGCCTGGGCCTTGCGAAGCGCACCACCCGCATCGGACGTCACCACACCGTCGAAGCGGCTCGCCGGATCGCGCTCACCTGGCTCGTGGTCAACGACCAGTACGAACGCGCCCTTCACGATGTCCGAGGCATAGTCGTCGTAACTCATGTCGAGAGCCGTAATACCGAAGCCGGCAAACACTACCGGCCCGCTTGCCTCGGCGGTCGCGCTGAATCGCTGCGTGAAATAGCCCGCGCCGTGCGCCACGGGTGTGCCGGTGATCTCAAGCGCGTTCGTGGACCCAAGGGTCACGGTCATGAGGTTGTAATCCTGGTAGTAGCCAGGGATGGCGGGCGCCAAGCCCAGTCGTTCGAAGCGCGACTTAATCCACTCGGACGCGATGTGGTTCTCGGGCGTATTCGTCAGCCGGCCTTTCATCGCATCAGATCCCAGGAAGTACAGGTCGGCTTTCATGTCGGCCTGACGAATGGTCTCAATGGCCGGCGCGGGCGGTTGCTGCGCCACTGCTGCCGTTGAAATCACAGAGACAAAGAGGGCTGTTGCTCGTATCTTCACTGCTGCCTCCCAAACACAAGCCACACGGACACGCGACCACCTGCGACCGCGGGCGACTGCGCACGCTCGATGGGCGCGTCGAGTTGTACGCGCAATGCGCGCTTCTCAGACAGCCGAACGTCGGCCCCCAGGCCGGGTAGTATCGCCCAGTCTGACTCGCGTAAGCGAATCAACACGCCACTCAGCGTCTGTACGAAGAAGACCGTGCGACGGTTGGTGTCTCCCAACTTCACGCGTGCGCCGACCACCGTGCGCCAATCATTGTGCCCTTCGCGGCGCGTCCCGCCAGCTTCAATGACCACCCCGAACCGGCCGAATCGACGGGCGGCGGTCACACCGCCACCGACATGGATTGTCGAGGAATCTTCCCGGCGAATCGTGTGGGGCCCGAAGCCGGACTCCCAGCCATCCTGCGCCTCGGCATTGACGGGCAGCAGGATTCCGACTGCAAACAACAGCCATAAAGCGCTACGCATCAACAGGAACGCTATCACGCATTCTTGGAGACTTCCGGCTGCCACGCGCCCGGCCTGGCGCGTGGCCTTCTGGGGTGTGATCGCGATGGCGCTCACGGCAGGCGTCGGCGCGCTGTTTGGGGCGGCCGTCTGGGCCTCGGCCTTGAGGAACAGGCCGAGCTACGTTCAAGGGCCACCGCACCCACAGCACCAAGGGCAACCGCGACCGCAATGAACCCTGCCGCGATACGCGTCATAAGGTCCTCCCGCGCAACAGTTCTTTCCTCACTTGATGCACCACTTCCGGAAATTCACAGGAATCCACAAAGTGCCCACGGTCGCGGAACTCATGATAGCTGCACCGCAGTTGCGCGGCCACAAATCGGGCTTCGGTGATGGGGATGTGCGGATCGTCGATGGAGCTGAAGACCGCCATCCACTGCTGGTTCTCGCGAATGCGCTGCCATTGCCACGGCGCGTTGTAGTATCCGCTGGCAGCCTCTCCGCCGTCACCCAGATCGGTGTGGCACACACCCACTAGAATTGACCCCAGCAGCTGATGCGTTTCCGCGTACCGCATGGCCGCCACGGCGCCCGACGAGTGGCCAATCAGGATGGTGTGTTCGTCGGCTCCGAGTAATTCGATGAACGGCAGCCAGAATCGCGCGCGCGCTTTTACGTTGTCCGGGAACGTCTGATTGACGACTTGAATCCCCAGACCGGTGAGTTCGTGCTCGAGCCACGGCAGCCAGATGTCGCCCGCGGTGCTGCCGCCGTTGCCATGGATGAGGATGGCCTTCACGCCGGGCGCAGGCGTCATGGCCGAGGCGCACCGATCAACAGGCGATTCTTCTGCGTGATTTCGGCGGGAATCACCTGTGTCCAGACGAGATAACCCTGTTGGTCGAGTCGTAGGGCGCGCATCGTGTCGATTGCCAACGCCGGCTCTACCCAACCCGTCAGCGAACCGGTGTCGCACGTGTCTGCATCATGGCAACACGGCAATACCGCCACGCGCGCGCGTGCGGCGGTCGCCAGGCTCAGCACCTGATCCGTCAACGCACCGCACGCATGACACGACACCACCACATCGTCTGCACCGAGCGCCACGGAGTCCATCGGTGCGACGATGAACGTCACGCGGCCGGCGAGGCGCGGCCATGCTTGAATGACGGCCTCATGCACCAGGTGGGCCGAGGGCGGCACCGCCGTGTCGACGACGAGTGCCGACGATGAGGAGTGGTCGAGCAGCAGCATGGTGTGAGCCAACAGGCCGTGACCGCCGCACAAATCGACCACACGGCCGCCACGAAAGAGGCGCCGGGTTCGTCTCGCCAGTTCCCAGGATTCGTACAGCTCTTTGCGTGGCAGGCAGCCGGCGCTACACACGGCGCGGCCGAGGCGATCAAAGAGTGTCTGGCTGGGAAAGCGGGCGAGATCGTACGCGGTTAACCGACTGCGCGACGCGTGTGAAAACGCGGGTGGCCCCTGGCCCACGCTCAGTGGGCCGCGGCCGCGCAATCGCCGAGGTGCTTCGACGTCTTGAGCCACTGGTGATCGCGATAATACGCGAACAACAGGCCACCGCCCTTCACGCGATCAATGACCTCTCGCGCGATGGGTTCGCGCAGGGCGGGACATCCCCCACGACGTCCGAGGCGCCCCTGCGCGCCCGCAAACGACTCGCTCACGGACGGCGCGCCGTGCATCACGATCGCCCGTTCACGTGCCCGATCGTTAAAACCCTGATCGAGGCCGTGAAGGCGAAGTGAGTAGCCAATCTTACCGACATAGGTCTCGTCGGTGACGAAGAGCCCGAGGCTGGACTGGTGCGTCTCTGGCGTGTTGGAAAAAGCCGTCGCATAGTTGTCGCCTGTGCCCGGCCCGTGCGCGACTAGTTCTTCGTACAGGAGTGCTCAGGTGCACAGGTCGAACACCCAGAGCCGCGTTTCGGTGGAGGGCTTCGAGTAATCGATTACCGTCAGGGTGGTTGGCTGCGTCACGCCGGCCGCTACCGGAACGCCAGCTGTCGAGGCTCCTCTGGGTCGTCCCAATTCACGTCGTCTGGCTGTCAAGAAACGCACAGTGCCGCTCGGGCCCTTAGTCGGCGGAGGAGATCTTCACGGCGCCGACTGGGTCGTGGAACGGCAACGAGAGCCGCGGGGCTGCGACTCCTCGCGCCGGGACATCAAGGGTTGAATAGCGGAGGTGCTTCACCAGGAGCGGTCGCGCCCGATAAAAATACATCACACCGGACACCACGGTGAGCGCACACGCAACCAGCAGCAACTGCGGCGCGAATGGAAGATTGAGGACGATCGCGAGTATGGCGGCGAACGTGAAGAAGCACTTGGAGCGGCCGATCCGGTCCACGGGAATCGACATGTGTTCCGCGGCGGCATAACAGCGCAGGCCCATGACAAAGAACTCGCGCAGCAGGATGATCAACACGGCCCACAGGGGCACCAATCCCTGGTAGCTGAGGCAGACCAGCATGGCTGTGACGAAGACCTTGTCGGCGGTCAGGTCGAGGAACGCCCCGAAATTCGAAATGGTTTTCTCGCGGCGCGCGACATAGCCGTCGGCCACATCGCTGATGCCCGCTATCAGGATGGTGGCAAAGGCGGCATCCCATCGTTGCAGGAGGACAAACACTGTGGCCAGCGGCGTCCACAGCAGTATTCGGCTCAGGCCGATGTAGTTGGCAATGGTGATGCCGGGAGGGCTGATGACCATGGTTCCCCTTCTGACGGTTCGTGAACGTGGCCGGCAGGAATGGTGTTCACTCGAGGGATCCTGTGGGTTGTTCCCGGACTCGGGCCAGAGCATACCGTATGTGGGTGGCAGAAGTCGGAGAATGCGGCCTTGCAATGCCATACGACCAGATTCAATGTGCACCTGCCCTAAAAGAAAAAGCGATACAAAATCGAAACAGCGAGGACTGTTTACCTGGCATAGATAGCACGCGCGCCGCTGAACGGGCCTGGGCGGCGCTGACGCAGATGCATTGCCCAGCCCGGAATGTGCCCCGCGTGGTGTGCCTTGGTCGGCGGCCTCGATTCGGTAGACGCCCTGAAACGAGAGTTCCTGTAACTGGCCCTCGGCCCACGAGCGCCTGCAGCGTACGATTCACCGGTGTCGGCACGCCCAATGCCTACCCCGAGGCCGCGAGAGAAAGTCGAATTTTTAGAACAAGTTAGTTGGCTGGGAGGCAGGGATTCGAACCCCGATAAGCAGAGTCAGAGTCTGCTGTCCTACCGTTGAACGACCTCCCAGCAAGGCAGGATGCTCGCGGCGAACCGTGCAAAGTTACCAGCAAAACGCTTGCTCGGGCAACCCCTACCACCAGGTCAATATCCATGGTGCGCCGGTTGTAGCCGGCAGCACGAATGGCAAACCCGCCGACCACGACGTAGTGGGCCCCGCGCTCGTTTCACGCGCGGCACAGGTCGCACAGATCTTCCAATGTGGGTTCGCGCGACTCTAGGTCCGGGGAGGTCGGGCCATCATCCGCCATCGCCATTCATCAGCTTCTTCGTGCGAGAGCAACCGGTCCACGCCACGCGACACCCGCAGCCCACCAAACGCCCGCTGCCAAGGTCATCGCCCTGCGCAACGCAAGCGGCGGGGGGAGGTCGTTTTCTTACACAAACGCCCGGGAGAGCGACGTGATGAATTTCACGCCCTGGACAACCTTGCCCGACAACCGGTCATCATTCGTGATGAACATGTCGATGCCGGCGGCCGCGGCGCAGGACAGCTGCATCGCGTCAGACGCGGCCATCGCTGTATCCGCGCGCAGGGCCGCGTAGGGCCGCGCGGCCGCGGCATCAAACGGCAGTAGCGTCGCCGCACGAGCGATCGCAGTCTCGTAGACGTCGGCCACGCCTCCACCAGCCGCGACCGGCCGCACCAGAATCTCGCCCATCGTCACACTCGACGTGAACAACTTGTCACCGCGCGCCTGCATCCGCTCGCGCAATCGCTTCACGTCATTTGCAGACGGTCCGCCCTCAAAGAGATAGAGGAACAGATGCGTGTCCCAGAAGATGCGCGTCACGACTCGGAGCCTCGCAGGCTCTGGACGAAGTCGTCTACCGATTCCCCACCCCACAGGGTGCGGCCTTGCCCGAAGAGCGCGAGCAGCGGATCGACCAGCGCGACACGCGCCGACCAGTCATGTTCGTACCAGTCAATCAGTTCGTGGTAGCCGGCCGGAATGTCGTCGCGACGCGGATGCGTCTTCGATCCGTCGCGACGCGGATGCGCCGGATCCCCTTCCCGAAAGAGACGACGCTTCGACGGGCCAGTTGAGACGAGCATCCGATATCGCCCCGGGTTGGGCGGCACATTGGCGACGCAGTGCACCGAAATGTGGGGATACACGCCCGCCCGGACACCCCCGGCCAGGTTTTCCTGCCGCAACCGCTGTTCGATTTCCTTGAGAGAGAACTCGCCGCGGTTGGGCTGTTCCCGCGAAAGGAGAGCGGTCGCGATCCAGACCTCGTCGGCGACTTTGATGTCCCTGATAATCATTATTTCTACAATTACTTAGAAAGTTATATAAGTCAAGTGTTTATAGGTTATATAGGAAAATAGTTATTATTGGCCCCCTGGCCCTAACTTCCCAAGAGCTCCGCCGCGCGTTCGCCGATCATCCAGCAAGCGGCGTTGGTCTGGGCGTTCACGACCGTCGGCATGATGGAGGAGTCGGCCACGCGCAGGCCTTCGATGCCATGAACTCTGAGGTGCGGGTCCACCACCGCGTTGGCTCCCCTGCCCATGCGACAGGTGCCGCCCGGGTGATAGATCGTCGAACACGTCCTCCTGACAAACGCGCGAATCTGGTCTGGCGTCGTTTCGCTGTCAAGTGGGTCGGCCGCGGCGCCCTTTAGTCGGTTGTAGGCGCGAGACGACGCGATGACGCGTGTGAGGCGGACGGCTTCGAGCGCGGCGTCCATGTCGCGGGCATCGGTGAAGTACCCAGCGCGAATGATGGGCGCGGCGAGTGGGTCATCAGAACGCAGTGAAATGGACCCTCGACTGTGCGGCCGACACAGCGTGACCGAAAACGCGATCGCCGGATCGGATGCGGTGAGCCCACGTCCCACGTAGAACTGCAAGTCGGGTGCGCCAGGATTCGCGCCACGCACCGAATGCGTGAGCAACCCCGCTGACACTGATGACCCCGGCAGAGTCGTGAGACCCGCCCACCTGAATCCGATGCGCGGATGGTCGTGCAGATTCGCGCCTACACCCGGCAGGTCGTGCACCACCGCGATGCCATGCGCGCGCAGATGCTCCGCCGGTCCGATGCCCGAGAGCATCAGGATTTTCGGCGACTCAATCACGCCGGCTGCCACAATCACCTCGCGACGAACGTTCACGCGCCCCACCACCGGCTTCGCACCAACTCCCCGCCCGCGCAAGTACTCGACGCCGGTCACGCGATTGCCGGTGAACAGCAGGCGACGCACGGATGACTGGGGTCGAACCGTCAAATTGGGCCGGCTAAGAATCGGTGTAAGGAAAGCCGCGGCAGCGGAATGACGCCGGCCGTCGCGCAGGTTCTTCTGATAGAACCCCGCGCCATTTTCCTGCTGCGCGCCGTTGAAGTCCCATTGGGGATCGGCGGCGAACCCCAACTCGCGCGCAGCCTCGAGAAACGCGAAGTGGCCGGCATGAGGATCGGGAGTGTCGGCCACGGCCATCTCGCCGCCGGCGCCGTGATACGGCGACGCGCCACGCACGTTGTCTTCCGACTTCAGAAAGTACGGCAACACCTCACGATATGACCAGGCCGGTCCCGCTTCCGTGGCCCACCCATCGAAATCGAGCTGATGGCCGCGCACGTACGCCGCCGCGCCAATCGCGCTCGATCCACCGTACGTCTTTCCGCGTGGCCACTTGATCGACCGGCCATCCAGACCGGGCTCCGGTTCCGTGGAGTAATTCCAATCGACGTCTGATCCACTGAGCGACGTCCATTGGCCGATCACCGGGATGAGTGGATTTGAATCGGGGCCCCCTGCCTCGAGCAACAACACTCGGGTCTGCGGGTCGGCAGTGAGTCGGTTCACGATCACGCACCCGCTGGACCCCGCGCCGAGCACGACATAGTCAAACTCGTCGTCTCCCCGCACCGCGCGCGGGATCAAGGCTGACGCGCCGGCGATCGTCAATGAATCCCGCAAAAAATCTCGGCGTGAACGTGCGTGTGACATGTCTTTACGTTCCCGGCTTGCCGGCGATCTCCGCGTCAAGGCCACCGGCAGCTGATCGCCGGAATGTCAGCGTCAGCCCAAACCGGTGGCACACCTCGTGGACCACGGCCAGGCTCAGGCCGATGTCGCCGCGCAGGCCGGCGCCGCGGCCTTCGTCGCCACGGAATCTCCGAACGGCATTCAGCCCCTGCAGCTCGGCGGGAGGAATCTCCGCGCCAGTGTCGGTCACGCGAAGCGTCCACGCGCCATCGGCTTGCTCCACGTCAAGCGTGATCCGTCCGCCCTCGCCGACGCGGAGCAGCGCATTCGAGAGCAGGTTGCGCACGGCCTGGGTCAGGAACGCGGGGTCGCCGGTCAGTGCGATGCCCGAGTCGAGGTTGGTGACGTCGAGGCGCACGCCCCGGCGATGAATGGCGGGTTCACATTCGCGCGCAGCTACCTGGGCGGCCACCGACACATCAGCGGTGGTCTGCACACGGTCGCCCGGGTCGCGGAACCTCGCGCCCGTCACGAGATTGCTGAGGTGTAGCGCACTTTCCGTGACCTGCGCGATGTCGCCAGTGGCCAGCGCGGCCCGCATGGGCTCGTCAGCTTCGGTCGCCACGTGAGCCACAAAGCGCCGAAGGTCCGCTTCACGATCGCGCACGTTGATCTGCAGGCGACGGATGTCTACCGTCGCTTCGTTGAACGCAAACCCAAGGCCGCTAAGTTCGTCGCGCCCGGTCACCGCTGCTGGTTCGCGATATTCTGTGCGCGCCGACTCGCGCATCCTGGCGCCAACCGTTCGAATACGTCGTTCGATCGGCCACCCGACGATCACCAGTACCAGGAACGCCCCCGTCGCCAGGAAGCCGGAGATGCGCGTATGTTCGGCGAATTGTCCGGGAGGCGGGTGCATGCGGAAAAACAACACGGCACACGGGCCGCTCCAGCCCGTGGCAAACACCGTTTGCACACCGGTACCTTCGTCGCTCTTGAAGGGCTCCGTTACTGCCGTATCGCCCCCACGCAGGGCGGCCCGTATCGACGCCGGCAGCCTCGGTGCGGCCGTAGTTTGTCCGACGTACTCGATGTCGTACGCAAAAAATTCCACTGGTCTCGGCGCCGCATCCGGGCGGTGCGCGAGCACATCACCATCGGGCATCGCGAGTAGCGCCGCAGTCGGTGCGGCTTCACGCGGTCCTGCCAGAAACCAATTGGGGTTGGCTTCACACCTGGCACGCACCAATTCAGTCGCGAACGATGCCGCATATCGTTCGATCGCCACCACGCGGTCGCGGGCGCGTACGCGCTCGATCCCCCACGACGCCGCAGCAGCAAACGCGAGGGCTAGCAACAGGCTGATCAGAATCAAGCGGCGTATGAGCATGGGGCCTACTCCAGACTGCGCCAGACATACCAACACGCGATCGATCGATACGGCCTCCACGGTTCCGCGGCGCGCTGCATCGTTCTTTCGGCGGGGCGGCTCTTCATCCCCAGCACGCGTTGCATGCCTTTGACGATGCCGAGATCGCCGGTGGAGAGGATGTCGGGCCGGTGGAGGCAGAACATCAGGAACATTTGTGCCGACCACACGCCGAACCCTTTGACGGCCACGATCGCTTTGATGACCTCTTCATCGGACTTCTTGTAAAGTGACGCAAGATCGAGCCGGCCGTCGGCGACGTGCGCCGCGAGGTCCTTGAGATACGCCACCTTCTGCCCGCTCAGGCCTGCCGCGCGCAAGTCGGCCGTCCTCGCCTTCAGCAGGTGTGTGGCTGAGAGCGACGGCAGCAGCTTGATAACGCGGCCATGAATGGTGTTCGCCGCCTTGGTGGACAGTTGCTGCGAAACCAGCGCACGCACGAGTGCCGCCAGGGGATCGCGCGGTTCGAAATCGGGACGAACGCGACCGGTCCGCCGTATGACCTGGGCCAGCCGAGGGTCGCGCGCCATCAGGGTTCGGCGAGCCCGTTCGAAGGCGGCGCGGCGAGCGGTAATCGTATCGTATTTGGTCACGGGGTGGGTCACGGGGCTGGGTGCTTTACGACGCGTACGCTCGGAGCCTTTCAGCCACGCGATCGCGCCCAACCAGGTCCAACACTTCGAACAATCCGGGGCTGACGGACTGGCCCACCACCGCCACGCGCGTGGCGTGAATCAGCACGCCGGGCTTGATGCCGCGTGCGGCCGCCAATACCCGGAGGGCGGCTTCGGTGGCCGCGGGCTCGAGTGAGGGCAGGCCTTCCACCACCTGCAGCCAGGCGGACAGATGCGCGGCGACACCGGCGACCTTGAGGTGTTTGGTCACGGCGGCTTCGTCGTAAACTACGATGTCGGCGACAAACGGCGCGAGCGCAGGCACGATGTCGCCGAGCTTTCGGGCGCGCGGCTTCAGCAACTCGATGACCTTTCCGATCCAGTCGGCGTCGGTCGTGAAGAACGAATCGCGCCAGAGACCGGCGGCGGTGATGGCCGGCGTGAGGCGGCGCAGGATGTCGTCGGCGGGCAGCCGCATGATGTGCTGCTGGTTGAACCAGTCGAGCTTCTCGGAATTGAACACGGCATTGCCGCCGCTGATGCCGTCCAGGGTGAAACGTTCGACGAGTTCCTCGCGTGAGAACACTTCCTGATTTCCCCCAGGCGACCACCCGAGCAACGCCAGAAAGTTAATCATCGCTTCGGGCAGGTAGTCCTGCGTCTCGTATTCACCAACGGATGTTGCGCCGTGGCGTTTGCTGAGGCGCTTCTTGTCGGGCCCGAGGATGAGCGGCACATGCGCGAAGTCGGGGATAGTGGCACCCATCGCTTCGTATAACAACACCTGCTTCGGCGTATTCGAGATGTGGTCGTCGCCCCGCACCACCTGCGTAATCTCCATCTCCACATCGTCTACCACTACGGAGAGGTGGTAGGTCGGGTAGCCGTCGGAACGGAGAATGACGAAGTCTTCGATGTGTTCGCGCGCAAACGCGATGTGGCCACGCACGAGGTCTGTGAAGGTGGTGCCGCCGGCGGGCACGAAAAAGCGAACCGCCCTTGGTTCGCGGGCGCCTTCGCGGGCGGCCACTTCCTCGGGGGAAAGCACCACGCACGTGCGGTCGTACATCCACGCCGACCCCGCGGCTTCAGCTGCAGCGCGTTTCGCGGCGAGATCTTCCGGCCGGCAATAGCAGTAGTACGCGGCGCCGGATTCCACCAACCTCGCCGCGGCTGCGCGGTACTTGTCAAGGCGTTCGGTCTGGAAGTACGGCGCGTGAGGGCCGCCCACGCCAGGACCCTCATCCCACGTGAGCCCGAGCCACGTCATGCTGCTCAGGATGCCGCTGATCATATCGGCCGAAGAGCGCTCTACGTCCGTGTCTTCGATACGGAGGATGAACGTGCCGCCGTGCCGACGAGCGTAGAGCCAGTTAAAGAGCGCCGTTCGGGCGCCGCCCACGTGCAGGTATCCCGTCGGGGATGGGGCGAAGCGGACACGGGGCGGCATCCGGAAGATTCTGTCACGGCCGGTGCTCACCTTCGTAGTTTTGACGCGCGTACGAAGGCGCTGCCGAAGGCGCCGTCAACCATGGGCGCGATGGTATCGGCGTCCAGGCCCGCGTCGCTCAGGAACTGACGGGCATCAACGGCGCGGTACTCGCGGACGATTTCGATGTCCACGTGCTCGAACCCTGCAGTCGTGAGCTTGGCCCTGAAGTCGTCCTCATGGAGCGCTCCGGCCACGCAGCCGATCCACAACTCTACGCTTCGGCGAATTTCGTCGGGCACATCACGGCGGCGGCTCACGACGTCCGAGACAGCGAAGCGTCCGCCTGGTGTCAGCACGCGGAACGCCTCGGCGAGGACTTTGTCCTTATTGCCCGAGAGGTTGATCACGCAGTTGGAGATGATGACGTCCACTGAGTTGTCGGGGAGCGGGATGTGCTCGATGTGGCTCTTGAGGAACTCGACGTTGGTGGCCCCGGCCTTGCGCTGATTTTCGCGCGCGAGGGCCAGCATGTCGTCTGTCATGTCGAGGCCGTAGGCCTTACCTGTGGGGCCGACATGTGTGGCGGACAGTAACACGTCGATGCCGCCACCCGAACCCAGGTCGAGCACAACATCGCCCTCGTGGAGAGTGGCCAGCGCGGTGGGATTGCCGCACCCGCGCTCCGTGGGGCCGCAGCACGCCTGGGTGCCGCCCTCGGTGACAGAGCGCGCGATTTTTCCATAACGCGCCTGCACCGAGGAAGTTAAGAGATCAAGAGATTGAGGGGTGAGGATGGAGGATGGAGGATTGAGGATCGGGATTGGGGGTCATGTGGTGCCTCTCAATTGACAATTGCGGATCGGATGGCTGATTTCCTGGATTGAGGATTGAAGGGGGTGGCCCTGCAAGTTATATATGTTCAGGCGAATATGTGCCGCCGTGTTACATTCGTCAAGGCAAATATGGCGAGTCCCACATTACCGGCACTGGAGCAGCTGTTTCGTGCCCTAGCCGACGATACGCGCTTAAGGATTCTTGGCTTGTTGTCGGCCGGCGAGGTGTGCGTCTGCAACATTCATGGCGCGTTGAATCTGCCGCAACCGGCCGTGTCGCGGCATCTGGCCTACCTGCGCAAGTCGGGCCTGGCGGCCGCGCGACGCGACGGGCTTTGGATGCACTATCGGCTGGAAATGCCGCCCGATCCGGCATCGGCCAAGGTCCTGAAAGCCGCGCTGGAAGCGCTTGGCGCGGTGCCGTCCGCCCGTTCGGACAGGAAGAAACTGAGCCGCCTGGTGTCGATCCCCCTGCGGGTTCTGAGCAGCGCCGCGACCAATTGCTGCAAGCCCTGAGCCCCACGAGTACGGTATCCTCTTCTTTTGTCCCGCGCGCCGGTGAGGTGGCTGAGTGGCCGAAAGCGGCGGTTTGCTAAACCGTTGTACGGGCTTAAACCTGTACCCAGGGTTCGAATCCCTGCCTCACCGCCATAATTTATTGGGTCTGAATAACTTGTGACGCCGCTCGGCTGCGTTGCCAACTGCGGTAGCGACGTGCGCGTGTACGACTACGCGGATCTGAACGTGCGCATGTTATCGCGCATGTTCGACCGCAGATGCCGTGGATATGAAACTCTCGGCTAGGAGATTGCTCTCCCGGCACCACGAAGAGGCGTGTCGCTTCTGCGTCCGGCTTTTCGCCCTAGCCCGTCGCGTACGCCACTTTGTACGGGTCGACTATGCACTTCCGGTACTAGTCGCGCGTGGCCAGCGGATACACCTGGTCTCCGCCAAGCACGACGAATCGCCCAGTCGGCAGCGTGACCGCCGCTGCTGCGGCGTCTTTGCCCTCTATATGCACCTCTAATAGCGGCTGCGCCATCAGCCACGCCACCGCACTTGAGCCGCGCCGGGATTCAGCGCCGCCTGCGCTTCGCGTTTGTCGGCGTAGTTTCCGAACGTGGCGGCAAGCACCGCCTTCACTCCCGCCCGCCTCAGCTCGATGGGCGAAAACCAGTCCACCATCGGCTGCGGGGCCAGCCCCACACGGCTCGGTGCCTCGGGATCACCCTTTGTGTCCCCCGCACCTCCTCCACGACGTTGGCCATGAACGCCCTCTCACAGATCCTCCGCTTTAGGTTCGGCTCGTCGGCATCGGGAAAAGAAATCGACTGCTGGAGCACGGCAGCCCACCAAACTGACCTGCCCCCCCGCAAGGTGGCGCCTTCCAGATAGACTAAGGCGGCATGTCCCTGACCGTCTGGGCGGTCATTCTCGTCCTGATCCTGATCAACGCCCTCTACGTGGCCGCCGAATTCGGCGCAGTCGGCGTCCGGCGCAGTCGGGTGAAGACTTTGAGTGACGACGGCAATTGGCTGGCCCGGCGGCTGATGCCGTTCATCAACGACCCTGCCAATCTCGATCGGTACGTCGCGGTCTCGCAGATCGGCATTACCCTTTCGAGCCTGCTCCTTGGCGCCTACGCTCAAGCCACGGTGGCTGTCTGGCTCGCTCCCCATCTGGCCGGCTGGTTCTCACTCGATCCCGAGACGGCCGGGTCCTCGGCCGCAATCAGCGTGCTTGTGGTCCTGACGGCGGCGCAGGTCATCCTCGGCGAGCTGATTCCCAAGTCGCTGGCGCTGCAATTCCCCACGCAGGTGGCGCTGGCCACAGTCCTTCCGATGCGCTGGTCGCTGGCCGCTTTCCGTCCGTTCATCGGCCTGCTCAACGGGTCGGCCACAGCGGTCCTTCGACTCTTCGGCATCGAAGCCTCCCCGCATCGTCACATTCACTCACCCGACGAGATCGAGCTCTTGATCGTTGAAAGTCGCGACGGCGGCCTGCTGGAGCCCGACGAACACAAGCGGTTGCGACGGGCGTTGCGACTGGGCCTGCGCACCGCGCGCGACCTGATGGTACCTCTGCCACAACTGACGATGCTGCCGATAGACACGACCTGGACGGATCTGGTGCACGTGATGGCCGCCAGTCCCTTCAGCCGCATCCCTGTTTATCGCGGCTCGCCCGACCAGATTATCGGTACGCTGCGCGTGAAGGATCTCGTCTACCAGTACGTCATCGACGGCGTCGGCTCGCCGCTCGAGCGGCTCGTCCGACCCGTCGTCCATGTGGCGCATGACCTGCCGGCCGACCGCGTGATCGCCCTGCTGCGCGACAAACGGGTGCATCAGGCTGTGGTCACCGACGCGGAGAATACTGCAATTGGCTTGCTCACTATTCAGGATGTGATCGGCGCGTTTCTTGTCACCGGCCACGCGCGCGTCGACGAGGTGCGCGGGTGACCGTCATCCTGATCGTCACGCTGCTTCTGCTGGCGAACGCGCTGTTCGTGGCGGCGGAGTTTGCGATAGTGGCGGTGCCGCGTACGGCGGTGGAACATCGCGCGGCCTCGGGCGAAGGACTCTCGGTGCGGTTACTGGCGTTACTTTCGTCGCCACGCCAGCGTGACCGTTTTATCGCCACGGCGCAGTTCGGCATCAGCGTGGCCAGCCTTGGCCTGGGTATGTATGGCGAGCACACACTCGCCGTCTGGCTTGAACCGGGGCTCGAGCGCCTGGTGGGAGACGCCAGTTTCATCACGGCCCATGCGGCGTCGAGTCTTGTGGCCATCACCGCGCTGACGTACCTGCATATTTTCCTGGGCGAGATGATTCCGAAAGCGCTCGCGCTGAGCCGCGCCGAAGCCACGGCGCGCGCGGTGTTCTGGCCGATGCGGATGCTGCTCCTCGCGTTGTATCCCATCGTGGTCGGCCTCGATGGGATCGGCGCGATGTGCCTGCGCCTGGTCGGCATCCGCCGGCAGCAGGATACGCACGAAGAGTCCTACTCGCCCGAAGAATTGCAGCTGATCGTGGAAGAGAGCGAGGCCGGTGGCGCCTTGCGCTCTGAGTCGGGTCGATTGGTGCGCGAACTCTTCGAGTTCGGAGACCTCACGGCTGGGGAGACGATGGTGCCGCGCGTCCGCGTGGTCGGCATTCCCGTCGGCGCTTCGTCGGAAGACCTGCGGCGTTTGCTCCTGGCACATCGCCACACGCGTTATCCGGTCTTCGACGGCGACCTCGACCACATCGTTGGCATGCTGCACGTGAAAGACCTCTTGCGGCGTCTCATCTCCAACGAGCAGATTTCCGCCGCCGACGTCCGTCCGCTGCCGGTGGTCCCCGAGACAGCAACACTCGACGCGGTGTTGACAACAATGGAGCGGACGCGGGCGCACATGGCTGTGGTGATTGATGAACACGGCGGCACGGCCGGCGTGTTGAGCCTGGAAGACCTGGCCGAAGAAGTGGTGGGTGAACTCGACGAGGGCACGCCGCAGGCGCCGAGGTTGGTCGCGTTGCCGGATGGGTCGGTCACTGTTTCAGGCCTGCTGCGTCTGGACGAACTCGGCCAGCACTTCCAGGTTGACCTTCAGCACGACGAGGTGGATAGCGTCAGCGGATTGGTCATGGCGTTGCTCGATCGCCCGCCTGTGGTGGGTGACGTGGTCGAATACGACCGTTTCGAGTTGAAGGTCTTGGCGGTCACCGGCCACGGCGCTCGGGAGGTGCAGGCGAGGTACGTCGGGTAAGAAATGAGCCAATGGGCTAATGGGCCAATGCGGCAGCAAGATCCCCCGTATAGATATCTGACGATTTGTGATCGCCATCGGGCTCATGACAGTGGCGCTCTACCTGAAGCGCACGAAGCTTTTGGTCGAACAGTTCAACGTGCTCAGTCCTGCGCCCGGCCTAATGGTGAACGGCGAACTGACGCTCGGCGAAAACATCGGAGACCTTGGCGGACTGTCGATTGTCTACAAGGCGTGGAAACTTTCGCTCAAGGGAAAAGCGTCGCCTGTGCTTGACGGATTCACGGACGACCAGCGCGTGGTCCTGGGTTGGGCGCAGGCCTGGCGGCTCAAAGCGCGTGAGCAGTACCTGCGTCAGCAGGTCATGGCAGACCCACTCGCGCCGGCCGAGTGTCGCGCGAATGCCCCGCTTGGCAATATCGCGGGCTGCTACGAGGCGTTCGGCGTGAAGGCCGGAGACAAGCTCTGCAGAGAGCCGGCCAAACGCGTCAAGATCTGGTAGAGGTGGGTGAATCGATAATCTGGTCCGCCTCCGCAGAGCGCTCGCTGGCTCGCCAGCCGTAGCCGCGAGCGCAGGGAGCGTCTGGCCAAGGCTGGCGGAGGGAGAGGGATTCGAACCCCCGGTACGGTTTCCCGCAC
>SXGS01269965.1_pt1 | contig 36894 bp, 19 predicted proteins | sample 3174681 | NCBI WGS metagenome assembly SXGS01 (sample SAMN11356861, study PRJNA531348) | freshwater metagenome | isolation source: freshwater sample F1-80 | place: China: Fuxian Lake, Yuxi | collected 2017-12-25
GAGCGTTTTGGTTGAAGGCCAGCAGAGCGTCCATCTTCGCGTGATACCAGAAGCCGTAGTACACCATCTCGGCGACTTCTGGGGCGAGGCGGTCGCGGAGGTGCATCAGGTCGCGGTCCATTGTCAGTTGCTCGACGACGCGGTGCGCGTGATACAGGATCGTCATGCCGGGAGCCTCGTACACACCGCGGCTCTTCATACCGACGACGCGGTTCTCGACCATGTCGATGATGCCGACTCCGTTCCGCCCGCCGATCGTGTTGAGTTCCTTGACCATCTCGAGCGCCGACTTCTTCTGCCCGTTGAGCGACACCGGCACGCCCGACTCGAAGTGAATCGTGAGCGTCTCCGGCTTGTCGGGAGCGGCCATCGGCGTGACACACATGCCGAACTCGACCAGTTCGACGCCGTTGGTCGTCAGCGCTTCGAGCTGGCCCGCTTCATAGCTGATGTGTAAGCAGTTCTCGTCGGACGAGTACGGCTTCGAGGCCGACGCCTTCACCGGGATGTTTTTCTTCGCGCAGTAGTCGATCATCGCCGTCCGGCCGGGAAACGCCGCTCGGTACTTTTCGATTCGCCACGGAGCGATGATCTGCACTGCCGGATTGAGCGCCTCGGCCGCGAGCTGGAAACGGCACTGATCGTTCCCCTTGCCGGTAGCTCCGTGAGCAAACGCCTCGGCCCCGACCTCGCGGCAGATGCGGACGCACTCCTTCGCGATCAGCGGCCGAGCGATCGACGTCCCCAGCAAGTACCAGCCTTCGTACTTCGCCTGAAACTGCATGATCGGAAACGCAAAGTCGCGGCACAGCTCTTCCTGCACATCGACGATCTGCGAGGTCTTCGCTCCGCAGTTCTTCGCCTTCTGCAAAATCGCCTGCCGATCCTCACACGGCTGGCCGAGGTCCACATACACCGCATGGCAGTCGTAACCTTGCTCTTGGAGCCAACAGAGAATCACAGACGTGTCGAGTCCACCCGAATAAGCCAAAACACACGACGGCATGAAACACCTTCCTGAGCGAAATCCAAAACCCGAAATCCGAAACGGGCGGCGATTCTGGCCAGCCGGCCAGTCGGCAGCAAGCATTGGGGTCACGTCACCACTTCAAGCCCAGTGATTTCTGTCGTTCGTGAAGTGTTTTCGGATTCCACAATTCGACGGACTGGCTGAAACAGCGAGCCAGCCAGTCCACATTGGGGCTGAAGCTGATGGACCTGTCGAAGGTCGGGTGATTCGTGATTTACCGACGATTCCAATGAGAACTTGAATCGTCCGACCCACAAGGGGTCGGGCAATAGTCCGCGCAGCTTCACCAATTGGCTTGTCCTGGCGTCGTCGGTTGCAGCGTGTTACTGCTCGGCTCACCGCGCAACTCAATCGCCGCGAGCCTTCGCAGCTCGTCATAAACCAACGGCAGCAGCTCAGCCGAAGCCTGCTGATTTCCCTGCTCGATGGCTGCCAGATTACGGTGGCCTCGCTCATCGTCGCAGCATTCACTCGCGTGGGGAGTGATGAGCGATTCGGCGAGCGGCAGGGCGTCAGCCCTCCGAGTCAAAACCGTTGAAATCACTCGGAGGGCTGACGCCCTGTCGCTCACCAAAAACATCTCATTCGAGGCCGCGTGGGGTATAACCCGATCCGACCATGAATTTGCCGCACCAATACTGGTCGCTGCGTCGGTCGAGCATCATGGCCAATCGACGTGGCATTGCTGGAGTTTTTGCCGCACGAGTTTCAAATCCCAGAGTTCCACGGTCTGTCCGGTGGCATGCAGCAGGTGTCGTCCATCAGGGCTAAATTTGAGCGGCCCCGTCGTCGCACGATCGGTCGGAGCGAGAACGGCGAGCCTTTGCAACGTCTTTCTGTCGAACAAGTGAATTTCGCGGCTCGCTGGAGTGACTGCGAAGAGTTGGCCCGTCGGACAGAAGGCGTAGGCACCGGGAGCATCGGAAGCGTCGGTGCGAGCATGTTCCCAAAGAGTTTCCGCCGTGGTGACGTCCATCAATCGAAAGCGTCGGCTTTCGGCGATCAGCAGAGTGCGATTGTCCGAGGCAAACGTGGACTGGGCACTGCTCGCCTCAGGCCAGACATCTCGCAGCAACTTGCCGGTGCGACGATCCCAAATGCGGACTCCGGTTCCGTGGAAGATGGAGGTGGCGATCCAATGGCCATCCGGGCTGATCGCGACGAAGCTGACCGGGGCGTCGCATTGGATGGTGACTGCGGCGTCGTTCTGCTGGCCGTTGTGAGGCGGATCGTCGTGCCAGACGCGCACCTGTTGATGGTCGATGATCGCGGCCACGGTTTTGCCGTCGGGAGTCGCGGCCAGATAGCGTTGGGCCGAGCGAAACGTGCCGGCGTGCAACATCGTCAGCGGGCCGAGTTGCTGCGAGTCGCTCGCGAACGGCAGCCGTTCGATGCCAGTGTGTGTGCCGCAAAAGAGAGCCGGTTGCTGGTGATGCTGACCGAAGACCGCGCTGTAGCAGGTTGTCGGGTGATGCTGACGGCGTTGGCCGGTGGCGAGGTCAATCAAGTTCACTCCCGAGGACGACGCGGCCGCCAGAGTACGACCGTCGCTGGAGAGTTCGAGTTGCGAAATCAAATCCCCTTTCGGCAGCGGCAAGTCGATGCGGCGGAATTCCTCGCCACGATGAATTCGATACCGCGAGACGCTCCGGCTGTCGTAGAGGGCGACTTCGTTGGCGTCATCCAGGAACCGAGAGAATCGTCCGACGGACGTGGTCGCCAACTGAGCTTTGTTCAAGTCCCAGAATTCCGTCTCTTCCAGCTTGGTTTCAATCGCGAGCAAACGGTCGTCGGGGCTGAAACCAAACGTGCGGACCTGTTCGCGGCGGATCGGAGTGACTCGTTGTTGCAGCGCGTCCCAAACGAGGACGTTGCCGTCGGCATGTCCCGCCGCCAGCCAACGTCCTCCGCGCGACCATGCCCCGGCAAAGCGTTCGTCGGGAAGAAGAAACGAGGAAACTGCGGTTCCGGTGGTGATGTCCCAAATCGAAATCTCCGTGTGCGTGGCGGCGGCTTTGAAAAACGTCACTTGATTCGGCTGCGGGCCGGAGATCGTGTTGACCGGCACGAACGGCAGCGGAAACGAGCGGACTTGCTCGCGAGCAGCGAGGTCGATGATCCGCACCTCGCCCGCCTGGCCCGCCGCGATCGACGTGCCGGGCGCAAGATGCGCGACATCCACGAACGTGATGAACTGTGTCCCGTCGTGCGAGAAGTCCGAGTACGCGAATCCCGGCTCCATCGGGACGGTGAACACGATCTCGCGAGCGGTCAAATCCCACACGACGAGTTGATTCCGGCCGCTGGCAAGATGCTGCACGATCAGCCAACGGCCGGCCGGGCTGAAGATCGACAGCGTCGATGACCCCGTTCCGTCGAACGGCGGCGGCAGAGTGAACTCCAAGTGACCACTCGCGTCGTGAATCTCGATCCCCGCTTCGGCGGCCGTGCGAGCGTAACGGTCGCCGCGCGGGCTGAACTCCAAATGAAAGCGAGAGGACTCGTGTGTGTTGCGATGCATCAACGACAGGTCGTCTTGCAGCGAGAGGCTCGCGATGACCTCGTCACGCAGCAACTTCTTGTCAGGCTCGTCGATTTGCAGATCGTGTCCGAGTGCGACCGCTCGATCGATCAGCTTGAAGGCATCCTCGCGTCGGCCAGCTCGATCGGTGCGGCGTATCAGGCCGATTTGACTGACCAACGACCGCCATTCGTTGTGTCGAGCTTTGCGTTCGCTCTGAGTCGCTTCGTCGCGAGCTTTCGCCACCTCGTCTCGTTCGATTTTCAACCGACCAGCCATCAGCCAACCGACTGCCGCCGCGAGCAACAGCAACAACACGCCCGCCGCGACCAGTTGGCGGTTGCGGCGCGACCAACGGGCCGCGTGCTCCAGCAAGCTCGGCGGTTTCGCGTGAATCGGCTCGTCGTCGAGAAACCGCCGCAGGTCGTCCGCGAACTCTTGAGCGGTCGCGTAGCGGTCGGCGGGATTCTTCTCGATCGCCTTGTGGACGATCGTCTGCAATGGCGGCGGAATCTCCGGCCGCACTCGACGCAGCGGACACGGTGACTCGAAGATGATCCGCCGCAGCAACTCCGCCCGATCCGTTTCGGGAAACGCCGGCTCACCGGCGAGCAGTTCGTACAACGACACGCCCAGCGAATAAATATCGGTGCGGTGATCCATCGGGATGCGCCGGGCCATCGCCTGCTCCGGGCTGAGATACCGCAACGTCCCCATCAAGTCGCCCGACATCGTGACGCTGGGCGAGTCCGCCACCTGAGCCAGTCCAAAATCGGTGAGCCACAAGTCACCGTGAGCATCGACGATCATGTTCGACGGCTTCACGTCCCGATGCACGACCCCCATCTTGTGCGCGTGATCGAGCGCCTCGGCAACCTGTCGTCCCCACTTCACGATGCGGCGAATGTCGCACCGAACGTCCGCCGCAGGCGGATCACGCTCCGCGTGATGAGCCGAATGCTCGCTCGACGTCGTTGAACCGTCCGGCTCGTTGCGCGGAGCGCGAAGACGACGTTCGATCTCTGCTTCCGCATCGGTCGGCAACATCGAGCTGAGACTCTTGCCGTCGATCAGTTGCATCGCCAGGTAGTGCGTACCGTGCGACGAGCCGACGTCGAACACCTGCACGATGTGCGGATGACTGAGCCGCGCGACCGCATGTGCTTCGAGCTGAAACCGACTGAGTCGCTTCGGATCGAGCACGGCGTTGGGCGGCAGCAGTTTCAACGCAACTCGCCGATTGAGCCGTCGATCCAGAGCCTCGTAGACGACTCCCATTCCGCCGCGGCCGAGTTCGCGCACCAGTTCGTAATCGCCGATCTGCTGCAACTCGGCGGACGGAGCCGCATCGACGAGCGGGCGAACCGGTCGATCCAACGCGACCGAACTCGCACACTCGGAAGCCACCGTCGGCAACACAAACGGCGGCAAGCTGTCCGAGTCGTCAAACTCGTCCAACAGGTCGCGTGAGTCAGGTTGTCGAGAAGCTGATGTCATGATCTTGAAGTGAGTCGATGGCTTAAAATCCCAATTTCCAAAACCCAATGACCAAGGAAATCCAAAACTCCAATTTCCAAAACCCAAACGGAGGATTGCGACGCAGGGTCGGAACCATCAGGGCAACGACTCATTGGGATTTGGCGATTGGTCATTCATTGGACATTGGGTTTTGGACCTTGGAAATTTACGGCATCGCCGCGCTACACTGTCGCTCATGTCCGTCGCTGACGCCACGTCTGAACTTGACACTTCCGTTGCTGACTCGCGGCTGGCGAAGCTCTCGACGATGTGGACGATGCTCCGCAAGGCCCACGGCGGACCGGGGCATTCGGAACTGGCTGCTCAACTGGAGTTCTTGCGGCGGTATCAAGGAGCCGTGTTTCGCTTCCTGCGGACCTCGCTTCGAGACGACGACGCGGCTCTCGAAATGCTGCAAGAGTTCGCGTTGAAATTCGTTCGTGGCGACTTTCGCAACGCGAGTCCCGCCAATGGCCGCTTCCGCAGCTTCTTGAAGACGGCTCTCGCCAACCAGATGCGCGACTACCGCGCCAAACTGGCGACGCGTCACAAGCACGAGGTCACGTCGCTGGACGATGTCGCTGAGCCAGCCGCAAATGACGCTGCCGCCGAGCCTCCGTTTGAGAGTTGTTGGTCCGAAGAACTGTTGTCGAGAGCCTGGACCGCGCTGCTGGATCACGAACGCTCGACCGGCCAGCCGTTCTATGCGGTGTTGCGGCTGCGCGTGACCAACCGCGACAGAACCTCTCCCGAACTTGCCGACCTGCTGACTCGTGACCAGAGCCTCTCGCCACCGATGTCCGACGCCTTGTTTCGCAAAGCCCTGCAACACGCTCGCGAGAAATTCGCTGAGCTGCTGATTGCCGACATCGCCAGCCAATTGGAATCCCCCACGATCGAAGACGTCGAGGCCGAACTGATCGAATTGAACCTCCTTCCGTACTGCCGAGCCGCGCTTGCCAAATGGCGAGCGTGAGGTTCCGTTAGAAAGTTGAAATGTCCGACCGGACTCTAACGGATTTCATGCACGCATCATTTTGAGGTTTACGCCGTAGGCGTTGTGTCACATAGCCCAGGGTTGCTCGCGAAGCGAGCTACCCTGGGTTGAGAATCAGAATCAGAACGGTCGATGTACCCCGAAGGGGTTCCGTCATCAAAATCTCTCGAATGACGCAACCCTTTCAGGGTAGAGCGGGCAACTTCTTCCCATCCCAGGGTAGCTCGCTGCGCGAGCAACCCTAGGCTATGTGACGCAATCCCTTCGGGATAAAGGCAGTTGCCGACCACACCAAACTTGCAACAACAGGATTTCAAATCTCATCGATCCACGCGGCGTTAAAGACGAACGCTTCGTCGCGTGCGGCGGCGAGTGCGGCGGTGAGTCCGGCGAGATCCGCGGCATCGCGAGTCACCGCGTCGCCGACGTCGATTCCGGTGCCGCTGCCGCCAGCGATCGTGTCGGTTCCGGCGTCCCCTTTCACGATGTCTTTACCGGACTTGCCCAGGACGATGTCGTTGCCGGCACCACCCAACATCGAGTCGTCGCCACCGCCACCAATGAGCGTGTCGGTGCCGTCGCCGCCGAGCAGCGTGTCGTTGCCGGTGAATCCCGAAAGGCCATCGTTCCCTAATCCTCCGTCGAGTGAGTCGTTTCCGGCACCTCCGTTGAGTGTATCGTTGCCATTTTCTCCGAACAGTTTGTCGTTGTCGTCGCCCCCCTTGATCGAGTCATGTCCCTCGCCACCTTTGAGCTGATCCGCACCGCCGCCGCCGTCCATCGTGTCGTTGCCCAAGCCACCCCCGATGATGTCGTCGCCAAATCCGCCATCGATCGAATCCGCTCCATTGCCACCTGTGATCGTGTCGTTGAAGCCGCTGCCGACCAACGTCACGGAACCTCGGAAGGCCGAGGCGTTCAGCGACACGCCAGCGGGCGAAAATGCCGCGCTGAGTTGTGCTCGTTCGATGCCGCGCAAGGTTTCGACTTCCGTGTCGCCGTCGAAGTTGTCCAGCGTCAGCCGCGACGGGGTGAGCGTCGCATTCAGCGTGAACTCGGAGATCGCGTCCGAACCGGTGCCGCCGTCGATCGTGTCCACGCCTTCGCCCGCGCTGACCGTGTCATTGCCGGCTTGACCGAGGACTCGGTCGTCGCCGTCGTCGCCGCTGACCGCATCATTGCCGTTGCCACCAGCCACGACGTCGTCGTCGTCGCCGCCGAAGAGCGCGTCGTTCCCATCGTTGCCGTTGAGAACGTCGTTGCCCTCTTGGCCAAACAGTTGGTCATTGCCCACGCCACCGTTGACGGAGTCGTTGTCGTCGCCGCCGGCCAGACTGTCGTCTCCCAAACCGCCGTCGATTGAGTCACGTCCTTCGCCGCCGCCGATCAAGTCGTTCCCCAATTCGCCGCTGATGCGATCGTTGCCGTCGCCGCCGGTCGCCGAATCGTTGCCGTCGCCGGATGCGATCACATCGTCGCCGTCCTGTCCCGCGAGCACATCGTCACCGCTGCCACCGAAGAGCTGATCGGCTCCGTCTCCACCGGAAACGCTGTCGTTGTCGGCTCCACCGAACAACACATCGTTGCCGTCGTTGCCTTCGAGCGTGTCCGCGCCGAGTCCGCCATCGAGCCGATCGTCGCCCGTTCCGCCGATCAAGGCATCGCCGCCGCCAGTCGCGAGTAGAACATCGTCGCCAGCGCCACCATCGAGCGTGTCATTGGACGGCTTGCCAGCATCGTCGTCATGCAGCACATCGTTGCCGATGCCGCCGCTCAGAAAGTCCGCGTCTTCGCCACCTTGCAGAGAATCCGATCCCGACTCGCCGTTGAGCACGTCGGTTCCCACGCCACCCGTGAGCGAATCGTCCCCCTCCTGGCCGTCGAGTTGATCGTCGCCGCTGCCCCCGTCGAGCGAATCGTTGCCGGTGCCGCCACTGAGCAAGTCGCCGCCCGCCAAACCGCTGAGCACGTCGTTGCCTTCACCGCCCGACAACACGTCCGTGGACTCGGACCCATCCAGCGTGTCGTTGCCGACTCCACCGATCAGCAGGTCGCCGAAGTCCGAGCCATCGCCAGTCAGTACGTCATTACCGCTGCCCCCATCCGCCGAGTCCGAGTTCGCGCCGGTGTGAATCACATCGTCGCCATTGTCGCCCTGCAGCGAGTCACTCCCCTCGTCACCCGCGATGACGTCGTTGCCATCGCCGCCGGAGACGGTGTCCGCACCGATTCCGCCGAAGACGGTGTCGTTGCCAGAGGCGGATTGAATCAGGTCATTCCCCACGCCGCCGTTGAGCACATCCGCATCGGCTCCGCCGCGAATAATGTCGTTCCCAGTTCCGCCATCCGCGACGTTCGCCCCGCCTCCCGCTTCGATCAGGTCTTCTCCCGCGTCGCCGAAGATCGTGTCGCTGCCACTGCCGCCAAGGAACGTGTCGTGACCGCCGTAGCCTTTCACCAAGGTTCGCAACGCCGACTGCTGCCAGTTCACCAGATCGTTTCCGTTTTCTGGCCTGTGCAGTTCATCCGTATCCACGCGAACGACCAGCGGGTCGATCGACGACAACGACGAAGTGATCGTCAGTTGGTCGTTGCCGGCCGTGAGCACGACATTCATCTGCCGCTTCGGCGTGCGGAAATAGGCCGGCTCGAAGACACCACGCACAAACGCGCCATCGCCGAATTCTTCCAGCGTTCCCCCCACCGAAGTTTGCAGCGGATCGATCGCGACCGTCGCCACAACGTCTCGAATCCCGCGAGCCAGCTCCGTGAAGCCGGCGAAGCTTCGCCGCGGAGTGAAATTCACGAAGGCACTGTCGCTCTCGACGTTCACCGTGATTGGTTCGAGGTCTTCGAATCCGATCCGGCTTGCTCCGACCAAAATCACACCATCCTTTAACCCCGAGTATTCAACGCCGACTTCGGTGAAGACTCGGTCACCCCCAATGATCTCGATGCCGTCGCCCGACGCTGTTGCTTCACCGCCGCCGTCGAAGTGGAAGTCTTGCATCGACACATCGCTGCCGGAGAGGTCGAGCCGCAGCGTGTCGTCGCCGGGAGTCCCCATGATTTCCAGCCGCTGCCGGCCGTCGAACGGCATTTGGAACAGCGGCGAGCGGAAGCCTATCGGATCCCGCCCCGCCAGCGTCAGCAGCCCGCCATCGACGAAGACGTCGAACGACGCGAAATTGGGAGCACCGATCGGGCCTTCACTGGGAAGTTGCAGACTCGCCGTGGTTCCCTGATCCAACGCGGAACTCAGCGTGATGCGATAGTCTTCGACCTCGCCATCTTCCGCCTCACCCGTGGGGCCTAAGCCACCCAATGAACTGATCCGAAAACGAGCAATCGTGCTCCCCGCCACACAACCGATGTTCTCATTACCAAAGATGCCACCGGGATGGGCCGCTTCCGGCACATAGAACCTGATCAGGTTTCTTCCCGGTTGCACAACGAGGCTATCGGTATCCAGTCTTTCAAATTCGCCGAATTGCCCATCTCGGTTGTAGTCGATGAAGGCATCCAAAATTCCCATTGCAGAAGCTTCGACAGTCACCGTGGCCGCGACAGGATACCTCGGATCGAAGAACAGCGTGTCTGACATGAACGTGACGCCATCTTCGTCGTCGGACGCACCCGGCCGCGTGTCGTCGAAATCGGCGTTGAGACTGGGCTGACCATCAAGCTCGGCATCACGACGGGAACCCAGCATCGGCCCCTCGGCACGATGTCGTGGTCCGTCATCGGCAAACAACGTCCCGTATCGACTGGGCGCATCGCCGAAGTCCATCACCGCGCGCACCTCAATGAAGTCGATCCCCGACGCACTGGGGTGATGCTCGGTCGAGCCGTTGTAGCGGGCATCAATACTGCTGACCCCCGCATCCAGATCATCCGTCTCCAACGTCGCCACACCGTCTTCGTCCAACGCGGCCGTTCCCACAACGGTCTCTTCGTGAGTTCGTACGGCGACAACGGAACCAAATTCATCTTCCTCAAGTGCGGACGCGTACTCATATGGCGTGTCCGACTCAATGTCACCTTGGTAGAACATGGCCTGCGAAGAGACGAGCGTCCTCAAGCTCGAAATGGCGCTCGTCCCCGGGCTGGTGACGCCGGCCCGCAGAACAAATTCTGCCACGCCATCGCCATTCACGTCGCCAACAGCGACTCGCACGCCGCCGCGAAAACCGGACGCGAACGCGAGTTCGCTCAACAGGAACGAGCCGTCCGCTTGAAACACCTTGACTTGCGGCAAGCTTCCCGGACCTTTGGCAGCGAGAATCTCCGGGAACCCGTCGCCAGTCACATCGCCGACCGCAACATTCACTCCGCCGCGAAACGTGGACTCAAATGGGGCGAACGAACGGAACACGTTGCCCGTCGTGGGATCGATGGCTTTGATCGACGGTGCCACGCCGGGGCCGGTGGCGACAATCACATCGGGAACGCTGTCGCCGTTCAAGTCGCCCACGGCGACGCGGACTTCGGAAATGCTCGTGCCGAACGGAGTCAGATTGTGCAGCACGGAGGAATCCTGGCCGCTGTAGACGATCACCTTCGGGCCGCCGGAAACGATGATGTCCGCGAAGCCGTCGGCGTTCACGTCGGCGGACGCGATGTTCAAGCCGCGCGTGCCGATCAGCGGATCGCTTACGGCGATCTGTTCAATCGCGGTGGCCCCGAACTCCGAACCGTCGCCGCCACTACTCACCGAGAAGACATGGACGATGTTGTCGCCGCCCGGACCCGGAGCCGTGATCACCTCAGCCACCCCGTCACCGTTGACGTCGCCGAGGGCCACTCGGACACCGCCGAGGAACGACGTCGGATACGGGCTGAACGAACCGAGCGGCGTTCCCGACTCGTTCAAGACCCTGACCGTCGCAGTAAATCCGACATCGCTACCGAAGGCGATTCGTCCCACTTCGCGCACACTCACAAATTCAACAGTGCCGGTCGGCACGCTGCCCCCCTGCGTCGTGGGAGTCACGGTCGCCGTCAACGTCACGACCGTTCCCTCGGTGGCGAACGGCGGGATGTTCAGTCTCGTCGTCGTCGGCACAGGGACCGGTGCCACTTCCGGATCGGCCCGGAAGATCCCGAAGCTGCCGTCCGTGAACGACACGAAAAACGCAATTTTTCCGGCGCTGTTGGCGGCATTCGATCCCATCGCAATCGTGCTGATCACTTTGCCGTCGAGCGTGTCGCCGTTCTCAATCACCTTGTCCGCCACCGGATCGGACCCGGTCGCGGTTCCCGTGTAGATGCCGGTCACTCCCGAACCACTGAGCACGCCTCGGAACACCATGCCGCCGACGTTGTCGGTCAGATTCGGTGAGTCAAACTGAACGAACCCCGGATTGGCCGCGGTGACTTGGACGTTCTCAACGGCTCCCGCGTTGGAATAGCGGATCAAACTCTGCGCACCGGCGTCGGTCGAGACGTTGGAAAGCACGTCGCCATCCTGACTGATCGACGTCCGCGAGAATGCGTCGAGCGACCCGCTGGAGTCACGCAGGTTCGTGCGAACTCCGCCCGGCCCCGGACCGGTGTGCTGCGCGATCACCTTGTCACCGCTGGTGAGCTTCGCGTTGAACGACACCCCGTCCGCGGTGTTGAGACTGACGAATGTCTCGCCGACGGTGAATGGCTGATAGCCGTCACTCTCCTGAGCCAACATCTCGACAGCTCCGCCGACCGCTCGATGAAAGACTCCCGTGGTGTCCGGCCTATCCCCCATGAACGCGATGTCGCCGCTGTCGTTGATGTCCGGCAGCCGATCAAGCTGCTCGAACTCGTTGGTGCCTGCGGCGGCTGAGCCAGTCACCAATGTCGTCGCCGCTGCGCTGCCGTTACCCGCCGCGATCCCCTGTAAACCGTTGGTATCGTGCGCCGCCCAGAACACAACCGTTCCCGCCGCATTGATCGACGGCTCACCGAACTCGAAGTACGGCCCCGCGTCTGTCTCAATCGTCGTGATCGGTTCGCCCGGTGCGCCCGTTCCCTTCGCCACGATGTTGAACGTCCCTCCCGACAACAACCCGGACGCCCGAAACGCCACCTCACCGTTCTCGCTGAGAGCCGGGTGGACCCCCAGATTGGAATACGCCGCCGAGTCCGCGATCTTCACAAAGTTGTAACTCGTCAGCAGACACCGCGGCTCCAACCGTTCCGCCGCGACTCGCTGTCCAACCGGAGTCCCGTGTCCTCGACGCCCACCTCGTTTGGCTCGCGAGCCGGCCCGACTTCGAAACGACAACTTCAACGCCGACAACCAGTTTGATGCCAACAACATGATCGAATCACCTCGTGAAATGAGTCGGAGAACGTGCGGCGAACGCCGCTTGGCGATGGCCCGCCAAGACTCATGTACGGAGTCAGTCGAACGTGTGAATCAAAAAAGCGATTTAACCCAGCGCACTTTTGTGTTGGAGTCCCGCCTTTAGGCGGTGCTGCAACCGGCTAAAGCCGGGACTCCAGCTCGAAGGTGCGCCGTCGGACTCATTTGGCCCGCAGAGCGGATTGGGTCGGCGAGCGGCAGGGCGTCAGCCCTCCGAGTGGTCCGAGTCCGCAGTAATTCGAGAACTCGGAGGGCTTTCGCCCTGCCGCTCGTCAGCGTCACTTCGACTCAGTGATGCAGCAAATGCGGCCCGTCGGTGCGATAGGCTCCGGTGCCACCTTGGTCGCGGCGGCCGTGGTGCCAGCCGAGCCAGATGCGTTTGGTGAAGAGGCGGCCGTGGTAGTCCCAGCCCCAGGTGCCTTCGTGGGCACAGCGACCGTCGCCGTGGAATGGAGCTCCGCCGCCGACGTAGCAACCCGACTCGTGGTCCGCCAAAGGCGGATAGGATGGGCGTGCCCAGCGCGAGAGGCACTGTGGCCAGCCGGCACAGGCGTGTCGGTCGTAGCGCTCGCAAGAGTCGCAGTGATGGTCATTGGCCGTCAGGGAAGTTGCCCCGGACAACACGACTAGCAGGACGGCGAATGACGAATGGCGAATCACGAATGACGAAAGAATGACGAATGTCGAATGTCGAAGAATGACACGCGGTTGTTTGTCGTCCAATGAGGGGCGTTGAGCGTTCATGGTTTGGCTATCGTCCTGACGATCCGTCATTCGAGCTTCGTCATTCTTTCGTCATTGGGTACTTCGAGCTTCGTCATTCACTCACGCGAACGGATTGCGGTTGAATTTTTGATACGGCAGGCGTGTGCGGCGAACAAAGAAATCGTCGGCTTCGGTGTCAGTTGGCGGAGTGAAGCCTTTCGCTCCAAAGAACGTCACGACGTCGTCTTGATCGACGCCGTCACCGCTGATGCCGAACCCGCCGACCAGGCCGCCGGCTTTGTAAATCGGGGCGCTGCCGGGGAAGAAGATGATGCCGTTTTGGTTGGCGATTAAGTTTTGGAAGACCGGCAATAGCGGATCGAAACCTGGCAGGCCGGCGATGTACGCGCTGCGTCGGAAATTCGTCCCCGGATTGAACGAGTCAAACCCGACGACGGACACGAACGACGTGGAGAGCGCCGGGACTGGGAACTTGTTGTTGACGGCTCCGGCGGCCGTGGTCGGGTTCTTGGATTTGAGCAAATCGTTCTGGAATCCAGCGTCATTGAGGATCGAGAAATCCCCCTGGCGCGTGCCATCGACCCCTTGTGGGTATCGCGGTTCCGCCAGGAACCGGAAGGTGCGGTTTGAGAAGGCGGTCCCGATGGACACATCAGATACGCCGTCGTCGTTGTCATCCACGAAATCGACGGATCGCAGTTGCGTGGGATCGGCGTAGTAGCCGGTGTTGCGAGCTTTCGCGACCGCCACGTCGATCGAGAAGATCGTGGAATCGTGCATCCGGTACAGCCCCAGCACGTTGCCGTCTCGATCGGCAACCGCCAGCACCATGCGGCTGCGAGCACCGGGGTTAGTCGTGACTCGTGTTCCGCTGACATTCGCTTTCAGGCGAATGGCGGCGCGGACATTTTCGGCGGCGGTGATTCCTTGATTGATGATGGTTTCGACGTCCGCGGCCGAGATCGGATCGACGGCCGACGCTTTGGGTGAGACGAGCCAGCCTTCGGGAACGGCGGTACCGGCGATGGTGAGATCGCCCATGCCGTTGACCACCTGATTGACTCCGGTGTCGTTGCCGACGCCGATGGCTCGCCCCGCTTTTTGAACGGCTCGCACGCCGGAGACTCCGGCCGTGGGGCCAATCAGTTCCAGCGTGATGCCGACGAGATCAATCCGACCGAACGGAAACAGGAACGGCACGGCTGCGATCGGATTTCTGTCCTTATCGGCGAAGGCCCCCATGACATCCTTGTCACCCAGGCCGCCAAACTTTCCGCCGCCGGCGGCGGTGAATGCGATGTATTCGGCTTCCAACACCTTGGGCGCGTTCGTGCGCTGCTTCTCGGTTTGTCGCTTGGTCGGATCGAAGCCTTGCTCGAACGTCGCATCGCCGATCCGGCCAGGGTCGGCTCCATCGGGATCACGGACGCCCGGAAAGAAGACTCCGATGCCTCCGAGCACATCGATCTCTCCATCGGCGGTTCCGTTGCCGTCGCGATCCGCGAAGAGATTGGGGTAGATCGGAATCCCACCGGGCAACGTCGCGATGCCCCGTGACTGAGCCTGCGGCAATCGGCCGGACACGAACCCGTAGCTTTCGGGAGCCTCAATTTCCTTGCCGGCATCGAACGTGACGTTGAAACGGCCGGGCAACAGGATGTCGTCGCCACCGAGCACGGCGAGCGAGGGGTCGGTGGCGACGGTCGGATCCGTCGTCTCGCGTGTCGCGTTGAACCCTGGATGAATCATGCTGTCTCGGTTGGTGTGCTCGATGCCGAACAAGTCCACCTGCGGAGTGTGAGCAATCGCCGGCGGAAAGTGTCCGCCGATTCCCACGGGAGCCACGAAACCTGGGCCTCGCACGGTCAACTCGGCCGAGTTGGGATTGGACTGCATCTCGCGTTGCGTGATCGTGGTCTGACTGATGTTGCGAATGGTTCGCGAGGTCAACGGCCCGACCGTGGCTTGAAGTCCGGCCGGGTCTGCGCCAGTTTCGGGATTGATGCGCGCGTCGGCGGTTCCATTGGCAAAGAAGGCCGCCGTGCGAGCCTTCGCCACGGCTCCGTCGATGGCATAGACCAAGGTTCGTTCTTCATCAGTGCCAGAGTCGATGACGCCATTCCCGTTGCCGAGATTAGAAAGGGCGTCGATACCGTCGATGATCCCATTGGCGTTTTTGTCCTCGCCCGGATCCAACATGCCGTTGACGTTCTTGTCCTCGGTGATCACCGATTGCTCGACACGCACTCCCAGAATTCGTCCGCCGCGATCTACGACAGCGATGATGGCATCTTCGGAATTGGTTGCGACAGCCGCGCGATTCAGTAGCAACTCAACTTCCGCAGCGGTGATTGGGGTGGCGGCCAGAAGCTGTCGGGACTCCAGACATTCGACCACTGACGCTTGGCGGCGTGCTCGGCGCGGGGCGCAGTGCAGAAACGAGAACAACCGAGACATGAGCGAAAATCCCTTTGGCCCGAAGTTTCCTCAGGCTTGTCGTCGTTCGCACAAACTATTTGCCCCGGAACCCCAAAGCCACCTGAGTTTCGTGCTTTCCACGATCCGCACGAGACCGGGCCATTCTTTCATCGGGCATTAGAACCGTGCGCAACGGATTGATTTGGTTTTGTCGGCAGAACCGATGGAAGCGGAAAAGCCGTGGCTCATCGGTGGGCGCGGCCGGAGTGTTTTCACGCAAGGATGCGAGTCGCGCGAAGCGGGCGCGGCGACGTGTTTTCATGGAAGAGGCGCAGAGTGCCACGCCATTCGGAGACGTCCGAATTGCCGTTGCCACGAATCGACACTCGACGTCGAAGCGTTGGCCTGCGCCCCAATTGCGCCGAGACGCCACCGGGGCAGGGTCGAGGGCGGGGCATGAGTTTGTTGGTCGTACGAGCGTCAGCGATCAGCCTCCTTGTGTTGCTTGCCTGGAGGACAGTCTTCGCATCTCCGCCCCTCAGGCCTGGAGAGGTCTTGCTGACAGGCATCGAATCTGAAGAGGAAACTCCGTTCGTCGAATTGTCCATCGCCACCGAAGAAGAAGAACTCGAAGAGATGGTCGATGAGGAAGAGGAAGTCTTTGAAGATGAGCCTTCTCCGACCTCCTCCGACGATGACGAGGTTCGCCCGCCCGTTTTGCGACGGCCGTTTGAGCCGACGTTTCCCGACGCCGATCCGCTCTTGTTGCCGGAGCTGCCGCTCGAACCGGACATGCTCTTCGCGTATCCCGTGGAGGCTCCGCTCGGCTTCACCGGCCGCAGCAGCGTCCTGCCCAGCGAGGGGCAGGAGAGCAGTCACTTCGTCCCGATGGAGGATCGCTGGCGAGCGGGCTTCCCGGAATGGGATCGCTACGGCAAAAAATATCCGCCAGTGGACGACTACCCGTTCATGCAAGGGAACATCCTCGACCCGTACAACCAAAATGTGCAGAAGGGAGACTACCCGATCATCGGCCAGCACACGTTCTTGACGGTCACGGGGACCAGCTTGACGATCCTCGAAGCGCGGCAAGTCCCGACTCCGACGACTCCGTTCGAGAGCACCGGTGGCCCAGGTCAGACCGAATTCTTCGGCGACCCGAATCAGTTTTTCTACGCACACAACTTCCTGCTGTCGTTCGACCTGTTGCACGGTGACGGAGCCGCGTTCAAGCCCGCCGATTGGCGCATCAAATTGACGCCGGTCGTCAACATGAATTACCTCGACGTCGAAGAGCTGGGCATCGTCAACCCGAACGTCAACAACGGCACGACACGCTTTCGAGGCGACGGCGCACTCGAAGAGTGGTTCTTCGAGACCAAGCTGGCTGACACCAGCCCGTACTACGACTTCGTCTCCGTGCGAGCCGGCTCGCAATTCTTCCTGAGCGATTTCCGAGGCTTCATCTTCAGCGACACGAATCGCGGCGTGCGACTGTTCGGGAACAACAACGCCAATCGCGACCAGTACAACGTCGTCTTCTTCGATCAGACCGAGAAGCAGACCAACAGTCTGCTCAACACGTTTGACGACCGAAATCAAAACACGCTGATCGCCAACTACTACCGGCAGGACTTCATCTGGCCCGGTTACACGACGCAGGCCAGCTTCCACTGGAACCACGACAAGCCGAGTACTCAGTTCGACAAGAATGATTTCCTCGTGCGACCTGACCCGGTCGGCATTTTTCAGCCGCACCAAATCGATGCGTACTACCTCGGCTGGGCGGGTGACGGACACATCAACCGCTTCAACATCAACCACGCGTTTTATTGGGTGCTCGGACAGGACACACTCAACCCGCTGGCGGGCAAGTCTCAGGACATCAACGCTCAAATGGCCGCGATCGAGCTGTCGTACGACCGCGATTGGGCGCGCTTCCGAGCCTCCTTCTTCTGGGCTTCCGGCGACGACAACATCGACGACGGCAACGCCGAAGGCTTCGACTCGATCTTCGACAACCCGAACTTCGCCGGCGGTGGATTCAGCTATTGGCAGCGACAGACGATCGGTCTGTTTGGCGTGAACCTCGTCAACCGAATGAGCCTCGTGCCGGACCTGCGGTCGAGCAAATTTCAAGGGCAATCAAACTTCGTGAACCCCGGCCTGTTCCTGTTCAATCTGGGTGCGGACTTCGACATCACGCCAAAGCTCCGACTGATCAACAACTGCAACTTCCTGTGGTTCGACGAGACGCAGGTCTTGGAACGCTACGTCTTCCAAGAGACCGTTCGGCAACGCATCGGCACCGACCTGAGCACCGGCGTCGAGTACCGCCCGTTCCTCAACAACAACGTCGTCATCATCGGCGGAGTCTCCGGCTTGATCCCAGGCAGCGGCTTCAAAGATCTCTACAACCGCAACAACAGCAGCCCCCACGGCTTCTTCGCCAGCTTTCTGGAATTGGATTTCACCTATTGATTTGGAGTGCGGCAGCCTTAGCTGCCGCTTTTCAACCAGCATTGAATGTTCTGTTGATGTGAGCTTCTCGCCACCTCTGCACGATTTGAAAAGCGACGGCTTAGGCCGTCGCACTCCAAAGACGAGACAAGGACGTCTCTGCCATGCGATTCATTACACGAACCTCGTTGATCCTCCTGACGCTTTGCGGCGGAGTCTCTTTCGCCGGGGAGCCGACGTTGAAGGACGCGATTCTGAAGCTCAAGCGGCGTGACCCTGCCGTTCAACCGGCATCAACGCGACAGCAGCAGCTTGTCCCCCCCGCGCCCGATCAGCCGCTGACGCTCACGCCTGAAGTAGCTCCGAAAAAGATTCACGGCGGAGGAACTCGCGAGCCGTTGCGGCTCGACGAGTTCAGCCTCATGCGGCAGACGGCGGATGAGGGGTACGCCAAGAGTTGGGGCTGCGTGCAGTGTCACAAGAGCACACACGACATGCACAAGGCGGGGACGACGCATCTCGGTTGCGTTGACTGTCACGGCGGCGACGCTTCGACGACGAACAAGTGGCAGGCTCATATCCAGCCACGATTCCCCGATGTGTGGGCTTCGACGGGCAATCCCGTCCGGTCCTACACGGTGCTCAATCACGAGTGCCCGGAGTTCGTTCGCTTCGTGAATCCGGGCGACCTGCGGATCGCGCACCTGTCTTGCGGCACGGCCGGTTGTCATCCGAAAGAGACGCTCGAAGTCAAAAAGAGCATGATGACTCACGGCTGCATGTTGTGGGGGGCGGCTCTGTACAACAACGGCGCGATCCCGAAGAAACGCTCGCAGTACGGCGAGAGCTACTCGATGAACGGTGTGCCGCAACGGCTGCAAACCGTGCCCGCTCCGACCGAGTACGAAATGAAATTCAAAGGGATCGTCCCGTTCCTCGACCCGCTGCCGCGCTTCGAGGTCTCTCAGCCGGGCAACGTCCTGCGAATCTTTGAACGAGGCGGCCGCTTCCGAGGCGAAGTCGGCATCCCCGTGCGTGACGAAGAACCGGGCCGGCCACGCAGCCGCTTGAGCAATCGTGGTCTCGGTACCGAGAATCGCACCGATCCGGTCTTCATCGGTTTGCAGAAGACGCGACTGCTCGACCCGACACTGAACTTCCTCGGCACGAACGATCATCCGGGGGACTACCGATCGAGTGGCTGCACGGCGTGTCATGTCATCTACGCCAACGATCGCTCGCCGGTCCATTCGGGACCGTATGCCAGCGCGGGAAATCGCGGGTTGACGCTCAATCCCGATCCGACCATCCCGAAGGACGAGCCGGGCCATCCGATCAAGCACGAGTTCACGACCGCGATCCCGACCAGTCAGTGCATCGTCTGCCACATGCACCCCGGCACGAATGTGCTCAACAGCTACCTCGGCCTGATGTGGTGGGACAACGAGACCGACGGTGAGTTCATGTACCCGCCACAGCAGAAAAATCCGACCGCCGAAGAATTCATCCGCTCGGCGATGAACAACCCCGAAGAGGCGTCGGCACGAAGCAACATCTCCGATCCGGAGTTCCTCGCGAAGACAGCGGACCTCAACACTCAGTTGCGGCACTCGCAGTTCGCCGACTTCCACGGTCACGGCTGGGTTTTCCGAGCGGTCTTCAAACGTGACCGCGAAGGGCATCTGATCGACCACAAGAACAAGCCGATCGAGGACGAGACGACCGCGAAGCTGAACTACGCGATGCTGCATCCCGACTGCCGAGCCGAGAAGGACGGCATGCCGGTCCATTTCATGGACATCCACCTGGAGAAGGGGATGCACTGCGTCGATTGCCACTTCAAACAGGACAATCACGGCAACACGAAGCTGTACGGTGAAGTCCGAGCGGCCATCGAGATCGCCTGCGAAGACTGCCACGGCACGGCCTACGCGCGAGCAACTCTCCGTACGAGCGGCCCCGCCGCGCCGGAAGGAGGCACAAATCTCGAAGCCCTCACGACGCCGTCCGGGCAGCCGCGCTTCCGCCGAGTCGGCAATAAGGTCATCCAAACGTCGATGGTCGAAAAGGACGGCGACAAGCCTCGGCAGTGGGATGTCCCGCAAGTGCTCGACACGATCACTCCCGGACATCCGCGCTACAACGAGAAGTCGCATCTCGCCAAGACGGTTCGCTTCGTCGGAGACGACATCGTCTGGGGGACGCGGCCGAAGGACTCTGCCAAATGTGCTCACGACAGCAACAAGATGACCTGCGCGGCGTGTCACTCGTCGTGGAATCCAAGCTGCTACGGCTGCCACTTGGTTCAACGAGCCAACATGAAGATGCCGAGCCTGCACAACGAGGGGGACGTCAGCCGCAACTACACGTCGTACAATTTCCAGACGCTCCGCGACGACGTCTACATGCTGGCCAAAGACGGCAACGTCATGAAGAACCGCATCAGCCCCGTTCGTTCCGCGTGTGCCGTGCATGTCGGCAGCTACAACAACAACCGCGAGTCGATCTACGTCCAACAGCAAACGATCTCCGGCGACGGCCTCAGCGGCATCGCCTTCTCGACCAACGTGCCGCACACGGTGCGCGGCAAAGACGGCACGAAGCAGTGCAACGACTGCCACCTCAGCAAGGACGAGGACAACAACGCCATCATGGCTCAGTTGTTGATGCACGGCACGAATTACCTGAACTTCGTCGGCCGCTACTGCTGGGTTGGAGCGGGCGAGCACGGCCTCGAAGCAGTCGTCGTCACCGAGCGGGACGAGCCGCAATCAGTCATCGGCAGCACGATGCACAAGATCGTCTACCCCGACAACTACGCCGAGCACATCGATCACAGCGGCTACCTCGAACACTCGCACGAACACCCCGGCCGCGACGTCTCCGAGCGACTGACGCATCCACGCCGCAAGCCAAATATCCAAAGCCTGCAAGCACGCGGCGAGTACCTCTACGCCGCGTGCGGCGAAGCGGGACTGCGTGTCTTCGACATCGCCTTCATCGACCACAAAGGCTTCTCCGAGCGGATCACTTCCGCACCGGTCTCTCCGTTTGGCCAGCAGTTCTACGTCCCGACGAAGAACGCTCGCTTCGTGACCGCTCCGGCGACGACCGCCCCCGATCCGACGCGCAAGCAAGACCCGGAAAATGAAGAGCCGGCGGTCCACATGCTCTACGCCTTCCTGTACGTCGCCGACGCCGAAGAGGGACTCATCATTGTCGGTGCGGGCACGCTGCTGGACGGCGATCCGACGAACAATTTTTTGAAACGCGACGTGACCTTCAATCCGAACGGAATCCTCTGCGGAGCACGACACATCTCGTTCGCGGGCACCTACGCCTACATCTGTGCCGACATCGGAATCGTGGTCGTTGACCTCAGCACGCCGACGAATCCTCGCATCGAAACGGTCATCGGAGCACCATTCGTCAATCAGCCGAACTCGGTGCAGTTCCAGTTCCGTTACGCCTTCGTCACCGACTGCGAGGGGTTGAAGATTCTCGATGTGACCAACCTCGCGTCGCCAGAGCTGAAGGCATCGCTGCCAATCGACGATGCTCGCAGCCTGTACGTCGCGCGAACCTACGCCTACGTCGCAGGAGGACATCACGGATTGGTCATCGTGGACGTCAAGAATCCGCTCGAACCGAAAATCGACCAGATCTACAACGCCGACGGCTGCATCAACGACCTGAACGATGTGAAGCTGGGGATCACCTACAACAGCGAGTTCGCGTACCTCGCCGACGGCCACAACGGACTGCGTGTCGTGCAACTGACGAGTCCCGAAACTCCCGGCAACATGGGCTTCAGCCCACGCCCGACTCCGAGGCTGATCGCCACGAAAAAATTCCCCAAAGACAGCCACGCGACGTGTGTGGCCGAGGGAGTCGATCGCGATCGGGCCGTCGATGAATCGGGCAACCAGCTCAGTGTCTTCGGCCGCATCGGAGCAAGACCGTTCAACCTCGAAGAACAGCGGCACCTCTACATGCACAACGGCAAGTTGTGGCAAGTGAGCAATGAGCCGGAGTTCTTCCGCCCGGGCTATCGCACTCCGAAGACCTCAAGTGCGGTTCGACGATGACGAAGTGAAATGGAGGATGAGCACTCTTGCCCGTCTCCCTCGAAATCGAAATCAGAGTCACCCACAACGAGGAATGATGACAGACGCAGAACTTTTCAGCATGGCTCGCGCGCGGACGAACTCGAAAATCGGTTTTTACATCCACAGTTCGGTCTTCGTGATCGTGATGCTGCGCGACGAGATCGCGCGAATCAAAAGCGGACAAGCCACGCACGCCAATTATGAGCGAACAGCGGTTCGTTGGTGGGACAGACATTCCTGTCCGTTGCTCATTGAGGACGGAGAAGATCTCTGTGCTATTTCCTGGTCCGTTTTGTCTTCGAGGCCGCTGTCGCGGCTGTGAGCTTGGTCGCCTTCGACCTCTGCGGAGCCTTCGCCGATTTAGTTGCCACTCGCTTGTTGGCACTCCGTCGACTCGACTCGTAGTTGGCGATGTACTTCTTCGCTGGTACACGACGAATCGATTCGCCAATCACGTCCAGGGCGACGTCCTCCAACTTCTTGAAGCGGATACAACACTTACCCATGTCGAGTTTCTTGCCGGTCTTGGCCCATGCTTTTTGAAACCATTTTGCGTGGCTCTCGGAGCCGTACACGCACATCAGATACACGGCCATGTGATTCTTCTGCGACGCGAGTCCCGCGAAGCACAACGGCTGCGAGGGGTCGCAGTGATATCCGGCCGGGAAGACTCGGTGCGGCACGAAGTACCCGATCCCACCGTACAGCATTCCTTCCTCGTAATCCTTATCGAGGTTTTTGAGGATCACTTTCCGCACGGCGGCGATGACCGCGCGGCGATCCTCTGGCAATTCCAAAAGATACTCTTCGACGGTCGCGGCTTTGCTTTGCATGGAATGCTCCCACAAATAGAAAGACGTTCTCCACAAACAGAACTGCCGTTGACGATCAACACCATATCAATCGGTTCCACCCAGCGGGAGGCTCCGGACTTTTGTGATTTGGCTTGCTGCAACGGGGCCGGATGCAAGATTATCTTCCCGATCCCGTTGCCGCTGACTTTTGGGACTCCTTCTCTAAGCGAGGGATTTGCGATGTTGAGCATTCTTGGCCAAGGGACGCAACTCTGTGACGGAATCACGCGGCGCGAAATGTTGCGTGTCGGCGGGCTGACGTTCGGTGGCCTGACGCTGGCGGATGTACTACGAAGCCGAGCGACCGCTGGCTCAGGCGCGAAACGTCCCCAATCGGTCATCATGATTTGGCTGCGCGGCGCGATGTCGCACATCGACAGCTTGGACATGAAGCCAAATGCTCCCGCCGAGATTCGAGGCGAGTTTCAGCCGATCGCCACGAACCTGCCGGGTGTGCAAGTCTGCGAGCACTTGCCGAAGCTCTCGCAGATGTTGGACAAGCTCGCGATCGTGCGCGGGATTAAGTCGATTGACCTCGGCGACCACACGCCGCACTTCATCCTGACCGGATTCGGCGAGCGGGGAAAACGTCCCGTGTTCGGTTCGGTCGTCAGCCATCAGCGGCCGCATTCGGGTGGTCTGCCGCCGTATGTCAGCCTGATGTACAAGACCCCGGGGTTGTACGACAACGAAGGCCCGACGTACCTCGGCCCCGCGCACCGGCCGTTCGTCCCGAAGGCGGAAGGGCTGGCGAACCTGAGTCTCGCGAAGGAGATCTCCGTCGATCGCCTGCGTGACCGCCGTCAGATTCTTCGCGAGTTCGACACGCTGAGCCGTGACGTCGATGCGTCCGGTGGGCTGTCGGTGATCGACACCTACACGCAGCGTGCGTTGGAGATGATCACGTCGCCGCAAGTCCGCGAAGCGTTCGATGTCTCGCGTGAGACCACGGAAACGCACGCTCGCTACGGCAAGTACTGCGAGAACTTTCTGATGGCTCGGCGATTGGTCGAGGCGGGAGTCTCGGTCGTGACACTGAAGGTCGGCGACTGGGACACGCATGAGAAAAACTTCAGCGAGATGCGTGCGCAATTGCCGCAACTCGATCAGGGTTTCCATGCTCTCGTCACCGATCTGCACGAGCGAGGCTTGGATCAGGACGTCGCCGTCGTCCTGTGGGGCGAGTTCGGCCGAGCACCTCGCATCTCGCGTGGCGACGGCCGCGATCACTGGCCCGAAGCCGGAGCGGCCGTCATCGCTGGCGGCGGATTCCGCATGGGCCAAGTCATCGGCGAAACCGACTCACACGGCGGCCAGTCGCTCGGCCAGCCGTACACGCCGAGCAACGTGCTCGCCAACCTGTACCAGCACCTCGGCATCGACCCGGCGATCACGATCCCCGACCACAACCGCCGACCGATGCACATCCTCGACGATCGCGAACTCGTGAAAGAACTTGTCGCGTAGGTTGGGACTCCGTCCCGACCGAGGGAAGCCCTGATGCGACTCCTCGTCCACCAAAAGTTGCTGTGGTGGATGCTGACCGTCTTCTCCGAGGAGCATCTTCGCAAATGACTCATTTCCCAACCTTTCGCAAGTTCTTTCTGGCTTATTGCGAGTTCGTGAATTCACGCATCCCCGCCGTGACCACACCCCTGCAAGACTCACGTCTCCGGCTGATCGCTCAAGCCCTAACGCTCCTGGTCGCTCTGGTATCGGGAGTTGCTCTGTTTTTTTTGACGCCACGAATGGCTCCGATTCAACCAGGTTCTGCCGTCCTGTTTTGGAGAGCCGCAGCCGGAGCGCGCCTCAATGAACAGGATGACGAGACTAGGCTTGGCGATGCCCATTTTGGCGATGCCCATTTTGTGGAAGGCGTGTGGTGCACCTATGAGTTCAGTCACTGGCATGGCAGCGAGCTGTATTCGGTTCCCCGCCACGAGGTCATGCCGTACTTCGACAAGGTCGTCGAGTTGCTTCGGAAAGATCACGAACAGGGAAAAGACACGCCGTTCGTTCGTGGGTACAGCAAGTGGTGCGAGCTTCATTTTCAGCAACGTGACGCCGCGGCCTTGGTCCAGAGTATTAACAGTGAATGGCAAGAGAAATACGCCGCCCAGGGAAGCGGTGTGCTCGCCGTGCATTTGATGGGTGAGGAACTTTTCTGGAGGCGATGGCGACAATCCAGTTGGTATTGGGCGTGTGTCGTTTTTGAATGGACGCTGTTCACCGGATTGGCATGGTTTGCGATGTCGCCGATCCTCCGCCGTCGCTCGCCATTGTGGCTGGCATTCCATGCGGCATTGGTCCCGACGCTGTTCATGTTCCCAACGTACTTGGGATACGCGACGGCGGCTTTCACCACGGCCGGACCTCGAGGAGGTGTGCTCTACCCGTTCTTGCTTCGATTCGTGCGCGGTGGATCGAGCAACCAATCCGACCAGTGGCTGCTCACTCATCTGCCGCAGATTCTGGAACCGCTGTCGCCGTCGATCGGTCAGCCGGCCATGCTGTCAGGTTTGGGAATGCCTGGGCCGACCAGCACGCTGATCGTCGGCTTCGTCCTCGGACTTGCGGTTCTTGGAATGTCTGTGTGGATTCGCGGAGCCAATATCCGGGGCGACCCGCTCAATTGCCCGAAGTCTTCCGTAAATCGTGCCACAACGGATCAATGTCCGACGAGCGAAACCCCAATGGCGAGTTGTAATGCGGAGGATACCTGAGTTGCTGACGCAAGTTGGCCAGCGTTTCCGCACGACCCGCCGAATGAAATGGTTCTCGGCCGGTCACTCGAAGAGAAGACTGTGCCACGGTGACCACCGCCAGATATCGCTGAACCTGCCCGTCCCAAGTTGGGAGCCACTCACGATCAGATTCGGCTGCGAGCAGACGATGCAGCAGTTGCGAAGACTGCGCTGGATCGACGCTGGCGAACTCCAGGGCGCGCGACCACTCAGCAAGGTCGCGGCTTGTTTGCCGAGAGGTCGCGAGGAGCACGTCGGCGGGAGTCGTCCCGATTCGAGATTGATTCATCAAGTTGATCAGCTTCGACAGCGCCGTTTCGGCGGCGGAACCGTCTTGTCCAAAGGCCGATTGCGAATGTCTTGCGGCAAAGCGAGCAGGTGCGATGGTCCACGAACCCCAGCGCGGTGAGCCGAGAGGGCTGGAGAGCGTCGGACGTCCGCGCGTCGGTTCGGCGAGATCGTGATGGCAGGCATGGCAATCGAACTCCGCGAGATCGGGAGTGACCTGTTTGGCACCGTTGGCCAACGCGGACTTGGCACGAGCGGCGGCGATGTCCGACATCGCTTTGGCGGAGGCGGCGTGGCCGACGGCCCAGAGGCGAAGTTCTTGTGCGGGATCTCGGCGTGATTCCGCAGTGGCATCCCAATGCTTCGGGAGCAACGTGTGGTAGGCCGACATTTCAAACGTCAGGCGGGGATGCCCGGCGGCGATGAGGTCGTGATCGACGGTCGCTCGTGGAGAGCCGACGTGGCACTCGGCGCACTTCTCGGCGCGAGCACTCGCGGGTTTGAGGTCGTGAAATCCGAGTTCCTGTTTTTGAGCGGCAGTCAGAGTTCGCCAGGACCGGTCGGTGTGTCGGCTCACCCATGAACCCGCCGCGCCGTGACAGCTCTCGCAGCCGACACCGAATTCGACGGCGAAGCGTTCCCCTTTCGCTCCGCTCGGATGAGCCGTCTCTGTCGAGTGACATGCCAGACAGCGGGCCTCGGTGTGCGCGGCTTTGAGTCCGAGCTGCTTCGTCATGCGAACCGACGTCTCGTTGAACAAGACGTCGTAGGCTCGACGATGCACTGCGTCGCGAGTCAGCCAGGCGGACGCCTCGCCACCAGTCAACGATTTGCCGCCGTGACAGCTTGCGGCGGTGCAGCCAGCCACGCCGACAACTCGGTGAACGGTTGAGTCGTCCGCTTGGATGCGGCTCGGAAGGTTCGCCGCCAATATCACCATGCAAGCTGCGATCAACGATCGAAACGGATGTGACACGAACGGGTTCCTGCGAAAAGTGGACACGGAACCTCTTGCCTCTCGGCATTTCCAGTGTCTGGAATTGTCGAAACCATCCTGGTATTCGATGACCGTCGATCTCCGCAATGTGCCGCTGGCACGACTCGACCGGTCGCCAATTCTGGCGGCTCGTGTCGAGCTTTCGTAACTGCTACAACCGGCATCCTCGGACGGCCTGATTCAAACGCGTTGCGAACCTCGGCGGAGCAACTTCGCGTGTCATTCGGTCGTCGGCCACATCGAGTGGAGTGTGGCCGATGTTATCGCTTCGCTCGACCACGCGGAGCTTCTTTCCCAGACTTCTGCGCGGAAAGGTATCTCTCAATGTCGTCGATGAACGCGAATGTGGTCTTTTCGATGTTGGCAGTCAGCGCCTCTGGGGAACTGAAGTCGATGTCCTCGGCCAAATCGCATTCAACGATTGAGTCAATGCCCTTCGCGGGCGTGACAACGCGGTATTTGGGCCATCGGCTGTCCCGAAACAGTTCCCAGTACTGCCGCTGAACCTTTCGGTTGCGTCCCGTGAGCCAAGCTTCGAATTTGAATTCGTCGTAGTTGAAGACAATTGCGATTTTCAGATCGCGACGCTTGAGAGACGGTGGAAAGAGGGCGAAGAACGTGATGTCCATGTGACCCTGATAGAGGCCGGATACGGCAATCTCCGGATACCTGGTCGCGAAGTGCGTTCGCAGACTCATGATGTAGGTGAGCAGTGCTCGGTACGCTTGCTGGATTGATCCGTGGCTGAGTTGCTCCCGAAACTCCTCCATGTCTTCCCATGTTGAGTGCATGTTGAACTCCTGGTCGTCGCGAGAGAGTACCGCGAGACAGCCTGGCATCGCCGATGACTCTCGGTTCGGAGCGGATTATCGAATCGGGGCGATGACTCGTGAGGCATGTTGCTTGTTGAGTTGGACCGTGTTCTTGGCGACGACCGCATTCGCCGGAAACTCCAGAGCGAGTGGTTCGCCGGTGTTCGGGTTCGGCTCGAAGAACGGAGCACCGGTGCTCGCGACGGTGACGCGGATACGATGGCCCTTCGCGAAGATCTGGCTGATCCAGCCGACCTCGAAAGCGACCTTCTCAACCTTGCCGGGGGTGAAGAAGACTTCCTGCTCGAAGCCATCGCGGTAGCGGCCACGGCGGATGTAATCGACCAGCAGAATCGAGCGGCCGTCGGGGTACACGTCGCAGACGCGGACGATGAAGTCGGTGTCCTTCGCGGACGACGTGACGAACAGTTCCGTCTTGACGAGGCCGGTCCATTCGACCGGTTCGGTGAGCGGCTCGGTCGTGAAGGTGCGGACCTCGGCTTGCTCTTCAAACTTGCGAGCGTCGGCCGCACCGGGGAACCCGCGCGTGTTTGGGATGTTCGCCGGCTTCAGCGGATCGGCCAGGAACGTGGCCGCCGCATCGGCTTCGGTTGGCGACGAGGTCGTCAGTTTTCCGCCGTCACGCAGGAAGTAATCGGTCGGAGCCGAAGAGACCGGCCAGTCGTTGGTCTCACGCCAAATGTTGCCCGCTGGAGTTCCGCCTTTAGGCGGCTCAGCGGAACCGCCTGAAGTCGGAACTCCAACTTCGCCCATGACGTAGTAGCGGATCGTTGGATCGCGATCGACGAGGTTGTCTTTTCCCTTCAGCCAAAAGTCGAACCAGCGGATGAGGTGCGATTCGGAATCGAACTTCGCGTTCTCCGGGAACGTCAGCTCGCTGACTTTGTTCGTGTTCTTGCCGAGATACCCGCCGTGCAGCCACGGGCCGATGATTAGTTGCTGCTTGCCGCGCGAGTTTGGGCCGGCTCGGTGCTGCCGGCCACGATAGCTTTCGATCGAGCCGATGTTCATGAAGTCGAACCAACTGCCGATCGTGAAGCACGGGACGTCCATCTTGTCGAAGTGCCGCGAGCAATCCTCCTGCTTCCAGTAGTCGTCGAAGGTCGGGTGCTTGAACCACTCGGCAAGCTGTGCTCGGTTGTGAGCCGGCTCGCGGCAGACGGCGTCCATCCCTTTGAACCGCTCCGGCCGAGTCGTCCCGCCGATGCGATAGCCTTCCTGGTACAGGCTCAACCCCGTGTCGATCATGTACTGCGCGACGAGATGCGGTGGCCGAGTCACCGCCAGAAAGTTCTGAGCGAACCCCGCCTGCGAACTGCCGAACGTGCCGATCTTCCCCGTCGACCATTTTTGTTTCGCGAGCCATTCGACCGTGTCGTAGCCATCCTGCAATTCGCCCCAACCGAGTGCTCGATAGCCGACCCACGTCCCTTCGGACTTGCCCGCTCCGCGAAAGTTCTCGGCGCAGACGACGTACCCCGCCTTCGCCAGTCGAGCGTTTCCTTGGCGTGTTCCTGCCCCTTTCAAGTCCGCGTACCGCTGCTCGTAAAGCACCGGCCACGGGCCGTCCCCCGACGGGAAGTAGAGGTACGCCGAAAGCTTCGCCCCGTCGCGCATCGGGATCATCACATGCTCTTCGCGAACGCCGTAGAGGTCGATCGGGTCTTGAGCAAGCAAGTGTGTCGTGGTTAACGACCAGAACGTGAGAACGGCAATCAGAGTGAGTCGCATCGGCAGGTTCTCCGTGGAAGTTGCAAGAGGATGACTGGCTGTCATCAAACTCGGAACCGAGCCGGACTGCAACTGATGGAACACCGAGGACAACAGAGAAACCACAAAGGCACGAAGGCACAAAGAGAATTCTTTGTGCCTTCGTGCCTTTGTGGTTCAAAAATGATCCATCGAACCGCTATTTCGCGCGGCTCGGCGTTGTCGGAGTCGGCGTCGTCTGCTGCTTCATCTGCTTGCCGAGCATCGTCTCGGTGAAGCCTTTGAGGTCGGTCCAGAAGGTTCCCTCACCGGCGTAGAGCAGGTTCAACTCGATGTCCTCCGGCAATCCACTGGCGAAGACCCATTGGTTGTAGGCTTGGCCGCCTCCGAATGCCTCAACCGCGAGTTTGAACTTGTCGGCCTTAGCTTCCTCGATGCCCTTTTTGGCGGTGGAGGTCGCTTCGCCCAAGGCAATCGTGGTCTCCTTTTCGATCTCGGCGGTCTCGCGAGCGATCGCGGCGACCAGCTTGGACGTTTCACCCTTCGTTTCGGCGGCCGTCTTCTGGCCATCGGCCAACTTGACCGCGACCATCTTTTCGGTTTCGACGCGAATCTGTTCGGTCTGCAACTTCACTTTTTCCTCAGCCTCGCGCAGGTCCCCCTCGGTCATCGCGGTGAGTTGTTCTTGTTCGCGTGTCAGCTTCAGTTCGTCGGAGATGTAACCAAGCTGAATCGGCAGACGAACTTCTTGCGGGATGTAAATGTTGCGCACCAAGCCCTGCTGCACGCTCAGCCCTTTGCTTTCGAGGATCGCGTGAAAGGCCAATGAGACTTCCGCTTGGTAACTTTGCCGTGTCTCGCCATCGAGCAAGTCGGCGGCCTTGAGCTTTGCTCCGTAGGTGCGGCAGAGATTCCTCATCTGTGTCAGCACCACCTTGTCTTCGACGGCGGCTTCGTTGCCGAAATTGTCAATCACGTCCACGGCCTGGTTGGGCATGATGCCCCAGATGGCCGTGAAATCGAGTCGAATGGGAAAGCCGTCGTCCGAGGTGAAGCCGATGCCACTGTCGTCATCGGCCACGATCGGCTCGCCGCTGGGATCGACTTTGGCATGTCCATCCGACATCTCGGCCAAGCTGGTTTCGATGCTCTTCTCGCGAAAACCGATGTTGACGACGTTGATCTGCTGCTCCCATTTGTTGATCGGATAGATCCCCGGCTGTAACACGTCTTTTTGCAGACCGTCCTTCGCCTGTGTGATCGGATTGCTGGTCAGATTGGTGACGACTCCGACGTAGCCCGGATTGATGAGCACCCAGCCGGATCGCGTTTCTTGTCCGTCCGCGGTGCGTGCCACCTCTTCGCCCTTGATGACGGTCACTTCATAGGCGCGCGGGTTGATACGGTAGCGTCCGGGGCCAAGCAACTTTCGCAGATTGCCTTGGTATTCGGTTTTCCCCAACTCGCCGTCCACCAAGTTTTGTTTGGCACCGGTTTCCTTGCCGATTCGACTGGTGACCACGGCCACTTGCTTGGCCTCGACGACGACGTCGGGAACCTTTTTGCATTCCCAGAAGAACGGGTTGTAGAAGTGACGACCCGGTCCGACCATTTCCGCCAGCACGCCAATTTGTTTCGGGCGTCCTTTGTCATCGACCTGTGCCAATTCCGTGTCGGTAGACGCCGGCAAAGTCAGTCCCGGAATCGGCAACGGCGGACCTTTGTAGGTCAGTTGCAACGAGTAACCCTCGTCAACGTACCAGTAACAAAAGGTCCATTGAAACGCTTGCCAGCCGACCGAGGCGAAGAGCACTAGGCAGACGACGGCCGAGATCAGAATTCGTTGACCACGAGAAAGATTGGACATGGTTGAGGGCCTTTGACGGCGGAGGAATTGATGATTGATGATTGATGATTGGCTATTGGTGATTGGCAAATAAAAAATAGCCAATTGCCAATCGCAAATAGCCAATTTCATTTCTTCGCCGGGGTGTCTTTCACCGACTCGTTGAACCCTTCAAAGATTTTCATGATCGGGCTGTCGGCTGTGTTGACCATGATCTTGCGATAGGCGGTCGATAGTTTTTGGAACAGGACATATTGAGCGAATTGGTTGCCGTTGCCGCTGAACGCTGTGACGGCTCGTTTCCAACCGGCCGCTTCGGCTTCGTTTTGCAGGCGGATGACTTCCGCCTCGCCTTGTCCTTTGGCGACCAATGCGGCGGCTTCGTCTTTGGCGGCGTCCAATTTCAGCTTGGCGACGGCCAATTCCTGGTTCGCCTTCGTGACGGTGATTTGCTGTTCGCGTTCCGCTTCGGTTGTGAGCTTGACGATCTCTCGATCCACCGCGACCAATCCCGCTCGCTGGATCACCAGCTCCTTCTGTTCGGCCAGCTTCTTTTCTTGTTCCTGCTGTCGCTTCATCTGTTGGAATTTTTTCTCGTCGAGCCGCGCGGTTTCGCGAGCCTTGATCGGCGTGGCGATTTGCGACGGCGGATGAATGCTGGTGATCACCGCCTGAACGATCTCGACTCCGAGCGAATCACAGTCCTTCTTCATGGCGGTTTCGAACTTCTTCTCGAACACCATTGCCGTTTCGCCTTCGATGAATTCGCGTCCGAGTTTGCTGGAACCCTCCAGCCGGCAGATGCTACGTGCGTTCGGCAGAATCACCTTGCGGATGATCTCCTCGTCAATGGCGTCGCCGTTCAGGTCCTCGTTGTAAACCACGAAGACTTCGGCCGCTTTTTCGGGATTGATCTTAAACTCGATGCGTCCGTCGATCGTGACCCAGAAGCCGTCCTTCGACGGGAAGCCCATGTCCTTTTTTTCCGCCAGGTTGAATCGCTGGCTGCGGCAGTCGAGCTTGCTGATCCGCGTCATGTACGGATTGATGTAGTACATGCCGGCGTCCAGCGTTTTCTCTTGGACGCCTCGCTCACCGTCTTTGACCAGCAGTTTGTTCGATTCCTTCGAGGACGGTCCCGTGAGGTTCGTCACGATGCCTTTGAAGCCCGCCGAAATCGTCACTGGCTCGTGCGTGTCCTCGACTTTGAACAGATACGGATTGATCCGATAGGGGCCGGGCTTGAGCACGTTGGGCACGATGCCCTTGGTGATGAGCTTGCGGCCGCTGATGACCTCCGTGACATCGGTGATCGGCTGGCCGTCAGCGGCCTTCGCGAGAAACTCGCCGTACGGCAGATCGTCACCCGTCAAACTCACGAGCACACCCATGTTGCTCGGCTTGATTTCCACCAACTTCTTGATTTCCCAATCCCAGTTGAACGGATCGTAGAAGTACCGTCCGGTCGTCAGCACTTCCCGTTGAATGCCCTTGTGATCCTTGCTGGGAGCGACCTCGTCGGAGTTCTTGATATCTAGCCCCGTCTTGCGAATCAGGACCGCGAACTCATCCTGCCCGACATCGATGCGGAACATCGTGTATGTCATCCAGGAGATGACCAGCAGCAGGAACCCGCCAGCGAAGATCAGTCCGGTCGTGACTCCCGCTTTGCTGGCGGGCTTGTCGGCGTCTTCTTGAAAAACATTTCTGGCCATGAGCAAGGCTCCAAACGGAGTGTGTGATCTGCGAGTCCTTCGCGACTCGTCCCCATTTCTTAGCTCAGTCTGCGGCGACCGGATGGCCAGCCGGCCCGTTTCCGTCCTCGCCGACCCCGGAATCCCTTCCCTGTTCGGCACATCCGTGACAATCGCCGGCCGTTGCCGAGTTTCTCCAATCTTCAGACTTCGGCCGACGGCGGTGCTCAATCCGAGGAAAACTGAACGGATCGGGAAAGCTGTAACGGCCCGCTGTCGCCGCCATGATCGTCACAACCCGACCACGTTTTGCAGATTCGCCAGTCCAACTGACCAGACGACTTTAGCTGACCGCTCAGGTTTCACGATGACTGATCCACGGACCACGTTCGGCTCTCTACGAGCCGGCGTGATTCCAGCGAGACATCATCATGCGTTACGACCTGATCATTTTGGGAAGCGAGACCAGCGGCTTGGACGCGGCGCTGGCGGCCGTTCAACTCCACAAGCGAGTGGCAATCGTCGCGCCTCCGAAATCGGAGGACGTTTCGTCTCTGGCCGGACTTCGCGAAGCCGCAAAGCTGTTGACGGGCGATTGGCATCGAGCACACTCAACAGACCCGATGGCTCGTCACCGCCGGTTGCCGATCACCCAACTACGGCAGATCGCGCGAGAAGTTGATGCGCAGAAATCCGCTGGCCGTGAAGCACAACTCCGCGAGCGAGGTGTTGACCTCTTCATGGGTTCAGCGCGCTTCCTGGGGCCTCACGAAATCGAAGTCAGTTCCGTTGCCAATGGTTCGCAGCGTTTGCATGGCGACAAGATCCTGTTGGCGGTTGGCACGCAGTCGGCGCGGCCCGATTGGATTCCATTTGATGGCGAGACGATCTTTGACAGCGACGAAGCTCTGTCGCTCAATCGCATTCCCAAGTCGATGGTCGTTGTCGGTGGCGGCCTGGTCGCGCTGGAATGCGCGACGTGCTTTGCGTTGCTCGGCACGCGTGTGGCCGTGGTGGATGCTCAACGGCGACTGTTGGACTTCTGCGATCGTGAAGTCTGCCGATCGTTCCGGGAGAACGTCGCCCAGAATGGCGTCCGATTCCGACTCGGCCGTTCGGTCCATGCGATCGAGCGGACGAGCGACGGTCGCGCTGCCGTTCGCGTGGAGAACGGAAAGAGATTGCTCGCGGAGTGCGTGTTGTTCGCCGGCAGTCAGTGTGGCCGAACCGACTCGCTCGATCTTGCTGCCGCCGGATTGCAATCGGACGAGCAGGGCCGCTTGTGGTGCAACGAATTTGGACAAACTTGGGTCAAACACATTTACGGTGTCGGCGCTGTTGTCGGTTTTCCGGCGATTTTGGGCCTCTCGGCGGAGTCAGGCACACGAGTAGTTCAACATGCGTTCGGGCAACCAGTCAGCGACACGCTGCCGGTTTCGCGTGGGCTGATGACGGTCCCGGAACTGGCGATGGTCGGCGCGACCGAGCAGCAACTCCGCGACGACCTTGTCGCCTACGAGGTGGGTGTCGCTCGATTTGGTGACGATTCGCGTGGCCAAGTGGGCGGAACCGCAACCGGGATGTTGAAGTTGCTGTTTCATCGCGAGTCGCTGGAACTGCTGGGAGTCCACTGCCTCGGTGAAACCGCCTCCGAGTGGATTCGACTCGGCCAGACCGTGATGTCGTTGGGGGGCACGATCGAAGCGTTCCGCGACGAGAACATCTTCAGTTCAGCGATCCCCGAATGCTTTCGGTTGGCGGCGGACGATGGATTGCGGCGACTGGAAGAGGAGCTGTCTGCTCCCAAACCGACGCTCCGCATTTGGCGGCCGAGATCGCGCCGTCGCCGTCTCGCGACAAGCATGTCCTGAAATGACCGATGGTGACCGGGGGCCGAGCAGCGTTCGGCTGTGTTCCACTCACACAGCACCGCGTTCCGGCACGCTTCGAGCTGCCGCCCCCGCTCGCCATCGAGGTCACTTGCCGCCGCCCAGCCACCAGCCAAGCCACACGGCCAACAAACACAACACGACATTCGCTACCGTGTTGAGCGTCGCCAGTGCGAACGTGTCGTCGCGCGCGAGCATCAGAGTTTCAAAGCTGAAGGCCGAGAACGTCGTCAGTGCTCCGAGTCCGCCGGTGACGAGTAGCAACCGCCACTCTTCGCTGAGTTGCTCGCGTCGGGACATCGCCATCAACCATCCAATCGCGAAGCAGCCGATGACGTTGACCAGCAGAGTGCTCAGCGGCCAGAAGCGACTGAGCTTACTTTCGAGCAAGCGTCGGCAGAGTTCATTCGAGGCATGTCGCGCGACGGCTCCGATCGCTCCGCCGAGCGCGACCAACAACACGCCGAACCACGGACGCATGATTTCTCCCAACGTAGGTCAGGCTTTCCAGCCTGACCCGAATTGGCAACACCGTATCGAACACCGTTCGGGCCAGCCTAGAAAGGCTGACCTACTTCGCCTCAGCGATCTTCCACAGGAAGGCATCGCTGCGGATGAACAGCGCGTGGTCGCTGATGGCCGGAGTCCCTTGGATCAAGTCCGCCGGTTCTGCCTTGCCGAGCTTCAGTTCGTTCGTGCCGACCAGTTCTCCTTTCTCACCACCAAGTTGGACGACTTGGCAGACGCCCGCTTCGTTGACGAAGTACAGCCGATCTCCGGCCGCGACCGGAGAGGCGGTGAACGGACCGGTGAGCCGCAGTTGCCATTCCGTCTTGCCATCTTCGAGGCTCGCGCACGTCACGACACCGGCACCACCGGTCACATAAATCTTCTTGCTGAGCACCAACGGACTCGGCGTTGCCGGGCCGAGCTTGGCAACATTCCAAAGTTGTTTCGGCTCCGACTTGCCCACTTCGGGTTGCAACGCGGTCAGCCCATTCGATGGAACGTAGGCCACTCCATCCGCGACCGTCAGCGACGGGATCGTCGAAGCACCGGATTTGTAGGTCCAAACGACTTCGCCGGTCTGCGGCCGAACCGCTTCGACTCCGGCCGAGGCTTGAAGGAGCGCGAGGACTTCTCCCGAAGAGTCCGTCAGCGCGGATGGGGACGCCCAATTCGCTCGCTTCGGACGAGTTCTCTTCCAACGTGTTTCACCGGTGTAGACATCCAAGCCGGAGGCGAACGAGTCGGCATCGTTCTCGGTCTGAGCAATCAGCGTGTCGCCGACCACGATCGGGGACGATGCCATGCCGAGACTGTTGCTGCAATTCGGAAAGTCGTGCGAGATGCCGCGATACCACTGCAAGTTCCCTTCGAGGTCGAGGCAGGCGACATCGTTGCTGGAAAACAGGGCAAAGATGCGTTGCCCATCGCTGCACGGCGACGAGGCGGCTCCGCACGTCTTCGGATGCGTCATCGTCCGACCGGTCGCCCAGAACTGACGCTCCCACAACTTCTGCCCCTTCTTCGCATCGAAGCAGAGCACATGCAGTCGGTCCTGATGAAAGCCGCTGCTGCACGTCACAAAGACTCGCTCGCTGACAACGATCGGGCTGCCGAGTCCGCGTCCCGGCAAAGCCACTTTCCAGGGGATGTTCTTTGGCTGGTCACCGTCCACCCACTCAGTCGGCAGCTTGGCATTCGCTTCGACGGCGGTCGACCAGTTGCCACGGAACTGTCGCCAATCGCCGAAGCCGTGACAGGTGCCATTCAACAACAAGCCAACGGCGACGATTGAAATCCACAAGCGAAACAACATGACGCGGTCCTCGCGAAGTGTCTTTGTAGGGTGGGTCGAGTCATCGAGACCCACCAAGGATTGGCGGCGATTTGGTGGGTCTCGATGACTCGACC
>SXGS01493647.1_pt1 | contig 36894 bp, 28 predicted proteins | sample 3174681 | NCBI WGS metagenome assembly SXGS01 (sample SAMN11356861, study PRJNA531348) | freshwater metagenome | isolation source: freshwater sample F1-80 | place: China: Fuxian Lake, Yuxi | collected 2017-12-25
CATCGAATGCACCGGGGGGCTGACGTCGCCCCGCTCGCCTAGAGTTGCTATGCCTACACAATCGCCGTCGGTGTCGCGATCAGACGCACGCCCTCGGTGCGCGTCAGTTCGGCGAACAGCTCGCTGAGTCGGCGGGTCATCGGGCCGAGTATGCCGTCTCCGATCACACGGCCATCGACGTCAACGACGGCAGCCAGTTCACCCATCGTACCGGTGCAGAACATTTCGTCGGCGCGATAGACCTCGGTCAGTGAGAGGTCGCGTTCGGAGTGCGGAATGTTGTGCAGGCGGCAAAGATCGAGCACTGTCGCACGCGTGATCCCTTCGGGGCAGGCGACCAGGCGGCTGGTGATGACCTCGCCGTGATCGACAATGAAGACGTGCGTCGCGTTGGTTTCGGCAACGAATCCACGCTGATCGAGCATCAGCGCGTCATCCGCATTCGCGCGGTTGGCTTCCAGTTTGGCGAGGATCGACTGAATCAGATTGTTGTGGTGAATCTTCGGATCAAGGCAATCGGGCGGAAACCGGCGCACGCTGCTGGTGATCAACTTCAGCCCGGCTTTGTCGTAGACCGGCAACTTGTGCTCGGCCAGCACGATCAGCGTCGGACCGACAGTGTTCAATCGCGGGTCCATGCCCGACGTGTACTTCACACCGCGCGTCAGAGTCAGCCGAATGTGGACACCGTCGAACATCTGGTTCGCGTCGAGCGTGCGGCGAAGCTGCTCGATGATTTCGTCGTCGGTTGGAATCTGAGCGAACGCGAGTGCCTTCGCCGAACTGCGCAACCGAGCGAGATGTTCATGCAATTTGAAGATGCGGCCGGAGTACAGTCGCAGTCCCTCCCAGACGGCGTCACCACCTTGCACGACCGAATCGAATGGACTGACTCCCGCTTGATCGCGATGCGCCAGCCGGCCGTTGATGTTGACGATCAGGTCGCGATTCTGCGGATGAAATTTCTGGTGCATGACTTTTGATGGCTGCGAGGGAAGGGGCAGTCCCGTGGCGGTTCATTCCTTTGACCAGATTCCTTTGAGTTTGTCCGTGCTCGATGAAATCAGATCAAAGGAATGTTGTCAGAGGAATGAGTCCAATGACACGAAAGAACGATGCCACCTGGAACCCGTTAGAGTCAGGAATTTTGCGGTGCCTGCCCCCGGACAAATGCGGTTATGCACCCAGGTCTATTTCATTTCTTCGCCCGCGTCGTTGTCGGCACGTTTCCTGGCGGCTGCGACCGGTACGCCTCCGCCCACGATCGGGATGCGAGCGTCGTCCGGCTGATAAATCCATTCCGGCTCGCCGACGAAGCGGTATTCTTTTTCCTGCCGGTTGAACTCATCGCCCGGTCGCCAGAATCGCTGGAGCAACGTCTTGCGCCAGATCATTGGCTTCTCTTCATCGGTGGTCACTCGGTCGTAGGTCGTCGAATAGAACCAAATGCTCGCATCGGGATCGGGAGGGCCGGGCTTCTTTTCGTCGAAGAGGTTGTACGTTTCGGAGGCGGCTTTCCAGTTGGACTTGCCGTTCCAGATTTGATCGGAGAAGGTCAGCTTCCCCTCTTTGGCTCGGTCCAAGAGCGTCTGATACGGAACGGGGCCGCGCACCAGTTTGTAGCCGTTGGAGAATCCCGCCAGCATGATCGAGAAGCGGTCGGCCTTCGGATCGACGCCGCGCCACATCGCGACGCCATACAGTGCCTTCTCGTCCTTCTTCTCCGCACCGGGCTGCGATTCTTCCGGAATCGCCCCTTCGATCTTCACCGAGTTCTTCAACACAGCACCCTTCGGGAGGTGCCCCTCGTCTTGTTCTCGCTTGCGAATGATTTTCTCGGCGGCCGGAATTAGCGAGTCGGCGTAAATCTTGTTCGGTCCATCCTGGGTGATGAGCGTCAGCTCCGGGACAAATTGAGTCGGCGTGACTTCGGCATCGAACGAGTTCGTCGGCTTGGTGTCCGATTCCTCTTTGGCTTCCCCCAGTCCACGGTTCAAGACCTTGTAGACCGAGTACAAGATGATCTCGTCTCGTTCTTCACCGGTCTTGGGGTCTGGCAGCAGCAGTCGGACTTGCCGCAGCGTTTTGAATTGAACTTCCAAAACCCACAGGTTGGATTGGCTTGCCCGTTCGTCACCGGTGGTCTGCACCACGGCAATCTTGTCGAAGCCTTTGGTAACGCGAGGCTGAGCCTGGCCAATCGAGGGCGAAAGGCCGGCCCAACCAGCCGTAATCCCACACACAATCGCAATGATTCGTCGCATGATTCCATCCTGCTTTGCGAGTCAGCCCAAGTCCCCCGAAGCGGTTGCAGAATCTAGCACGAAGCGCGAGCGAGTGGCCAAGTCGTGGAAGAAATAACCACTCGCTTGCGCGTCGTGCTGGTTTTGAAACGGCCTCTAGGCTCTTTCGAGAGACGCGGCGGACTCTATTCACGTCGTCGCCGAAGGGTCAATACGTTGTCGGCAACGGCAGAGGGACTCAAAATGCTCCGCATGAGCGATCGTTTGGCGGACAACCTGCACTGTGTGACCGTGGAAATCGCGGCCGCGTGTTCTCGCGCCGGCCGCTCGCCGGATGAGGTCACGCTGGTCGCGGTGACGAAGTACACCGAGCTGGTGTGGGTCCGGCGGCTGATCGAATTGGGTGTCCGCAATCTGGGTGAGAGCCGGCCGCAACAATTGCTGGAGCGTGCGGAACAACTCCCCTCCGAAGTGCATTGGCACATGATCGGGCACTTGCAGCGGAACAAGGTCAAGCCGGTGCTGCCCCGAACGGTCTTGATTCACTCGGTCGATAGCCTGCGGTTGCTGGAGCGGATATCGGTGCTTGCTGCCGAGCTGTCGCTCCGTCCGCGTGTGCTGCTGGAGGTCAACGTTTCCGGCGAAGCCTCGAAGGATGGCCTGATGGACACGGAATTGATTGCCCAATGGGACGCGATCCAAGCCGTTCCGAATGTGGACGTGGCCGGCCTGATGACAATGGCTCCACTGACGAGTGACTCTTCCGTCGCTCGTAGGGTCTTTCGATCGCTGCGACAACTTCGCGATGAACTCGCCACGCGAGCCGCCACGCATATCAAGCTGACTGAACTGTCGATGGGCATGAGCGGCGACTTCGCCGTCGCCATCGAAGAAGGAGCCACGCTAGTCCGCATCGGCAGCCGGCTGTTCGAAGGCTTGTAGTGACCCGATTTATCGGGTCGGTCTCGACCCCATCAATGGGGTCACTACGAGCAAAGCTGCGCAGTCGGACTACTCTGTCTTCTCACGCGGCTTGCCGATTCGATACCCAATGTCCTCAACCTTCTCGAACAACCCGCCGTCGTCCGTGCCGTTGTCGCCGACGCTGTAGATCAACGCTCCGTCCCCGTCACGTCGATATCGAAGTGCCGTCTTGGGCGGCGTGTGATTGTCTTCGGGAACCGTCGGCAAGAAGTCGGGGACCAACTCTTCCAACTTCTCCGGGTAATGCCCGTGCTCCCGCGCGAAGAGTTCCAGAGCCAGCACCGTGAGTAGCACGTTGTCTCTCGCGACCTCGCGGTCGGTCGCAACGAAGATCGACTGGCCCGACGGGATCATCAGTGCCGCCATCACCGACGTATGAACGTAGCCGCTTACTTCACTAGCGGAGGGTTGTACTTTGACATTCGCTGGGGGCAGTTCAAACACAAAGAGTCCCGGCAATGTCTTTGTGCGTTGATTCCGAGGCAGATCGGCTTGGCTGAGCCAGTTGGCAAAGACATGCCGAAAACTCCGCTCGTTGAGTTCCGACTCGCCACTGACGTTGAGCAATGTTAATTCGGCATTTTCAATCCACAGAGACTTCCACGTCGCCATGGCAGAGAGGTATTGCGTCTGCAAGCACGCTGAGAGAGGAGGTGCTCGCTTCTGTTCGTCTTGCAGCTCCCGCATCGCACGGCGTAGCAGGTCAGCGGTCACTTGTGGTTCATTGGCCCACTTCACCATGCCTTCAGCCGTGAGTGAGTGAATCGCGACTCCCACCAGCCGTTCGATGAATACGCCATGACGACCAAGTTGACGGCTCGTGCGGAAGCTGGCCCGCAGCCAATCCCACGCTTCTCTGGGCTGGCCTTCGACAAGCAACCGCGATGCCTCTAGCCGAACAAGGCGAGCGAATTCTCGCGCCTCCTGGAGTGACAGCAACTCGGTGTCCGCACGCAGTTCGCTGGCTCGGACGTACTGAGCGTCCGGTTTTTCCGTCCCCTTTCGCCAGAGTTCCATGAATGGCCGGTTCGCATCGAGCCACTTTCGCACCGGCTCGGTCGCGTGCTCCCAGCCATCGGACTGAGCTTTGTCATACTCGTCGTTGCTCCTTTGGGGATCGCCGGGAGTGCCAACGTATTGGACTTGCAGACCGCTTGCTGCTCGGTACTCGACGAACGCGTTGTCGGCATCGGGGACCACGAACTCCAACACCGACTTGGTATCGAACGGCTCGTCCGCAGGCGGCACCTTTGCAAGCCGAATGGCGCGATTGATCAGCGGAGCAGAAATCAGCAACAAGATCAGCACCAGCGGGATCGCCACCTTCGGGTGCAACAGCCACAAGATCCACGACGTGGCTTTTGAGTCTTCGCTCGCGGAAGTGTCGGAACGAAATTCATCTAGAGGGGCAGATGACATCAGCAGACTCCCAGTAAGACTGTCAGCGCCAGCAGGCCAATTGGCGACGTGGGGACTATACGTCGCGCGGCCATCACTGAGACATCCAGGCGAGCGGGGCGGCGTCAGCCCTCCGGTGACTCGGCAACTGCCCATGTGCATTCGCCACTGGACCGGGGGGCTGACGCCGCCCCGCTCGCCTGGATGTGTTCATGTTTCTGCGAGGGCAATCATCCGCTCCCTCGCATTCAACGGGTCTGCTACAACCCCGCCACGAACAATTCGACTTCTGTTTTCGCTTCGGGAAAGGATTCACGATGGGCTTCTTCCGCTTTGAAGAATTGTCGGCTCCCTTCGGTGCCATCGGTCTGTTGACGTTCGATGTGCCCGACAAGAAGGTCAACACGCTCTCGCAAGCCGTGCTGGCCGAGTTGGTATCGCACGTCGAACAGTTGGAGAAACGAGCCGACCTCAAAGGCTTGCTGTTTCGCAGTGGCAAGCCGGGGCAGTTCATTGCCGGAGCGGATTTGAATGAACTCGCCGCGCTGATCGACGCCAGCCGCGAGCAATGTCAGCACGCCATCGTCAGCGGACACACGCTGTTTAGCCGAGTCAGCCAGTTGCCGTTCCCGATCGTCGCGCTGGTCGATGGCAACTCGATGGGAGGCGGCACCGAGCTGATCCTGTCGATGGACTATCGTATCGCCTCGACAAACCCGGCGACCAAGATCGCACTGCCAGAAACAAAGATCGGTTTGATCCCCGGCTGGGGTGGGACTCAGCGGATGACTCGGTTAGTCGGCGTGCAGCACGCGATTGAAATCATCTGCGGCGGCGAAGCGGTCCCGGCGACGAAGGCCGTGCAGATTGGACTCTGCTTCGATGCGGTGCCAGCGGACAAGCTAATCGAAGTCGGCACGGCATTGATTGAGCGCGTGCAATCGACCGGCGAATGGAAGGTGGATCGGCAACGGCGCTCGCAACCGCTGGGACTCAGCGAGAACGAATTGATGTTCGCCTTCGCCTGTGCCGAAGGAGCGATCAAAGGAAAGACGAAAGGGCAATATCCGGCCCCGCTCGCGGCGCTCAAGGCGATCAAGCTGGGGATCAATCGGCCGCTCGATGAGGGATTGAAGATCGAGCAGGAAGTCGCGCTGGAGGTGACCGGCACGCCGATCTCGTCGAATCTGATTTCCGTCTTCTTCATGAATAACGCAATCGGCCGCGATCCAGGATTCTTGCCGGCCACCACGAAGGCCCGCGACGTGAAGAGCGTCGGAGTGCTCGGCAGCGGCCTTATGGGGGCCGGGATCGCAACCGCGCACGCGCGACGCGGCGTGCCGGCCGTGATGGTCGATGTCTCTCAAAACCAATTGGCAGACGGCTTGAAGCGTGCCTGCCAAGTCATCGAAGGCCGAATCAAGATCGGTCGGGCGACTCCGCAAGACATGCAGGAGATGCTCACACGGTTGAGTGCCTCTACTTCGCGAGCCGTCTTCTCCGACGCCGATGTCGTCGTCGAGGCGATCACCGAAAACGAGACTCTCAAGAAGCAAGCCTATGGCGAACTGAAGTCGCTGCTCCGCGACGACGCGATTCTGTGCAGCAACACGTCAACGATCTCGATCACACGCATGGCGGAAGCAGCACCGCATCCCGAACGGTTCGTCGGCATGCACTTTTTTTATCCGGTCGATCGCATGGAACTGGTCGAGGTCATTCGCGGAGCGAAGACCGACGACGACACGGTCGCGACGATCGTGGCCCTCGCCAAGCGAATCGGTAAGACGCCGATCGTGATGCAGGATTGCCCCGGCTTCCTCGTCAACCGCGTGCTGCTGCCGTACATGAACGAGGCGGTGTTACTGCTGCAAGAAGGGGCGTCGATGGACGACATCGACAAAGCCGCGACGAAATTCGGCATGCCGATGGGTCCGATCACGCTCAGCGATCTCGTCGGCTTGGACACCGCGTACTACGCCGGCCAAGTCGTCTCAACCGCCTACGCCGATCGCGCGAAGCCGACACCGATCCTCGGTGAACTCGTGAAAGCTGGCCGGCTCGGCAACAAGAGCGGCGCCGGCTTCCGGAAACTCAACAAGAAGGGGAAGCCGGAAGCTGATCCTGACTTCGCACCGTTCCTCGAAAAGCATCGGACGGACAATCGCCAGTTCACGCTCGAGGAACTCACCGACCGCCTGTTTCTGCCAATGCTGTTGGAAGCCACGCGAGTCCTCGAAGAAGGGATCGTCGCCGAACCGCATCACGTTGACATGGGCCTGATCCTGGGCATCGGCTTCCCACCCTTCCGCGGAGGCATCCTGCACTGGTGCGACACGGAAGGGGCATCAGCCATCGCAGATCGACTCGGCAAGTATGCGTCGCTTGGCAAGCGGTTTGAATCCACCGAATCGATCACGTCACGGCGTGTGTTTTTTCCGAGAGCGAAGACCATCGGCTGATCCAGTCAGACGTTTAACGTCGTCGACGTAGGCGTAGGGTGGGTCGAGTCATCGAGACCCACCACAAGCTGCGCTGATCGTGGTGGGTCTCGATGACTCGACCCACCCTACTTGTCTGACCATCTCGGCCCGGTACACTGCCGCGCGATCCCCAGTGTTGTTCTCGGAAGGGTGCGGCGAGTCATGGATAGTTACGCGTTGATGGCGGTGCTGACGTTGGCCTTGGGGCTAGCGCTGTTGGTCGCCGAGGTCTTTATTCCCTCCGGCGGAGTCATCATGGCGGCGGCCGGAATCGTCTTTGTGATCTCGGTGTGGAGTGCGTGGCAGGCCTGGGGCCGAACCGGCGAGTTGACGATATTCTTGGTCTACATCGCGGCGCTCGTCGTGTTGTTTCCGTCGGTGTTGGGCGGAGCGTTCTATGCCTTCCCACGCACCGAGTACGGCCGGCGGTTGATGAACCCTCCCAGCTTAGACGAGATGCAACCCTTCGTCGCGGAAACCGAGCGGCTGGCGCGGCTCATCGGAAAAACCGGGACGACGCTGACTCGGCTCAGTCCCGGCGGGATGGTGCTGGTCGAAGGCGAACGACTGCACGCCGAAAGCGAAGGAATGCTCATCCTGACCGATACTCCGGTACGAGTGCTGGCTCAGAAAGGCAATCGTTTGGTCGTGCGGCAAGTGCGAGAAAGCTCCGCGCCCGATCCGTCGCTAACCTCACAACCACTGGTCGAACACGAACGCACGCCGCTTGACGATGAATTCGGCCAGAGCTAAACCCGCCGCCAGTCGTAGGTCAGGCTTTCCTGCCTGCCCCCTTTGCGGCCAACCATACCGATCGCCACTCCGTCAGCCTGGAAAGGCTGACCTACTTTGAAAGACACCATGTTCAACCGCCTGTCCCTGCTGGCCGAAAACAAAAATGCGATGTTGCTCGGTGTGTTCGTGCTGGTTGCGTTTTTCGCGCTGATCTTTTTGCTCGTCTTTGCCCGGTATTTCAGCTTGTGGATTCAGTGTGTCACGACGCGGGCCAACATCTCGCTGCCGAGCCTGTTGATGATGTCGCTGCGGAAGGTCAGTCCGTCGATCATCGTCCGCTGCAAGATCATGGCGGTGCAGGCAGGACTGACGCGGGTGTATCCGATTAGCACGAAGGCGTTGGAAGCTCACTATCTGGCCGGCGGCAACGTGCCCAACGTGATTCGTGCGTTGATCGCCGCGCATCGGGCCGGCCTGGTTGATCTGGATTGGCAAACGGCGGCGGCGATTGATCTGGCTGGCCGCGATCTGCTCGATGCCATCCGGACCAGCGTGTATCCAAAGGTCATTGACTGCCCGGACTCGAAGCGTGGCAGCACGACGTTGAGCGCCGTCGCCAAAGACGGCATCGAGTTGAAGGTGCGTGCCCGCGTAACCGTCCGCACCAACATCAAGCAGTTGGTCGGCGGTGCGACGGAAGAGACCGTCATTGCACGCGTGGGCCAGGGCATCGTGCAGGCGATTGGCTCGACCGCGTCGTACAAGATGGTTTTGGCCAATCCCGATTCGATCTCCCGCACGGTGCTCAGCGAAGGATTGGAAGCACAGACGGCGTTCGAGATCGTCTCGATCGACATCGCGGACGTTGACGTCGGCGAAAACATCGGTGCCCGGTTGCAAGCCGATCAGGCGGAAGCTCAGGTCCGAGTAGCTCAGGCCAAGGCCCAAGAACAGCTCTCCGCCTACACCGCCGAGGAACAGGAAATGGTCGCACTCATCCAAGAGAACCGCGCCAAGGTCGTCATGGCCGAGGCGGCGATCCCGCTGGCGATCGCACAGTCACTGGCCGAAAGCAAACTGAGCCTCCTGGATTACTACGAACTGCGAAATCTTCAAGCCGATACCAAGATGCGAGACTCGATTGCCGGCGGCGAGCCAGCCACAAAGTAATCTCGTGAGCCGCAAGGCGCTAGCCGCGGGTCGAGGAAAAGAACCCGCGGCTAGCGTCTTGCGGTTCACAAGACACCGAAATCAACGCGAATGGTGGATAGTCCCAATAATTCAGACAGGGATCACAGGCGAGCCGCCTGTGCTACGTCGAAAGGCCGATTGTCATGTTCTCTCTCATTCCCGTCCTGGCGGCAGGCGAGTCGTGGCTCTCGATTCTGTTTGTGGTGATCGCGTTTATCAGTTGGTTGTGGAACGTGTTCAACGGCAACCAAAAGCCGGTCGGCGGCGGAGTTCAACCGCAAGCAGCGGGGGGCAAGCGCGTCGACAAGGATCTGCAAGCCGAGATCAACCGCTTCCTCAAAAACGTCATGGGCCAGAAAGAGGGCCAAGCCGACGAGTTGGAAGTGCTCGTCGCCGAGGAAGGGGCACAGAAACCTCGCTCGCGAGGTAAGAATCGCTCCAAGCGTCCGGCCGAGTCGGCCGCGAACAAGAGTTCGGCCGCAAGTTCTGGTGGTCCTCGGCCAGGCGGACGTATCTCGGACCGCAAGGGACTCGGTTCGGCAACGCTCGGTTCCGGAGTGCGGCAGCATGTGGCCGATCACATGCAAGAAGGCCGCATCGTGCAACAAGCAAAGAGCCACCTGGCACACGGCGTCGCCGAAAAAGTTCAACAGGACTTAGGCGCGTTTACCGCCGTCGATGCCCCGACCGCAGCGTCAGCCACCGCCGCTCGTGCCAAGTTCACTGTGACCGAAGTGGCCCGACTGATGCGCGACCCCGCCGGCATCAAGCAAGCCTTCGTGCTGAACTTGATCCTCAATCGGCCAACACTCGGCAAACGGCGCGGCTAAGGAACGGGAGCACAAAAGCTCCCGATCCCAATAGCAAGTTAGCACGACGCGCAAGCGAGTGGCCGTCGTCGGAACCACTCGCTTGCGCGTCGTGCTAACAGAACTTCGGGGAGTTATTGGGTTCCTTTGGTTCTCACTTCAGCTCTTTGATCCGAATCCGGCGGTATTCCATTTGTCCGCGGTCGGCTTCGAGACCGATCGGACCAGTCGCCGGCAACTCGTTGGGGAACTTCAGTTCTTCGCCGTTGCAGGTGCAGGTGGCGACTCCGCCTTTCACAATGACTTCGACTTCGTTCCAGTCTTGTGGCTTGTACTTGGTCAGTTCCTTGTACGGGCCAGCGACCAGGTAGTCTCGGCATTGAAGCTGCGGCTTGCGGAGAAAGATGCCGCTGTCGGCGTTGACTCCCGCACGGAACTCCAGCTTCAAGTGGAAGTCGTGAGGGAATTCACGCGTCGTCCATAACTGAGCCAGTCCCTTGCCGGGATTCACGACAATGCGGCCATCGCGAGCGGTGTAGCGGCCGTCGCTGGCGTGCTGCATGCCTTTGAACTCGGGGCCGTTGGCGTAGTGCCAGCCGGTCAGGTCGGTGCCGTTGAGCAGCATCTCAAAGCCCTCTTCCAGCACGAACGCGCCGTCGGTTTGAAATGGCGACGCGGGCAAGCCGGCTTTGTTCCAGAGGCTCGCTTCCGGCACGTTCACCCAGCCGTAACGGACGGCGACTGGAGCGGCAACAGCATCACTGGTGACGACGATCGTGTCCCCTTCGATGGTGGCTGTCGCATCAACGAACTTGTTGTCAGAGCCGGCGATCAGGAAGCCTTTCAAGGCAGGCGAGCCGCTTGCACTACGGGCGACCAACCCACCACCGATGTGCTTGAAGCTGAGTGTGGCTTTGTTGCCGCTGACGCTCAGTGCGTCGTAGGCCGGGCCGGAGTGTTCGATCTTCTCGCCATGCGCGAGTGCTCGTGCGGCGAGCGCGAGTCGCGCCCCGACGGGCTGCTTGTCTTGCGGGTGAATGTCGGACGGATGACCGACATCCAGCGTCACGGCCATCGCGGTGTTCTGCGTCGTTTGAACTGTGAGCCGTTGAGCTTCACGAATCTCCGGTAACATTCCGCCGTGCGGCGCAATCTGCACGAACAGGAACGGGAAATCTCCTTGGCCCCAGACTTTTCTCCATCCGGTGATCATCGCCGGGAAGAGCGTTTGATATTCCTTGCCCCGCCCCGAATTCGATTCCCCTTGATACCAGATGGCTCCGCGAATGGCATACGGCACCAACGGCGTGATCGAACCGTTGTAGAGCCCGAACGGACGATTGGCGTTAACGGCAGGGTCTTGTGGCGGGCCGGGTTTGCGCGGTTCCGGCTTCTTGTCGGCTTTCGCTTTCGCGACAGCCTCTTCGTATTGCTTCAGCAGTTCCGGTTCGCGTTGCTTGTAGTCTTCGAGAACTTTGGGATAGCCAGCCAGTCGTTGGGCCTGTTGATCGAGCAACGGCTTGAGCGTTGGATTGGTTTCGAGGTCCGCTTTCGGAGTCCAAGCTTCACACACCGTTCCGCCAACCGCCGACTTGATGAGTCCGACCGGGACGCCCAGCGCCTTACGCAAGTCTTTGCCAAAGAAGTACGCAACACCAGAAAAGTTGGTCGCGCTCTGCGACGAGTCGATTGCCCATGTTCCGCCGATCGAATCCTGCGGTTCATCGACCGCGCGGGCACTCGCGTTGAATAGCCGCAACTGCGCATCGCCCGCCGCCGCGATCGCTTGTTCGCCGCCGGTCGATTGCTTGAGCGACCAGCCCATGTTTGACTGACCGCTGCAAATCCAAACTTCGCCGACGAGCACGTCTTGTCGAGCGACCGACTCATTCCCTTCCAACGCTTTCACGGTCAACGCACGCCCCTCGGCCGACGCGGCCAACGGGTCGAGCTTCACGGACCACTTGCCGTCCTTGTCCGCTGTGGCGGGTTTCTCTTGTCCCGCGAATTGCACGACGAGCTTCGATCCTGGCTCGGCCTTGCCCCACACGGGAACAGCGATGTCGCGCTGCAAGACCGCGTGATCGGTAAAGAGACTGCTCAAGCTGAGCTTCTCGGCGGCCGTGAGTGGACTCGACAGCAGGCCGATGACGGCCAGCGTTCGAACGATGGTGGTGAGCTGTGGGATTCTCATCGAATTGAAGTCTCCAAAAAGTAGAGTGACGAAGCTGCTGAATCGTAGGCGAGCCGCTCCAGCGACTCGCATTCCGAACGACGTTGGATTTCCCATGCGGCGATCCTCGGCAATGGCACGGATCGAAAACCTCAGTCGCGGGAGCGACTGAGCTACGCCGGAGCATCCTACATGGCAACACGGCGATCTTCGACGTGCCGGCTCCATTCAAGACGTTCGCGTTATCATCCGATGGAAAACGGTGATATTCTCTTCCTCGCCCCCGCAGCCCATTTGCGATCTGGAGACGAACCGATGTCGAATGCCGAACGACTACGCCCCCACCAGCACAGCACAGGCGTGTCACGCCGCGAACTGCTGCAAGTCGGGTATTCGGGATTGATGGGTGTCGGGCTTGCTCAGGTCGCCGGCCAACGAGCTGTCGCGGCACCTCGCACGCCGAAGTCACTCGTCATCGTGTTTTTGACCGGAGCCGCTAGTCACCACGACACGTTTGATATGAAGCCGGACGCTCCGGCCGAGATTCGGGGTGAGTTCAAGCAGATCGCGACTTCGATCCCCGGCTATCAGATTTGTGAGCACCTGCCGAAGCTCGCCGAGCGTGCTCATCGGTACGCGGTGATTCGCTCGCTCTCACACGGCGACAACAACCACTTGATGTCCACGCACCATGTGCTGACCGGCGAAAAACAGCCCGGCGGCTTCTTTGACAAAGTCGCCTCGCGAGATGACTGGCCAGGCTACTCAGCCGCGTTGCAGTTTCTACAGCCGCAGAACACCGGCATCCCGTGCGGCGTGAACCTGCCAACGTTTTTGCGCGAAGGTCCGCTGACTTGGCCGGGGCAACATGCCGGATTCCTGGGGCCCAATTCTGATCCGTGGCAGATCACCGGCGACCCGAACAAGCCGGAATTCCGAGTCGATGCGTTGTCGCTGTCGCCGGGCCTGGATGTCAGCCGGCTCGGCCAGAGGCATTCGCTGCTGAACGAGGTGAATCGCCAGCAGGCGCGATTCGGCGAAGCGGCTCAATCGCTCCGATTACAGAACGATCAAGAGTTAGCTTTGTCGCTGCTGACCTCCAGCCGATTGGCCGAGGCGTTTCAATTGAATCGTGAAACAGACGCGGTTCGTGATCGTTACGGACGGACGACGACGGGCCAGTCCTTGTTGCTGGCGAGACGATTGATCGAGTCCGGTGTGCGCGTCGTGCAGGCCAACATCGGCCGCGTCCAAACGTGGGACAACCACGGAAACATTTTCCCAACGCTGAAAAACATTTTGCTGCCGCCGGTCGATCAAGGTGTGTCCGCGTTGCTGGATGATCTTCAAGAGTCGGGTCGGCTTGAGGACACGCTGGTAATGATGCTCGGCGAGTTCGGTCGAACTCCGAAGATCAATGCTCAACAAGGCCGTGATCATTGGGGGCCGTGCTTCTTCGCTCTCTTCGCAGGAGCGGGCGTGCGTCCCGGCCAAGTGATCGGTCGCTCGGACGAAATCGGCGCGTATCCGGTGACGCGAGCCTTCTCGCCCAACGATGTCGGCGCGACGGTCTATCATGTGTTGGGCATTCCGCCGGACACCGAAGTCCGCGACCGGCTCAATCGCCCCGTCCGCTTGAATCGCGGCGATGTGATCGAGTCGCTCTTCACCGGCGCAGCGGTCTAGCGACGTATTGGCGAGCGGGGGGGCGTCAGCCCCCCGGTTCATTCCGCATTATCGGGACGTGCTCTTTCGCATTCTCCCGCATAAGACCGGGGGGCTGACGCCGCCCCGCTCGCCGATCGCTGGCGCTAACGTTCGAACTCCTCAAACCTCGCTCGCATCGCCTGCCCGCCAAGTTCGGGATACAGCAGCTTCGTGACCTTCAGCAGTTTGTCGGCTTCTGTCTTTTCACCAAGCTGTCGGCAATTCCGGATCACATGCCAGCGCGCGTCGAGCCATTCCGGACTTCCTGCCTTGAGCACTCCTTCCAATCGTCGCCAGTAGGTTTTTGCGTGTTGATCTCCAGTCGTCGAACTGAGCGACTCACATAACTCGGCGGCTGTGCGGAGCAGTTTTGCGTCGCGTGGTGCCTTTTCGACGAGCTGCTCATAGACGGCGACCGCTTTCGTCGGCTGACCCGTGGCTGAGAACGCTTCCGCGCGTGCTCGCCACAAGCGCAGTCGTTGCGCATCAGTCAGCTTCGAGGGTGCTTCGGTCAATGATTGGGACGCTCGCAATTGCAACTCAGCCACCAGCCGCTGCGTCCCCCTATCGCACTGAGCCGCGACCGACGCGAGTCCGTCCAACAGAGCGAGCAATTCCTCTGGCCCCGATTCTTCGAGTGCGCCGATCAGCTTCTCTGCCTCGTCGATTCGCCGCTGTCCGGCGAGCGACACGACTCGGAGTTGCTCCGCAGCTTTCAGCCAATCGCGGTCTTTCGATCGCGCGAGAACCGCCTCCAGCCATTGATCCGCCGACTTGTAGTCCGCTGGCTGCCGCTCCATCAAAAGCCGTGCGAATCGGACGAGTATTTCTGCTTGGGGATTTGAGATTTCCGATTTGAAATCTGAGGTTTGAGATTTGAGATTGGAAATTCGCAACTCCACGGCTGGCTGCAATTGCTGGATCGCCGCCGACTCGGCTTCCGCAGTCGGCTTGTTTTCGGCCCGCAACCTTGCGATCTGTCGGCCGTGACTGCGGGCGATCCCGGCCCACGCTTCGTCGTAGCGTGCGTGCATCGCCGGGATCGACGCGAACACTTCGATGGCTTCAAGGAATTGCTGTTGCCGTTCGTGCATTTGGCCTAGCAGCCAAGCCGCTTCGGCGGACTCTGGCTGACTGGCATATCGGTCGCGCACTTGGCGAAGCGTTTCTAGGAACCGATCGCGGTGCTCGTCGTTCGGCTCCTTCTCGAACTGCTTGCCGAGACTCATCGCCCAGAGCAAATGGGTCGCGGCCGAGCGGTCATGTCGCGGCGCTTCGGCCAGTTCGCGAAACGCAGTGGCGGCTTCGTCGAATCGGTTGGCTCGGAACAGCAGCGACGCGCGGGTGTCGGCAAGCTCAAGTAGCAAGCTCTTTTGGGAATCCTCTTGCGGTTTCTTCCGCGCCGCGGCGAGTGCTGCGTCATAGCGAGAAATCGCCAGGTCAATCTGATCTGAAGAAAACGACGATCGAGCCTGATGCACGAGGCTTGCGAGTTCTGCTCCGTAGTCGCGCACGTCCCGTTCCCGCTGCCAATCGAGCTGCGCACGCGCGGCCCAATACCCACCGTCGGTCGTTTGCAGCCGTGCGACTTCGGCCGAGACACGCTCCCACATCTCGCTCGTCAGTTTGGCGTCGCCACGCTCAACGGTGGCTCGCCACACGGCGAGCTCGATCGCAATTTGCCAGTAGGACAGCTCAGCCGACATCGCTAACGAATTCGCTCCGTCTACTTTCAAGACGCCGGTCCGGCGTTGTTCGATCAGCCAAGATGCCGCCTCGGTCAGTTGCCGCTTGGCGAGCATTCCCCGCAAGCGCTCGATGACGAATCGCTCTCGCAGTTCGAGCGACGTGTCCTCCGCGATAAACTTCTCAAAAGCGATCAACATCTTTGTCGCACGGTCGAGATCGCCGCGCAGACGCGCGACTTCAGCCAACACGAGCTGGCTCTCGCCCGTCAATCGGTCATTGCTCGACGCGGTCGCGAGCGGCAGCAGCCACTCGTCCGCCGCGACCAGCGCCGCCGCGCGGTCCGCGCTCTCGGTTGCGAGCCGTGATTGCGTCAGCCGAGCGAACCCCAGCCGAAAGCGAAGCTGCATCCACAACGCACGCCGCTCATACAACGAGAGCTTGTCTGCGGAGTCCTTCGAGGTCGGCCGGCTTCCCGCCGCCGCGTCTGTGGAACTCTGACGCACCTGCTGACCGATCGTTTTCTCCAGCGGAGCGAGTCGTTCCAACGCGGCATCAATCGCCGCTCGTCCTTGTTGACGCAACTTGCGATCCTCTGGCTGTAACTCCGTCTGCGCGAGCGACCATTCCGCTCGGCTCAGGTCAATCAACGCCAATTGCGTTTCAAAGAGTTCCTGACGCGACGCTGACTTCGTCTGCTCCAAATGTTCGACGATGACTTTCGCGGCACGGTGCCACAGGTCCGCTTGCTCGGACCCGACGGTGTGCCATGCATGCGCCGTGTATGTTCGCGAGAGTTCCAAGACCAACTCACCGCGCTCACGGTCGCTCAGCGATTTCGCTTCGAGACGCCGTAAGCCGTCCGACTCGACCAAGCTGAAGAGCTGCCTCTGGCGAAGTTGCTCGTAAAACCGCGCGGTCGCGTCATCAGCCCGCAGCTCTGACGCGGCTGAGATCACCAGCAACAGCCAGAACATTCCTTTGGCCCCATTCCTCTGGCAGAAAGATTTCGGCGGAGGAATGGGGCCAGAGGAATGACGGCGATGGGTGATGTGGGCTGTCATGATCGAACACTAACCCGAAGCGTCAGCGAGGGCGAGCGCTTCACAGTCGTCTGCTGTCCGACGGACGCTCGTCGTGCGAGAGATTTTCGTTCGAGGTCGGCAGTAGCTATACCTCGTTGAATCACTAACGAAACAGGCGAGCGGGGCGGCGTCAGCCCCCCGGTTGGGCGATCAATGCACCGGGGGGGGGCTGACGCCGTCCCGCTCGCCGGGAATTTATCGGGAGCATCCACGATGTCTTTTCTTGATCGCGATGTGTTGCGGCGACTCGGTGCGGGTGAAGCGATCAATAGCATTTGCCAATCGGCCGGTTGGACACGAGCTGAATTTGATGACCGCTGGAAACGCGAAGCGGAAAGTCGTGCTCCGCGCTGTGATGGGCAGGTTGTCGCAGGAGTTCAAGCCGCCGTTTCAATCGAGCGAGACCGCTGGGGAATTCCGCACATCTTTGCGGAGTCGGCTCGCGACTTGTGGTTCGGGTATGGCTTCGCGATGGCACAGGATCGGCTGTTTCAGTTGGACTATCTGCGACGCAAAGGGCTGGGCCGGCTGGCCGAGGTGCTGGGGTCGGACGGCGTGCCACTGGATTTGGTGGCGCGTACCGTTGGGCTGAATCGCATTGCTCAGGCGGAATGGTTGCAGTTGCCAAGCGAAACGCGCGACACGCTGCAAGCGTTCGCCGACGGCGCGAATGCGTTGATTGCTCAAAGCGGCGAGTGCCTGCCGATCGAGTTTGATTTACTGAACTATCGGCCGGAGCCGTGGTCGCCGATCGACAGTCTGGCGATCGAAAGCGAGTTCCGTTGGTATCTGACTGGTCGCTTTCCAGTGATCGTCATGCCGGAGTTGGCCAAGCGAGTGCTCGGCGATGGGCCGCTATACCGCGAGTTCCTGCTGGGTGAAGCCGACGAAGAAGCAGTCGTGCCTTCGGAGTCGTATCGCGACCGGCGACGTGAGTTGAGTGAGCGGCCGCTGGAGGGCGTTGGCCAAGCGACTGGCGATCCCGAACGAACCGGCAGCAACAATTGGGTCGTCGCGGGACAGCATTGCCGATCGGGAATGCCGATGGTCGCCAGCGATCCGCATATCGCGATCGAAGCGGTGTCGTGTTGGTACGAAGCGCATCTCTGCGGCGGCGGCTTCAACGTCGCGGGGATGGGCTACGTCGGGATGCCGGCAATCATGTTCGGGCGCAACGAGCGTGTCGCGTGGGGGATTACCAACAACATCTGCTCGCTGCGAGATCTGTATCAGGAGCGAACCGATCCGGCGCATCCAAACTGTTTCCTGTTTGATGGCCGTTGGGAGCCGGCCCGCGAAGTAGTCGAGATCATTCGCGTGAAAGGGGCTGAGCCGATCTCACGAACGATTCGCTTTTCGCGCAACGGACCCGTCGTGGAAGAGATCTTGCCGCCGCCGGGAAATCAAACGGGACCAGTGGCCTTGAAATGGCTCGGCGCGTTTCACGGAGGTTGGCTGACCGCCTTACTGAAGATGGATCGCGCATCAACGGTCGCCGAGTTCCGCGAGGCATTGCGGCCGTGGCATGTGCCGACTTTCAATCTCGTCATCGCGGATATCGCGGGGCAGATCGCCGTCCATTGTGCGGGAAGGATTCCACAACGCAAGACGGTCGAGCGAGGTTATCGCGCTGGTTGGGAACCCGATCACCAATGGCTCGGCCTGCTGCCGTTCGAGGCGATGCCGCACGCGATTGATCCTTCGCGCGGCTGGCTTGCATCCGCCAACAATCGGTTGGCGGGGGACGATTACCCGTTCCCGCTGTGCGGCACTTGGAGCAGCGGTTATCGAGCGGTGCGAATTCGTCAGATGATCGAAGCCAAGCTCGGCCAGGGTTTCACGGTCGATGACTTTCGAACGATGCACCACGACACGGTCACTCTGCGAGGTGTGGCCTGTCTGCCGCCGCTGTTGGCCGCGTTGTCCGAGCTCACTGATCCACAAATCTGCGCCGCAGTGCAACATTTGCGCGGTTGGGATGGACGGACCGAAGCCGATTCGGTCGCGACCACGTTGTTCAATGTGTTTCTCACCTTCTGGGCCAAGGCTGTTGCCGACGTTCGATTCTCAGGCGTCACGGCCGACCTGTTGGCGAAGCAAGCCGAGGGAATCGCCTGTCGGCTTCTCGCGGAGGATGCGCACGGCTGGTTTCCCGACGGGCAGCGACTTCCGGCACTGCACCGTGTCTTCAAACAGACGCTGAGTTTTCTGACTGAGCGATTCGATTCCGACATCTCGACTTGGCATTGGGGCCGTCTGCATCAGTTGCCGCTGAAGCATGTTCTGGCCTCTCGTGGCGATCTGGCACAACTGCTCAATCACGGCGGCGGGCCGGTGAAGGGGGACATGATCACGGTCTGCAACACCGGCAGCGGTCCCGATTGGCTGGCCACCAGCGGTGCTGGATATCGCCTGATCGCGGACCTCTCGACGAACTGCTTGCTGGCCGTCGATGCCGAGAGCCAATCGGGACATCCCGGTTCGCCGAACTACTCGGATCAATTCGAGGCATGGCACTCCGGTGAGTATCACGTCTTGCCGTTGGAGCGATCTGCGGTCGCGGAGCTGGTGTCTCAACGGTTGCGACTATGTCCGCCCAACTGATCGCCACAGTTATTGTTTTCAATGAAAAGTCTCACGTCGTTCCACACACCGCAGAGTCACATAATTGCGTCTCACTGAGGTCGTCCTTCCATGTCCAACACGCTTGATGATCGCGATCGCGACTCGCTCGACACTTTGCAACACGACGATTCGTCGGTTCCACCGCCCAGCGGCTGTCGCAACTTCGCGTTGGGATGCGGTTGCGCGGCGGGGGCTCTGCTGCTGGTGGTCGTCGCGATTGGCGCGTGGATCGCCATGAATTGGAAGACCGTGGTCGCAGACGGAGCCAAGAAGGTCGCGGCCGATGCCGTCGCGAAGTCGAAACTCTCTCCCGACGACAAGGTGCGAGTGCTCAATCGGATCAATCAACTGGCTGACGATTTCAAAGGGGGCAAAGTCAGCACCGAACAGCTCGTGAAAGTGATGGAAGAAATCGCGAAGAGCCCGTTGCTGCCGCTCGGCCTGCTGATGGCGGCTGACGAGATGTATGTGAAGCCGTCCGGCCTCAGCGACGACGACAAGGAAGCGGGACGTCGCACACTGCAACGATTCGCTCGCGGAGCCTTCGAGAAGAGCATCCCTGAAAAGGAATCGCAGGAGGTGATGAAGCTGCTGACGGAGAAACAAGCCAACGGAACAGACAAGCTCAAAGAGCGACTGACCGACGTTGAGCTGCAAGCGTTTCTGAAGATGGCCCAAGAGAAAGCCGACGCCGCCAACGTGGCCGACGAACCGTTCGAAGTCAGCATCGCCGACGAATTAGACAAAGCGATCGACAAAGTGTTGAAACCGCAGCCGTAGGTTGGGACTCCGTCCCGACCCCAATCGGTTGGTCGTGGCTCAGATTGGGTGGCACGCCCTGAGTCATCGAAGGGCGTAGATGACAAATTCCGGTAATCCACGCCCTTATCAGGGCGTGCCACCCAGGTTGGTAATTAGATGGACCCACAACGATCGGTCGGGATGGAATCCCAACCTACGCAATCAACTCGTCGATGACACGGCCATGCACATCGGTCAAACGGAAATCACGGCCAGCATAGCGGTAAGTCAGACGCTCGTGGTCGAATCCCAGCAGATGCAGCATCGTCGCGTGCAGATCATGCACGAGCACCGGCTTCTCGACCGCTTGGAAGCCGAACTCATCGGTGGCTCCGTAGACTTGCCCGCCGCGCACGCCGCCGCCAGCTAGCCAGCTGGTGAAGCCGTAATGGTTGTGATCGCGACCGTTCAACGCCGGCAGTTCGGCGACTGGCGTGCGTCCAAACTCGCCGCCCCATTGGATCAGCGTTTCGTCGAACAGGCCGCGCTGTTTCAGGTCGGTCATGAACGCGGAGATCGGGCCGTCCCAATCGTTGGCCAGCTTCTTGTGCTGAGCCTCCAGCCCATCGTGGTTGTCCCACGGCTGACCGGCACCGCTCCAGATTTGGACGAACCGCACGCCCCGTTCGATGAGGCGTCTCGCGATCAAAAGCTGTCGGCCGTGCGTCCCCGCTCCGTACATCAGCCGAATCGCTTCCGGCTCTTTCGAGATATCGAACACGTCGGCCGCTTCCGTTTGCATCCGAAATGCCAACTCAAAGGATTGGATGCGTGCTTCCAGCGCCGCGTCTTCCGGCCGCTCGGCTTTGTGCTGTTCGTTGAGCTTTCGCACGAAGTCGAGTTGCCGCCGCTGCTCGTCCAGCGAGAGCCGCGAGTTCCGAATGTTGGCGATCAGCTTCTTGATCTCGGTGTGCTGCGTGTCGAGGTACGTCCCTTGAAACGCTCCGGGCAGAAACGCCGAGCGCCAGTTCTGCGTCGAGACAATCGGATATCCGCCCGGACACATCACGATGAAGCCGGGCAGATTTTGATTCTCGGAACCGAGTCCATAAGTGACCCACGAACCGAAGCTCGGCCGAGGCAACCGGCCGTCGCCGCAGTTCATCAGCATCAGCGACGGCTCGTGATTGGGCACCTCGGCCTGCATTGAGCGAATGACCGCGATGTCGTCGATGTGGTTGTGCGCCGTCTGCCAGAAGAGATCGCTGACTTCGATGCCTGACTTTCCATAGCGGCGAAACTCAAACGGCGACCGCATCGCCGCGCCGGTCTTTCGTTCGGTTCGCAGGTTGCCGGCGGGCAGCGGCTTGCCATGCCATTCGGAGAGCTTCGGTTTTGGATCAAACGTGTCGACTTGCGAAGGACCACCATTCATAAACAGATGCACGATGTGCTTGGCTCGCCCCTCGAAGTGCGAACGCTTTGGAGCCAGCGGCGAGATGACATCGGCTTGCGCGGTCTCGGCAATCATGCTCGCGAGGCCGAGCATTCCGAGGCCGGTGCCACAGCGACGCAGAGCGTCACGACGAGACCATATGTGTGCTGATTCGCCAAGCATGATGTCCTACTTCCCGCATAGGCGAGCCGGAGGGCGTCAGCCCCCGGACATCATCGGTGTCGTCCGGGGGCTGACGCCCTCCGGCTCGCCTGGATCAATATCTATCCTCGCAGACCAACTTCCCGCATCAATCGATCCGTCGCCGTGTACGCCTCGCGAACCCAGTCCTCAATGCGATCCGGGTCGGGCGAGTATTCGAGTTCAATCGACACCGCTCCATCGATGCCAAGATTTTTGATCTCACGCAGGTACGGCAAGAAATCGACCACGCCGCGGCCGGGAGGCAGGTCGCCATGTCTCTTTCCGTCACAGTCGGAAATGTGGACGTGAATCGCTTTGCCCTTCAGGTGCCGCAACTCTTCGGGAGCGACGTTCGCGAGACACAAGTGCGACACGTCGATGTTCGCCTGCAACGCCGGATGAGCGACGTCGTCGATGAAGCGGACCATGTTGTCGACGTTATTCAGCAGCGAGAGCGCGAACGGTTCCAGTTCGAGTGCGATCTGTACCCCCAACTTCTCGGCGTGCTCGGCCAGCACGCGGCAGGTGCGGACGCCGGTCGCCCATTGCTCGGCGGGCGGGATCACTTCCTGATTCCAGATGTATTCACCGAGCACCAACAGCACGTTCTTCGCTTCTAATTCGTAGGCGAAGTCGAGGTACTGCTTGACGCGGTCGATGTGAAACCGCTGCACGCTGGGATTGAAGTCGACCAACCCCACCGCCACGCAACAGATCGAAACGATCGGCAATTCCGCCTTGTCCGCCTCGCGTTTGATGAGCTTCCGCTCGCGGACGTCGATGTCGAGCGGGTCCGCGAAGATGTCGATCGTGTCGAAGCCAAGTTCCTTCGTCTTATGAATGCCCCAGGCAGTTTCACGTCCTGTCTGAGCCCACGCCGAATTGATCAAACCCAGTTTCATGGTGCAGTTCCTCGTGCCAAAGAAATCGGAAGTGACTCTACTGCGACCATTCCGGCTGAGAAAGCGATTCGCGGGTAATGCGACTCCAGCACGACGCGCCAGCGAGTGGTGTTTCTCGAACAACCACTCGCTGGCGCGTCGTGCTAAAGCTTCAGATCGCTCTTGGGAATCACAATCTCCGCTCGCTACGATGGTCGCCGCACGAGGAGTATCTGCCATGAACGATTTCGATAACGCCGAATCAGATGTTGCCGTAATGGAACCGCAGGTCGTCGTCCGGCCGAAGCCGGCTCGGCCCGATCCGAAGTCCAAGCCGAAGCGGCAGCCGCCGTATGCGGTTATTCTACACAACGACGATCTGCATACGTTTCAGTACGTCATCGACCTGTTGATGAAGCTCTTCGCGTACCCGTTGGAAAAAGCGTTCTTGCTGACGAACCAAGTTCACACGCAAGGCAAAAGCATCGTCTGGAGCGGCACGCTCGAACTGGCCGAATTGAAGCGGGATCAAGTACGCGGCTTCGGTCCCGACTTCTACGCGATGCAAAAAGTGGACTTCCCGCTGGGCGTAACCATCGAACCGCTGCCGGAGTGATGACGTTCGATGCCCACTCGCCGAGACATCCTGCTGGCGCTCCTCGCCACATCGCTGGGACGAACGTCCTTCGCGCAGCCAACTGCGAAGAACCTCGTCACGCCACAGACTCTGTTGGCGATCGACCGAGGACTCGCGTGGCTGGCGGCCAAGCAGCGTGAGGACGGCTCATTCGGATCGGGCGGCGGGTTTGGCCGCAACGTGGCCGTGACTGCGCTGGGCGGCATCGCGATGTTGTCTTCCGGAAGCACTCCGGGGCGCGGGCCATTTGGCTCAAATGTGAATCGCACCGTGGACTTCGTCCTGTCGGTCGCCAAGCCGAATGGATTCCTGCACGTCAAAGAGCAAGAGTCCTACGGCCCCATGTACGGCCACGGCTTCGCGACATTGTTTCTCGCCGAAGTCTACGGCATGTCACGCCGAGTCGATGTGCGTGAAAAGCTCGAACGGGCGGTCCGGCTGATCGTACAAACTCAAAACAGCGAAGGCGGCTGGCGCTATCAGCCGGAACCGAAAGAAGCGGACATCTCGGCGACCGTTTGCCAGATCATGGCTCTGCGAGCCGCTCGCAATGCGGGACTCCATGTCCCCAAAGAGACGGTTGATCGCTGCATTGAATACGTCAAGAAGTGCCAGAACTCGGATGGCGGCTTCCGTTATCAACTGGTTCGCCGGGGGGACAGTGCGTTTCCACGCTCGGCCGCCGGTGTCGTCGCGCTGCACTCGGCCGGGCAGTACGAGGGGAAGGAACTCGATCGCGGTCTGGGCTACCTCCGCCGGTTTGCTCCGCAAGGTCAGATGGCTCGGTACGAGGGACATTTTTTCTACGGCCATTACTATGCCGCTCAAGCGATGTGGCGTGCCGGCGGAGAAGCGTGGGACGAATGGTACCCCGCAATCCGCGACACTCTGCTTCGCGATCAACTGCCGGACGGTGCCTGGACGGACTCGACTGTCTGCATTGAGTACGGCACCGCGATGGCTCTGATCATTTTGCAGATGCCGAACAACTACCTGCCGATTTTTCAGCGATAACCCCCGAAGCCGTACCGCGACCGTCAGGGAGTGGCCTGTCACGTTGAGCACAGGCCGCTCCCTGACGGTCGCGGTACGGTGACTCTCACCAAACAACTGGGATCGAAGTGAAATGCCTCTGAAACTCGTGACCTTCGGCGAAGTGATGCTTCGCCTTTGCCCCGAAGAATTCCTGCGGTTGTCGCAGGTCATCCCCGGCCGACTGGAAGCGACCTTCGGCGGCGGCGAGCTCAACGTCGCGGTCTCGGTGGCTTTACAGGGAGGGCAAGCGTCCTACCTGACCGCTCTGCCGGACAACGCGATCACCGATTGCCTGGTCCAAGAGGCCCGCAAGCTGGGCGTCGGCACCGACCTGATCCGCCGCGTGAAGACCGGCCGCTTCGGCATCTACTTCGTCGAAACTGGAGCGAACCAGCGCGGAGGGACCGTCACTTACGACCGCGAGGGGAGTTCCATCGCGCTGCAACCCGCCGAGTCGTATGACTTCGAGAGTGCCTTTCGCGGCGTGAACTGGTTTCACATCACCGGCATCACTCCGGCGATCAGCGCGAACGGAGCGGCTGCGGCGAAGCTCAGCCTGCAAACGGCGAAGCGGTTGGGGCTGACCGTCTCGTGCGATCTCAATTTCCGCAAGAAGCTGTGGAATTGGCGGCCCGGCACGAAGTCCACCGACCTTTGCCGCGAAACAATGCGCGGGCTGATGCCGTTCATCGACGTGGTCATCGCGAATGAAGAAGACGCCGAACAGGCTTTGGGCATTCACGCCGCAGCGACCGACGTCGAGGCCGGCGAATTGAACATCGCGGGCTATGAAGGGGTCGCTCGCCAGATCGTCGCCGAGTTTCCAAACGTCCGGCAGGTGGCGATCACGTTGCGAGAGAGCTATTCGGCCTCGCACAACAATTGGGGGGCGATGTTCTTCGACGTTGCTGCGAATCGTGCGTTTCTCGCACCGACCGATGCCGATGGGAATTACTCGGCTTATGAGATCCACAACATTGTGGACCGCGTCGGAGCGGGTGATAGCTTCGCGGGTGCTCTGATCTTCGCGCTCAACACGCCGGAGTTGTCTTCTCCCGCAACCGCGATTCGGTACGCCGTCGCGGCGAGTTGCTTGAAGCACAGCATCAAGGGAGACTTCAACACGGCAACTCGCGCCGAGATCGAATCGCTGATGGGCGGCTCAGGATCGGGGCGAGTGCAGCGATGATCAAGCGATACAGGCAGGCGAACGGGGCGGCGTCAGCCCCCGGTAGTGTCAATGTCTGCGGAGGACCGGGGGGCTGACGCCGCCCCGCTCGCCAAGACTTTTCACCGATGGCCGTTATCACAACTTTGAAAGTACGAAACTCCATGCCCGAACTTCTTGACCGGTTTCTGAAGTACGTCCAGATCGACACGCAAGCCGACGACCACAGCGAGTCCTCGCCGAGCACCTCCAAGCAACTCGAACTGAGTCGCTTGCTGGCCGACGAGTGCAAGCAACTCGGACTCAAGGACGTGTCGATCAGCAAACACGGCGTTGTGCTGGCGACGATCGCGCAGACGGTCACGCATCATGCGCCGACGATCGCCTGGGTCGCGCATGTAGATACGTCTCCGGAAACCAGCGGCACGAACGTCAAGCCGATCGTGCATCGTGAGTACGACGGCGGCGACATCGTGCTGCCGGGTGATCCGACAAAGGTCATTCGCGGCGAAGAGAACCCCGACCTCTGCAATCTGCTGGGGGGGACAATCATCACGACGGACGGCACGACGCTGCTGGGAGCCGACGACACGGCGGGGATCGCGGTCATCATGTCCGCCGCCGAACAATTGATGAAACGCCGTGACTTGGCGCATGGCCCGATCCGGCTGGTCTTCACCTGCGACGAAGAAATCGGCCGAGGCACACAGCACCTGAGCGTGAAAGACATCGACGCGGTCTGTGCCTACACGCTCGACGGTGACGGACAAGGGAAGATCGACGGCGAGACCTTCTCCGCCGATCTGGCCATTGTGAGCGTGACTGGTATCAACATTCATCCTTCGATCGGCAAGGGGGCAATGGTCAACGCGGTTCGCATCCTGTCCGAATTTCTGGCCGGGTTGCCGCAGGACTCGCTCAGTCCGGAGACGACCGAGGGACGCGAGGGGTTCATCCATCCTTATTCGATCGAAGGCGGCGTCGCTCACGCGGAGGCCCGACTGATCCTGCGTGACTTCGAGACGTCGCAACTAAAGGTCTATGCTGACCTGCTGGAGAGCATCGCGGCCAAATTGCGAACTGCTCATCCAAAGGCCCGCATCGAAATCACGATCAAAGAGCAATACCGCAACATGCGCGAGGGACTCTCCAAAGAACCGCGAGCGCTGGCCAAAGCGATCGAGGCCACCGAAGCCGCCGGTCACGAACCGCAACTCTCAATCATCCGTGGCGGCACCGACGGTTCGTTGTTGACCGCCTTGGGCTTGCCGACTCCGAATCTTTCGACCGGCGAGCACAACCCACACTCACCTCTGGAATGGACCAGTCTCGAAGAGATGCAGGCAGCGGTCGATGTGCTCGTGCAACTGGCGATCACGTGGGGACGGGAAGAGGGATAACGTTCGGTGATTAGCCACGAAAAACACAAAGAAGCACGAAAAGGAAAAGAAGACGAACCGAGTGGAGTTTTTGTGATCTATCGTGTTTTTTGTGGCCATAAATCCCGCAGCTTGAGCCGCAGTAGGTCGAGGGCCGACTTCGCCGCACGGTTGCGAGCAAAAGAGACGTCGGCGACGGGAATGTGTTCTTGAACTTCAGTCCCCGATGAGTCGGCCAACGCGAGGCTGAGCTGTGGTATGCCATCCGTCTTCAGCGAGCCGGCAATCGCGAGTGCGAAGTCGGAACCGAATCGCTCGCGGGTCTGCTGGGCCAGTCGGCGAGCGTGTTCGTGGGGCAGGTTTTCAACCTGCCCGGCCGGAACGGGCGGGTTGAAAACCTGTCCCACGGCGGAGCCAATCACTCCCCCTAAGAAACAACTCTCGCTGTCTGACACCGCAGTCAGCCACAACGACAGCACGCCGCCGGTGACCTCATCAGCGACCGCCACCGTCTGCCCTCGGCGATTCAATTCGCGGACGACGATGTCTTCGAGTTGCTCGTCTTCTTCGCCGAAGACGAGTTCGCCGAGACGCTGATGAATAAGCTGCTTCGTCTCGGCGATCTTCGTGTCGCATTCGGATTCGGTCGTGCCGTGCGCTTCAATGCGAAGCGTGATCGTTCCTTCGTGGACGGTGATGCCGACTTCGGGGTCTCGGCCGCGAGCGGTCACGTCACCGAGTTTCTCTTCGCAGGCCGATTCGCCGATGCCGTAACAATTGATTCGCGCGCGACGGATGATTTTGTTGGAATGTGGTAGCCGAGGTAGCACGCTGTCCCGAAACATCGGCTTCATCTCGCTGGGAACGCCCGGTATTGCGGCAATCAAACAGCGTGCTCCATCGGGACGAGGCAACTCCATCCAGACGCCGGGGGCCGAGCCGTGTGGGTTTTCGATCGGCTGACTGCCGGCCGGGAACATCGCTTGGATGACGTTTCGCTCTGGCATGATCCGTTTGCGTTTGGCAAACAGATCGCGGATGTACTGCAAGCTCGGTTCGTGCAGCACGAGCGTCACACCGGCGAGATCCGCCAGCGCCTGCCGCGTGAGGTCATCCAATGTTGGTCCCAGGCCGCCGCTGATAACGACGATGTCAGAACGTCTCACGGCTGCGCGAAGAGTCTCCAGCATGGCCGGCATGTCGTCGGAGACGGTCGTGTGCATTAACACCGGAATGCCGACAGCGGCGAGTTCGATGCTGAGCCATTGGCTGTTCGTGTCGAGTTTGGCTCCAGTGGTCAGTTCCGTTCCAATGGCAATGATTTCGGCGTGCATGGGTTTGAAGAGGGGTTAGGGGCTGGGGATTAGGGGTTAGAGAAAGTACAAACGCTTGGTCGTTGGCAGAAGTGTCGCTGTTGTGTCGCTCGAATTCTCCTAACCCCTATACCCTAACCTCTGCCCCCTCATTTTGCCGGTCGCGCCGGTCACACCGAGCGTCCGCATGGCACAAGCGACGAGAAGTTTTCGCAAGCTGGGGCAGTAACCGCTCCGAAGTCGAAGACTAAGGGATGCTCTTGCCGAATCTGGATGCGCCTCCCTAGCTTGATGTCGTGAGGTCTGACCGTCCGAGCTTCCCGGAAGCCCACCCGTGAAAAAGCTGCATTTGATTTTATTGTCGCTCGTCACCGCACTGCCGGGGGGCTTTCTGTGTTATCTGCTGGGGACGGCGCTGGCGTTGCCGCGTAGCGATCTCTGGAAGAAGCCGCTGCTAGGAGGAGCGGTCGTGGGGACGGGCCTGATGGTCCTGCTGGCGGCAGTGGTCTGGCCGCTGCTGTATGCCGTCGCCTTCTACGATGATCCGAACAAGAGCAAGCCTCCCGTCGACGGCGAAGGGGACGCGGGCGTCGATGGACTCGAAGAAGACACACCCAAGACATCGCGAGCGGATTCGTTCGAGGAAGAGGATGTCGATGTCTTCGAGCGCGAAGGAGTCACCGAAGAAGCCGAAGGGGACGAGGACTTCGAGTCGGTCGAAGAGGGTGACGAGTTTGACGTCGAGGAAGAGTCCATCGAGTCCGCCGAGACCGCCGACTTCGATCTGGGCGACGACGAATTCGCGGATCTGGAGATGGACGACGAAGTCGAAGAAGCGGAAGAAGAAGCCCCGAAGAAGAAGGCCAAGAAAAAGAAGAAGTAACCATCGTGGCCGACGCTGCTAGCGTCGGTTCGGACGCTAGCAGCGTCCGCCACGGTCACGCTTCTGGATGGGTCAGAAAGCGGTAGCCGGTACCGCGTACCGACAAGATGTGGCGCGGGGCTGAAGGATTCGGCTCGATCAGCTTGCGGAGCCGCAGCACGAAGTTGTCGATCGTCCGTGGCATGACGTTCGAGTCGCTCCCCCAGACGTCTTCGAGAATTTGTTGGCGTGAGAGCACCTTGCCGTCGTTCTCCAGGAAGTAGCGGAGCACTTGCACTTCCATCGTAGTCAGGTCGTGTGTCTGGCCCTGAGCCGACAATTGAAAGCGGCTGAAGTCGATCTTGGCGTTGCCGAATTCGCGCACATCCGATTCTGGTTCCGGTTCGCGTGGCACGGCCGGCAGCGACGAATTGTCGAGCGGATGTCGTTCGATCAAGTTACGAACGCGACTGAGCAGTTCCGGCAGCGCGAACGGCTTGCTCATGTATTGATCACAGCCGGCATCGAATCCCGCCGTGCGATCCTCGCTGAGCGCGCGGGCGCTCAGTACCAGGATCGGCACTTGTTGGTCGATCAGCCGAATCTCACGGCAGATGTCGTAACCGCTCATTCCCGGCAGCATCAGGTCCAATAGGACAAGATTGAAACGCGGCTCGGCCTTGCGAAACGCGGCGAGCGCCGTGGTCCCTTCGCCAGCAACGATGGCCTCGTAGCCTTCCTGTTCGAAATTGAATTTCAAGCCAAGAGCCAGAGCCGATTCATCTTCGACGATCAAGATTCGCATAGAAGAGTTTCCCACGAAACCACTGACGAGCGGGGCAGCATTTGCCTCCCGGAAGATAGCACGACGCGCCAGCGAGTGGTCGTGGTCGGAACCACTCGCTGGCGCGTCGTGCTAACAGAACTTCGGGAAGTCATTAGGTCGCCACTCCTAACGCACCGGGGGGCTGACGCCCGCCCGCTCGCCTAAGACTTCTGTCGGCAATGTCGCGTCCAGTGTTTCGCTGACGATCGCTCGGCCGGGCAGATCGACCACGAACAATCCGCCCGGTCCGTCTTGGCGGTCGAGGACTTGCACTTTGCCTTTCAGCAGACCGACCAAAGTCCGCACGATGTACAGTCCGACGCCGGTCCCTTTTTGCCGGCGCTCCAGTTCGCTGCCACCGCGAAAAAAGATTTTGAAGATTCGTTTCCGCATGTCCGGAGCGACTCCTTCACCGTTATCGGCGATGCGTGTGACTACACGGCCATCTTCAGTGACGCATGCGGAAACCTGGACTTGGGGTTGAGCCGCGCCGTACTTCACGGCGTTGTCGATCAAGTTGCCGAAGATCATCTCCAACAGAATCCGCCGCGCGTGAATGACCGCCGGTTCGATCTCAAACGTGAAGACTTCCTCCACAACCTTTTTGTGATGTCGAGCGGCCAGTTCCGCACAGCGCCGCAAGAGCGGCTCCACTTCAATGTCTTCTGGATCAGCCTCCTGCCCCACCGCGTCCAGTCGCGCCACCTCCAGCAACTGATTGATGAGGTGATCGAGCCGGATCAATTCCGAATCCATGACATTGAAGAACTCCTCCTGCTGGCGAGGCTCGACATGCCGCAGTCGCAGCGTGTCGAGATACAGCCGCAACGAGGCGATCGGCGTCTTGAGTTCGTGCGTCACGCTGTCCACGAAGTTCGACTGCCGCTGGTTGAGCCGTACCTCTTTGACCGTCAGAAACAGATAAAACCCGGAGACCACCAGAATCAGCGCGAACACGACCGTGCCGATGGTCAGCGCGCCCCACGAATTGAGATGGGCCAGTAGAACGATCCAACACACCATCAGCGTCACGTTGAGCACCATCGACACGACGCTCAGCGTGATAGGCAAGTGCAGCGTGCGGCGTTTACGGACGTAAGACATGGCGATGGATTCGCAAAACCGTGAAAGTCGCTCACCAAACTAACCCGAAGCGTCAGCGAGGGCGAACGCTTCACGACGCTGTGCCGATGATCGAACCCAATAAGCACTCGCCCTCGCTGACGCTTCGGGTTAGTGAGTCTTTTGAACCGGCACGCGGCACAGTCTGTCGAGACCCAGCCGAAAAATCACCCACAGCGCGGCAACCGACTCTTTCCAGTTGATCTTGGACCTTCCGAAGCGGCGGTCCTCGAAGGTGATTGGCGTTTCCTCGAACGAGCAGCCGACCGCTCGGCAGCGATACAGCAACTCCTCTTGAAAGGCATAGCCGCGAGCCCGAATGCGGCTCCAGTCGATCTCGGCCAGCTTGGCGACTCGATAACACCGGAAGCTGCCGCTGTTGTCTCGTGTCTTCAGCCCCAGAAACAGCCGCGCATAAAAGTTGATCCCCTGACTCATGAAGTGTCGCCGCCAATTCCAGCCGACGACTCCGCCGCCGGGGATGTATCGCGAACCGATCGCCACATCGACTCGGCTCAAGCAATCGCGAATCGCCGGCAGGTGACGCGGATGATGGCTGAAGTCGGCATCCATATTGAGCACCTGCTCGTAGCGGTGCTCGATCGCAAAACGAAACCCGGCGACTGTCGCGGTTCCCAGGCCAAGCTTGCCGGAGCGGTGCAACACCTTGATCCGCGAGTCCTTCGCGGCCAACTCATCAGCCAACTGCCCGGTGCCATCGGGAGAGTTGTCGTCGATCACCAACACCTCCGCATCCGGCGTGACCGCGTGAATGTCGGGGATCAGCTTCGGCAGATTCTCGTACTCGTTGTAGGTACAGAGCGTGATGAGCAATCGCGGCATTTGGAGTGCGGCGATTCATCGCCGCTTTGGCTGGTTTAGTTTGGCGACGAAGATGACTGAGCGGGCAGAAGCAAACAAAGAAAGCGGCGATGAATCGCCGCACTCCAAATTTAGCGGTTCTCTTCCGGCAGATAGACGTCTGGCAGGATCAATGCTCGACGATCAGGTTCGGGCGGAACTGCGAGAGCCGGAAGCCGTGGCCCGCGATCGTCCTTCTGTGGAACTGGTTGCGGTTGCCGAATCTCAGGTTTGACGGCGATATCATCTTGGGGCGGAGGCGGCGGTGGTAACACTCGGCGATTCACGGCCGGCGCTACGGGAGCTTGCTTCGGGGGAGAGCCGGGAGCCTGCAAGAACACCTGAAGATGTGGTCCACGTCCTCCCAGCTTTCCGGCGGCGGTGAGGAACTCGGTGGCGCGTGAGTCTTCATCGAAGTGCAACATCGCTCCCACCAGGAACAGTCGGTCGGTATCGCGCACGTCGGCGTCCGCCCAATCGGCAACACGTTGTAAGTAATCCAGCTTTTGCTCGACGTTCTCGACACCAAAAACGTTGTCGAGCGTCGGGCCAGTCTGCGGGTACTTCGGATCGACCTGCAATCCACGCTTCAGCTTCGAGACCGCGTGTGAGTAGCGTCCCATCGCAACCAACACAAACGCCTGACGGAAGTAAATCTCGCCACGATCCTCCGCCTCGCGCTGAGCCTCCAAGTATCGCAAGTACGCTTTGACGTGTTGCCCTTCGTGGAGCCAGCGGTCCCCTTCAGCTTGAAGCTGCTTGCTCCGTTCCTTGCCGATCCGAGATGACCCGCTGACGGGACGAATCACCGTCTCTTCATCGGGCGGAGGCGGGATGTTTCCACGTCGCTCGGCATGTTGTTGCACGACGTCGAACACATTGGACTGTTTCCGTGGAGGGGGATCGACCACGACCACACGCGGCCGAGCGACCACCGGATCGGCAATTGAGATCGTCGCCTGAATCGGCACAGTCGTCTGCTGCACGATCACGCCAGGGTAGACGGGGTAAACGGGATAGACCGTCGGAGCCCAACCCCACGACGAATACCGCACGCTCGAAAAGCTGGAGCGGTAATAGCCTCCCGTCGATAAAAAGAAGCTGCTGTCGAAGCCGGTCAGCGGCGCGTGAAATCCGTAATAGTCGGTGACGCAATAGGGCCGCGCATAACAACCCCTTCCGCAGTGCCAGTGACTCGCTCGCGTCGGCTGAGCGGAAAAACTCAAAGCTCCCAGCAGCGCCAGCATGCTCAACCAACGATTCCACATGATGAACTCTCCGAGTCTACGACGGCTCTCCCAAGCAAGGCGGCGGATTATCAAACCATTCGGCCAACGAGGTCAAACTGGATTCCTGTCAGAACTGACACAATCCACAATCGAATGTCGCTTGATCCGCTGAAACCGTACCGACACATTCTCGGTACGAGCGAAGTTAGATTGCCGCCCAAAGTTTTTGGTTCAGCAGGATTCAGGAGATTTCGATGCGTTCCAGTTCTCTCAATTGTGTGGTTCTTGTCCTGGCAATCTCCTGCGGTATTGTCGGAGCGGCGGAGTCGTCCCGAACCGAACGACTTGGCCGAGTCGTTTCCGAAGCGACTCTCACCGACTATCGCGGTGCGAGCATGTCGCTGGCCGACGTGCAGGATAAACCGATCGTCGTGCTGGCCTTCATTGGGACCGAATGCCCCCTGGCGAAGTTGGCGGTGACGAAGCTCAACACACTGGCGAAAGAGTTTGAGCTGCGCGGCGTCGCCATCTTGGGGATCAACTCGAATCGGCAAGACTCGCTGGCGGATCTGGCCGCTCAGGCCAAACAACAAGACGTCGGTTTTCGTCTCTTGAAAGACGCCGGCAACAAGCTGGCGGATGCGGCCGGAGCAGAACGGACTCCCGAAGTGGTCGTGCTCGATCAGAAGCGAGCAATCCGATACGTCGGCCGCATCGACGATCAAGATGGCATCGGTTATCGCCGTGACGCAGCGAAACGAAACGACTTGAAGATCGCGATCGAAGAACTGCTCGCCGGCAAGCCGGTCAGCGTCGCGACCACTGAAGTCGAAGGCTGCCACATCGGCAAGGTCCGCGAATCCAAACCGGGGGCTGCCGTCACCTACTCGAAACACGTCGCTCCGATCTTGCAGAATCGTTGCATGAATTGTCATCGACCGGGCCAGGTCGCTCCGTTCGCGATGACCAGCTACGACGAAGTCGCCGGCTGGGCCGAGACAATCGCCGAGGTCATCCAAGACAACCGCATGCCGCCGTGGCACGCCAGCCCCGATCACGGCAAATTCGCGAACGCCCGCAACTTGCCCGACGACGAGAAGCGAGTCCTTCTCGATTGGGTCAAAGCGGGCGCTCCCGAAGGGGATCGCGGCGATCTGCCGCCACCGAAATCCTTCACCGACGGCTGGCAGTTGCCGCGCGAGCCAGACCTGATCGTCAACATGCGCGACAAACCGTATGACGTTCCCGCGTCCGGTCCGGTGCGGTATCAGTACTTCGTCGTGGACCCCAAGCTGGCCGAGGACAAATGGGTCAGTGCGGCCGAGATTCAACCGGGAGAACACTCGGTCGTGCATCACGTTCTGGTCTTCGCCAAGACAGATTCGGAGATGCGCAAGTTCGGTGGTGAGGGAGCGTTTCTCGCAGCCTACGTTCCGGGCTTCTTGCCGCAGGAGTACCCGACTGGCATGGCCAAACTCCTGCCAGCCGGCTCGAAGCTCGTCTTTCAGATTCACTACACGCCAAACGGCAAAGCGGCCAAAGACACCAGCCGCATCGGACTGTTATTCGCCGACGACAAGTCAGTGACTCACGCGGTGCTGACCAGCGAGGCTCGCAAGTCCGGCGGCTTGATCATCCCACCGAACGCCGTCGATTCCCAACACGAGGCCAATTCGCCGAAGTCCCCGGTCGATGTCCAATTGCTGAATCTGATGCCGCACATGCACGTCCGCGGCAAATCTTTCCGCTATGAGCTGCAGTCCGCGAACGGCCGCAAAGAGACAGTGCTCGACGTGCCGCACTACGACTTCAATTGGCAGACGTCGTATCGGCTCGCCGAGCCGCTGAGTATTCCGGCCGGCAGCTTGATGCACGTCGTCGCCCACTACGACAACTCCGAGAACAACCTCAACAACCCGAACCCCAAAGCGACCGTCCGCTGGGGCGAGCAGACTTGGGACGAGATGCTGATCGGCTACTTCGATATCGCCGTGCCACGAGCGACGTTTGAATCGACTCGAAAGGTCTCCGGCACGTCGCGGCGAGAACCGACCGCGGAAACGATTACGCCCGCCATCGCCGCACGGGTTCTCGACGGACTAAAGCAGCTCGATAAGAACAAAGACGGCGTCCTATCGCTGGAGGAAACCCCCGATCGCCTCCGTCCGATCTTCAAGCAACTGGACCTCAACGGCGACGACAAGCTGACGACCGAGGAAGCTCGCAAGGCGATTGAGAGGCGACGCTAAACGCTCGGCCGAATGTCGTGAGCGGATGGCCGACAGCCGTTATCCTTGTTTATTCCGGCCAGCAAAACAAAAAACGGTATCGCGGCGATCGGCTCACGGCGATCGGCCGAATGGAGACATCAACAAGACATCGGCCCTCATGAGCACATCACAACTCCGTTTTGTCGTTCTCGGCTGCGGCCGCATGGGACGAATGCACATCGAACGCCTGCGAGCAGATGGTCGAGGCGACGCGGTGGCCCTGTTCGACACGCAACCGGATGCTATTGAATCACTGCGGAAACTCGTCCCCCATGCGCGAGGTTTCACGAGCTTCGACGACCTGCTGAATCAGACGGAAGCGGATGCGGCGATCATCGGCACGCCGACGTCGCTGCACTTCGATCACATTCGCGCGTGCCGAGCGCGCGGATGGCATGTGCTCTGCGAGAAGCCGCTGGCCGATCGACGCGAGCATCTGTTGACGCTGATTGACGAGTCCCACAGCGGGCCGGTGTTATCGGTCGCGTATCAGCGGCGTTCCTGGCCGATTTATCGAGTGCTCCGCGAGGAACTCCAAAGCGGGCGCTGGGGAGCGTTGCGAACGGTCACGTCGATCAACTCCGAACGCTGGCATCAGACGATCGGCGGAACTTGGCGAGACGATCCGGCGATCAATCTCGGCGGGTTCCTGGGCGATGCCGGTAGCCACAAGATTGATCTCGCGTTCTTCCTCAGCGGCCTGCGTCCGTTGGATGTGTTCGCTCGCAATCAGACCTGCGGCAGCCGGGTTGAGATCAATTCATCGCTCTCCGCGCGGCTCGAACAAGACGTGCTGCTGACAATGCACTTCACCGGCCACGCACAGACGTTTCGCGAAGACTTTCATTTTCATTGCGAACACGCTGACCTGCTCGTGCGCGACTGGCAAATCTGGCTCGGCCGAAGCAACACGCTTGAGCCCTTGCCGGTCGCCGATTCGCAATTGCGATCGGCGATGGGAGTCAGCCCGCTGACTCATCCGGAACTCGATCGGCTGGGTAATCCGGTCAGCGCGTTTCTCGATCAATTGCTGTTGCGGGCACCGCCGATTGCTCCGCCGGAATGTGCTTTGCCCGTCTTCGACTTCACACAAGCTGCACTGCGTTCCGGACGCAGCGGAACAGTCGACACAGTCCTCAGTCCGACCGCATGAAACCGGGAACTCGAAACGTCTCGGTGAATTCACTTCGCGCCCTTTGCGACCTTCTGTTCAAAGAAGTGTGGTTTGAACAGAAGGTCGCAAAGAGCGCGAAGTGGGAACGCAAAGGAGTGAATCCCCCGTGTCGTGGTTATTTCATTCCCAGACTTTTGACCAAAAACGCCCATTGATCACTGACCTCTTCGATGATCTTCGAGGTCGGCTTGCCCGCGCCGTGGCCGGCACGGGTTTCTATCCGGATGAGCGTCGGCGAATCACCCGCTTGAGCCGCCTGTAACGCGGCGGCGAACTTGAAGCTGTGGCCGGGGACGACGCGGTCGTCGGTGTCGGCGGTGGTGACCATTGTGGCCGGGTACTTTTTGCCGGGCTTCAGATTCTGATACGGCGAGTACGCGAAGATCGCTTTGAACTGTTCTGGATCATCCGCGCTGCCGTAGTCATCGACCCAGAATCGGCCGGCGGTGAATTTGTGGAAGCGGAGCATGTCCATCACGCCAACCGCGGGCAGGCACGCGCCATACAAATCGGGACGCTGAGTCATACAGGCTCCGACCAGCAAGCCTCCGTTGCTCCCACCTTGGATCGCCAGCTTCGGGGTGCTCGTGTATTTGTTGTCGATGAGCCATTCGGCGGCGGCGATGAAGTCGTCGAAG
>SXGS01525803.1_pt1 | contig 36890 bp, 26 predicted proteins | sample 3174681 | NCBI WGS metagenome assembly SXGS01 (sample SAMN11356861, study PRJNA531348) | freshwater metagenome | isolation source: freshwater sample F1-80 | place: China: Fuxian Lake, Yuxi | collected 2017-12-25
TCGAGATGGGCGAACGCGTCAATGGCGGCGGCGAGTTGGGGCGCGCCACCGTCGATCAGAATGAGATCGGGAAAGAGTTCACGCCCCTCTCCCGCGTCGCGGTACCGGCGAGAGACCACTTCGCGGATCGCCATCACATCGTTATTGCCGACGGAGCGAACGCGGTAGCGGCGGTAGCCGTCGCGGAAGGGTCGCCCATCGACAAAGCACACCTTACTCCCGACGGTTTCGTCGCCACCCAAGTGCGCGATGTCGATCCCTTCGATACAACGGATCTCGTGGGCGGCGCCGAGGGCGCGCTGAAGCGACCGTACGCCGGCAAGAGGATGCAGCACAAGCGAAGTGACTTCGGGCTGCCAGTCGTACTCAGCGTCGTCCCCGCGGTGCTCGCGATCATCGAGCCTCTCGATGGCCCGGAGCTGGTCGCGCAGTGATGCCGCCCGCTCGAACTCACGCGCGTCTGACGCGGCCTCCATCTCGCGGCGCAGTCGGTTGAGCATCGTGCTCCGCTTGCTCGTGAGAAAGCGGAGAAACTGCGTGATGCCCTCACCGTAGGCGTCGCGTCCGATTCGATTGGCGCAGGGGGCACTGCACTGCCCGATGGCGTGAAGCAGACAAGGCCGGTAGCGTTCATTCGCCGGCGCGTCCGCGTGAATGTCGAGGTCGCAGGTCCTGAACTTATAGGCCCGTTGGAGGATTTCCATGGCTCGGCGCAACGATCCGCCGCTGACGAATGGACCAAACACACGCGCGCGCCTGAATCGATCCTCTTGCGGATTCCGCGTGATGAACACCCCGGGAAACTCGTCACGCGTCGTGATCACGAGGTACGGGAAGGACTTGTCGTCCATCATCAGCCGATTGAACTTCGGCTTGAGGTCCTTGATGAGGCGCGCCTCCATGAGCAGCGCTTCCCACTCACCCTCGCACGGAATCGTTTCGAAGTCCGAGATCAGCGGGAGCATGGCCTGCTTCCGCGCACCATGGTCCGCGGTCGGAGTGAAGTACGCGGACACTCGATCCGGGAGGCTCGTCGCCTTCCCTACATAAAGGACTGTCCCGGCCGCGTCCTGAAGCAGGTACACCCCCGCCACGGTCGGCAGATTCCGCGCCTTGGCGAGCAGGGATTCTTGCCGATTCTCCGACATCTTGAGCAATCCTATGGCGGCGCGTGCGTATCCCACGATAGGATCGAGCCTCTCGCAATTCACAACACTCAACTGGAGCTCACACTTATGAAGCGTTTCGTCACCGTCGCTACCGGATCAATCCTTCTCGCTCTCGCTGCCTGTCAGAGCAATCCCACCACTACCGCGCCGGGCGCGGTCGGCAGCGCCTCGTGCTGCAAGGAGAACAAGGCCGCCAGTTGTACGGCTGGCACCAAGGCAGCAGCCTGCTGCACGGACAAGGCCGCTGCGCCAGCCGCAGCGACCCCAGCTCCTGGCGCGGTCAGCGGTCAGAAGAAGACCGGCTGCGGCGCGTCCTGCCCTATGTCGGCCAAGACGAGCGGCTGAGCCGCTTCGATCGATTGGATCAATCCGGCCCCGCCAATGCTGGCGGGGTCTTTTTTTTCGGCACGATCGTCGGTTAGGATCGAGAATCGTGGCGGACGGATTTCTCTTGCGCGGCGGACGGGTGATCGACCCGGGATCAGGGTTCGATGCGACAGCTGATGTGCTTGTTGTCGGCGGAACTGTGGCGGCGATCGAGACGCGGGCCGGGCGAGCCGTGGGCGGCGCAGGCTGCACGGTGATCGAGTGCGAGGGCATGATTGTCACCCCCGGGCTTGTGGATCCGCATGTTCATCTTCGTGAACCGGGTGCGGAGAACAAGGAGACCATCGCGTCCGGGGCGACCGCGGCCATTGCTGGGGGCTTCACGAGCGTGTGCTGCATGCCCAACACGACCCCCGCCATCGATCTGCCCAGCACAGTCGAGTTCGTGCAGTTGCGGGCGCAGGCCGCGCAGCGTGCGCGAGTCTTCGTGGCGGGTGCCGCCACGGTCGGTCGCAAGGGCGAGCAGCTCGCGCCAATGGGTGCGATGGCCAAGGTCGGTGCGGTGGCGTTCACCGACGATGGCGATTGTGTCGCGAGCGCCGGCATGATGGGGAAAGTGCTCGCGGTGTGCGCCTCGCTGGGAAAGCCGTTCATGCAGCACTGCCAGGATCCAACGCTCACCGAGGGTGGCCAGATGAACGCGGGTGTGGTCAGCGTCCGGCTCGGCTTGGGGGGGTGGCCGCGGGTGGCTGAAGAGGTGATCATCGAGCGCGACATTCGCCTGAATCGCGTGCACCAGTGCCACTATCACGCGCAGCACCTGTCGTCGGGCGGGTCGGTTGAACTCATCCGACGCGCGCGGCGCGAGGGGCAACCTGTTTCGGCGGAAGTTTCGCCCCACCACCTCCTACTCACCGACGAGGCGTGCGACCAGTACGACCCCGTGATGAAAGTGAATCCCCCGCTGCGGACCGACGATGACATCCGGCTCCTGATCGAAGGCATCGTGGACGGCACGATCACCGTGCTCGGCACGGACCACGCGCCACACACGGCCTCGGAGAAATCCACGGACTTTGCGAGCGCACCCTTCGGGATGATCGGCGTCGAGTGTGCGCTCGCGCTCTATGTGAAGGCGCTCATCGACACGCAGGCCATCGATTGGCCCCGACTGATCGCGATGATGACCATCGAACCCGCGAGACTGCTTCGACTGGAGGAACGCGGGGTCGGTCGGCTCGGGACAGGGCTCCCAGCCGACATCACGGTCATCGACCCGCAGCGGCGGTGGAAGATCGATCCGGCGTCGTTCAAGTCCCGCAGCAGGAACTGCCCGTTCGCCGGATGGAGCGTGAAGGGTGGCATCCAGGAAGTATTCGTCGGCGGGCGCCGCGCGCTCGCGGCGGGATCGCTCTCTCCCACAGACGCCGAGTCGTTTGGGCATCCGCATGCCGTTTGACTTCGCCACTGCGCTGCGCGATGGCGGACGCCAGGGCCGCAGTGATTTCAGCGGCCATGTGAACCCGCGCTGGGCGCGCGCGCTTTCGATCGTCGGGTTTGACCGAGAGTTCGTACGCGCCCAAGGGGCGAGCCTCTGGGATGCGCAGGGACGCGAGTACCTCGACATGATCGCTGGCTACGCAACTTGCAATGTCGGGCGGAACCACCCAGAGATCATTCGTGCGCTGACGGAGGCTCTCGCGAGCGGCCATCCGTCGATGGTGCAATTCGAACGACCCGCCTTGGCGGGCCTGCTCGCGGCGCAACTCGTGCGGCGCGTGGGCCGGGGCCTTGATCGGGTCTTCTTCACGAACTCGGGGACCGAGGGGATTGAAGCGGCGATCAAGTTCGCGCGCTGTGCGACGGGCCGCCCGGAGATCGTTGCCACCGACGGCGGGTTTCACGGCCTCACGAACGGCTCGCTCGCCCTCACCGGCTGCGAGAGTTTTCGCGAGGGATTCGGCCCTTTCCTCGACGGCTGTTCGAACATTCCGTTCAATGACCTTCCCGCACTCGAGCGAGCGCTCGCTCGTCGCACCGTCGCCGCCTTTGTCATCGAACCGATTCAGGGCAAGGGCGTCAATCTGCCTTCGCCCGGCTACCTCGCCGAGGCATCGAGGCTCTGCCATCGCTTCGGAGCGCTGCTCGTCGTGGACGAAGTGCAAACCGGCGTCGGACGGACTGGGTCATTCCTCGCGATCGACCAGGAAGGCGCCGTCGAGCCCGACATCGTTGTGATGAGCAAGGCGCTGTCGGGTGGCCATGTGCCCGTCGGAGCGGTGCTCTGCCGACGCGCGATTTGGGAAAGTGTGTTTTCCCGCCTCGACCGCGCCATCGTGCACTCGTCGACCTTTCACATGGGCACGCTCGCGATGGTGGCCGGACTCGCCACGCTCAGCGTGTACGACGAAGAACAGTTGGCAGCGAGGGCGCAGGCCTCAGGGGCCCGCCTTGCTGCGGCACTGCGCCAAACTCAGGAGCGCGGCGAGTTCATTCACTCGATTCGACAGCGAGGCCTCATGATCGGCATTGAGTTCGGCAAGCCGCGAAGCCTCGCGATGCGCGCGTCATGGGAGGCCGTGCATGTCCTCAACGCGAACATGTTCGGACAGGCCATCACCATGCCGCTCATCGAAGATCACCGCATCCTCACGCAAGTCGCTGGCCACAAGCTCGATGTCCTGAAGCTCACCCCCCCGCTGGCGCTCACCGAGGCGCAGGAGTCGTCGTTCGTCGCCGCGTTCGATACAACAACGGATCGACTCCACAAGGGTGGTGGCCCGGCCTGGGATGCCCTCAAGCGAGTCGCGTCCAACACGCTTGGAAGCGGCGCGCCCCGTGAGGCGGTATACAGCTCGCCTGATGTCTGAAGGCAATGCACGGCAGCGGTGGCTCGCCTCGTATGCGCGATGGATCCGACAGAACGCCGCAACCCTCGTGGCCGTGTGGATCCTGCTTGCCGGGGCCTGTGCGTGGTTCGCCACGGGACGGCTTGCGCTCGACGCCAACACGGACTCGCTGATCGGCTCTGATCGCCCGTTCATGACGGGATATCGCGCGTTCATCGACGAGTTCGGCGACCTCGAATACATCTATGTCGCCATCGATTCGCGAAGTGATCGGGAGACGGCGCACCGTGCCGTGAACGAACTCGCGCCGCTGATTCGCGCGCTGCCTTCGATCCGCGAAGTGCACGCAACGATCTCCGATGACGAGCAATGGCGGCTCGCGGCGTGGACGATGACGCCGCCTGAACTGGCGTCACTCGCATCCGCATCGCCTGCCTTCCCCGCGTTTGCGAATGGACGCGCCACGACTGGCCGACAAGTCGCCACGCATGCCCTTGCACTCCTTGCTCGGATCATGCGCGACGGCGAGTCGCTCAACCCCGCGCAGCGCGACGCCCTCGCCGCGTCCGTGTCATTCGAGGTGGACGCGCTCGTGGGTGATCCCCACGACGCAAACTGGACCTGGGCGCCCCGACCGACGGAGTATCTCGCCACCGAGAGCGGCACGATGTTCCTGCTTGAGGTCCTTCCCGAAAAGAACTTCTCGTCGTTTGCGACCATCGAGCAGTCGATCGCGCAGATTCGCGAGGCCATCAGCAGGGTCGCAGCCGCGAACCCGTCGATCGAGATCGGCTTGACCGGAAAGCCAGTGCTTCAGGCCGACGAGTTGGCCACAAGTAACGACGACATGACGCGAGGTGCCGTTGTGGCCACGGTCTTGATTGCGCTCCTGACGATCTGGGTGCTTCGGAGTGTGGCACCGGCTCTTCTCGCCACGCTCGCCCTCGGCGTGGCCTTCGCGTGGACCTACGGTGCGGCGGCGCTTCTGGTGGGTCGACTGAATCTCCTCAGTCTCGTGTTCATGCTTGTGCTCGTGAGTGCCGGTATCGACTACGGCATCCACCTGATCGCGAGATACCGTGAGTTCAGGGAGCGCATGGGCGCCGAACCGGCGCTTCGGCGCGCGGTGGAGTCCAACACCATCCCGATCTGGACGGGCGCACTCACAAGTGCGGTCGTCTTCTTTGCGGCCCTGCTCACCGAGTTCTCGGGACTGGCGGAACTCGGCACGATTGCAGGGGTCGGACTCCTCATCTGCGCGGCCGCGATGACGAGTTTTCTGCCGGCGACGATCCTGCTTCACGAACGGTGGATGGCCCATCGACGCACCCGGACGGCGCTGCCGCTGACGACGCCGGCCGCGTCGAACCGAACACTCATGGCCCGCGCGTTCGACCTTCCCGCTCGATGGACCATTGTCGCCGGCGCCATTGGCGTGTTGGCGGTCGCGGCACTCATCCCGTCGCTCGATTTCGAGAGCAACTTGCTCAAGCTTCAGGCCGAGGGTTTGCCCAGCGTCGAGTGGGAGCAGCGACTCCTGCGAGACTCCGCCAGCGCTTCGTGGTTCGGGGCGATCGTCGCTCACGACGAACATGAACTCGCGGGCATCGTCAGCCGCGCCAAGGCCGAGCCCGACATCGAGTCCGTCCGCAGCGTGCTCGACTTTGTTCCCGAGGACTCTCCAGAGCGCGCGACTCAACGGCGTGCGCTCGGCGTTTCCATCATGGGGGCGACGATGGAGCCCAGCGAACCCGGCGCAATCACCCCGGAACTTTCGGGCGAACTCGCGACGAACTTCCGTCGGTTCCAGTCACATGCTTCACAGGGGGCCACCGATCGGGAAGGGGCGCGCCTCACCCACCTCGCGGACCGACTCGAAGCGCTCGACGCGGCCCTGCACGATCCGCAGCGCGCGCCCGAAGCCGCCGCACGAACCGACGCCGCCGTCGCGCGGGTTGCCATCGCACTCGGCGCCATCGGCAAGGGTGCGGTCGGAACGCTCAGAGATGCTCTGCCCTCGGCCGTTTCAGCGCGCCTTGTCGCGCCGTCGGGCCAGTTGCTCGCGTCGCTCATCCCCCGCGACGACATCTGGGAGTTCGCTCCGCTGACGCGCTTCGTCGCGGCCATACGAAGGGTCAGCGCGGATGCCACCGGCGTTCCCATCACGGTCTACGAGTCGGTGCTTGACATGAAGCACGCGTTCATTCTCATGTCAACGGCGTCACTCCTTGCGGTCGCCGTGATCGTCTGGATCGACTTCCGCTCGCTCGTCGCCACGGCGACCTGCGTCCTCACGCTGGTCATCGGACTCGCGTGGACGCTGGGGGCCATGTCACTCATGGGGATCCCGCTCAATCTCGCCAACTTCTTCGGTGTTCCGATGCTTCTTGGATTCGGGATCGATGCGACCGTCCACCTCATGCACCGCGCGAGAGAGACCGGCAGTGCACGGGCGCTCGGGTGGACCTCGCGCGCCGTCCTGATCAGCGCCGCAACGACTGCGATCGGTTTCGGGACGCTTCTGTTCGCGTCGCACCAGGGCCTTCGGAGCCTTGGATGGCTGATCGTCATTGGCACCGTGGCGACAAGTGTGGCGAGCGTCTGGCTCCTTCCGGCGCTCCTGCGCAGGTTCCCCCGACTGCTCGGGCGACACTAACCGCTCCGGGCGAGGCCCCAACGCATGTCAGTCAATCTCGCCCAATGTCGCGCCATGGGCAGCGCCGCCACGGTCGACGCGCCTCCACTTCTGCTTCGATCGCTGGAGGGTCGACACGATGCCTTGTCGCGCTGAGCGTGTGCCGGCACGCGCGGGTTCGAGCGCGAGGCGTCACGGGTTCTGGCGGAGCGCGACCTTGTAGCCGAGCCCGGTGATCGCGCTCTCGATCGCGGCCTCGCGGGCGGCCGAGTCGGCGACCACGAGTGCCGATCGTCCCTCGAGCGAAACCGCGACGCTCGTCACGCCGGGCACCTCGCGCAGTTCGGCGGTGATCGCCTCAACGCAACCATTGCAGTGCATGCCTTCAACCTGGTAACTGAAGGACACCGGCGTGGCCGAGCCCTCGCCGCCACAGGCTGTGAGCAACGCCGCAAGCAGGATGGAAACGTGCTTCACGAGAGGCTCGTCCCCAAGCGCGCAAGCGCTCTCTCGATGCCCTCGCGTGCGCACGAGATGTCTCCTGAAAACTTGGCCCCGGCCGCAAACGCGTGCCCGCCGCCACCGAACTGCGAAGCGAAATCACTGACATTCAGCCACGGCGCCCCGTCGGCGCGCGGCTTGCTGCGGAAGCTCACTTTCGTGGTCCCGGGCTTCGATTCTGTCATCAGAATGCTGACACACGCAGCGCCAACCTCAAGGGGGACATTCACCACGCCGCCGAGATCGTCTGTCGTCGCGTGGGTGGCCGCAAAGTCGGCACCGGCGACTCCCATCATCGCAACTCGGCCCCCCGCGTGCCATGTGAGCGAGGCAAGTGCGCGCGCCATCACCGCGAGCCGTTCGGGCCTCGCGTTCTCCTCGAGGGACTGGTGGAGCGCGACGCGGTCGACCCCCATGCCGACGAGGCGCGCCGCGAGCGCGAAGACCTCGGCGTCAGCGTTTTGGTATCGGAACCAACCGGTGTCAGTAGCGAGTCCGACGAAAATCGCTTCTGCGATCGTGCGCTTGCCGCCCGGCGCCGTCGTCCCAAGATCGAGGCCGAGCCCGTCGATCACTCGTGCCACGATCTGGGTGGTCGAGGCCGCTCGAGTGTCGACGACTCTGAGCGCGGCGATGGCATCGCCTCGCGCGTGGTGGTCGATCCCAAGGACGCGCGGTGCCATCGACCGCAGCCACCCGTCGAGCGGTTCGACTTGGCCCCACGATCCGGTGTCGACGAGCACCGCAAGTTCGACATCGGTTCGCATCGGTGATGCGGAGTCGCGGCGCAGTTCGCCGGTCTCGGCCAGGGCGAGGATGTTGGGGTCGACATCGCCGGTCAGCACGGCATCGACCGGCTTGCCGAGCGCTCGCAACGCCCGTGAGAGAGCGAGAATTGACCCCACCGCATCGCCGTCGGGGCGCGCATGGCTGACGATCGCTAGTGACGCCGCTCCCTTGAGTGCCGCGACGATATCGTCGATCGTGCCGGTGGATTCGTAGGCCGTCATGCGGGCACTTTCTCACAATCACCACGCATCTGCCCGATCAGCCTCTCGACCGAGTCGAAAGAGAGCATGTCGCGGATCCACTTCGTAAACGACACATCGAGGCTTTGTCCGTAGAGGTCCGCGCCCGCGGCCATCCCGAGGATATGGACCTCAAGTGTGCGCCGAGTGCCGTTGAAGGTTGGATTCATCCCGACACTCGCGGCGCCGCGCCAGCCACGGCCCTGGCCGTCGCGAACTCGAACCGCGTAGACGCCGTCCGCAGGAAGGAGGATCGATCCCGTCTCAAGGTTCGCCGTGGGAAAGCCCAGTGACGCGCCGCGCTTCTGGCCCTCGACGACGAGGCCTCTGACCTCGTGCGGACGCCCCAGCAATCGTGCCGCGTCCTCCACGCGCCCAAGTTGCAGCAACCACCGAATGACGGAACTGTGAACACCAACCACATGTCCGTCCGTCAGGGCGACCGTCGCCTCGGGCACAACCTCCGTGCGAAATCCCATCGACTCTCCCTCGCGGCGCAGCGTCTCGACATCGCCCGAACGGGCGCGCCCAAATCGGAAGTCACCTCCCTCGACGATGACAGCGAACGAGACGCGCTCGCGAAGCCACTTCAGGAACTGGCTCGGCTCCATGGAGAGGAGCTCCGGGGTGAGCGGCAGAGTCAGAAGGCGGGACGCCCCCGCTGCCATGAGCAGCGACTCGCGCATCCTTGCGCAAGTGAGGACTGGCGGGGACGGCCCACGAACGATCGACGCGGGATGTCCGTCGAATGTCACGGCGAGGATCTCCTCGCCGGCGGCAATCTCCCGAGCGCGGGCGAGGAGCGCCCGGTGTCCGATATGGACGCCATCGAAGTTGCCAATCGTCACAATGGCCATGCCGCAGGGCGCGCCGCCGCGGGCGCGAACGGGTAGTTTTACGGGATGCGTTCCGTTCGTTCAACCGAGCCTCTTCCCGCCGAAGCCACCGACCTGCTCAACGCCCTGGCCGCGGAGTTCCGCGCGACCGCAGAGAGCGTGGTCCCGTGGTTCCTCGACAACATGCCGCCGATGTACTTCCAGGACACATCCGCGGACGATCAGCGCGCCCACTTGCGCTCGATCCTCGCGGCGCGCACTTCTGGAAGGCCGCTCGATGTTGTCATCAAGGGGACCGATGGCCAATCGATCACGGCCATCCGCGCGGGGAATCGCTCCGGCGTACTCGCCGAGATCGTCGCCACGCTCCCGCTTGACGCGTCGTTGCGCTCGGCAAAGATCCACAGCTCCCGCGACGGCTCACTCGTGATCGACACTTTCGAGTTCGGAGAGCCCGCGCCATTCGATCGCACCAACCCCGCGCAGGCGAGCAAGGCCGAGGAAGCCATCCGCTACGCGAAGGCATCGGCACCGTCGGTCGCCGAACCCTCCCTTCGGCGCTTCCTCGACGGGTGCAGCGCGGCGTATGTCTCGACGCTCACACCGCTGCGCCTGACGCGCCACTACGAACAGTTCGCGCGCGTCAGCGGGACCGACGCGGCGTTCGTGGACTTGGAGAGCGAACAGGACCCCACGACGAGCCGGATCACGATCGCCGTCTCAAATGCCCGAACACGAACAATGCTCGAACGCGCGGCGCGCGTTTTGACGCGTTACGGAGTAAACATCGTTCGCGCACACCTCGACCTCGTCAAGGACGCGCCGCACGGGTCGGTCACCTTCCTCGGTTTCGTCGTTCAGTGGGATGACCACACGGCCCTCGCGGCCACCGATCCGAGGTGGAGCCCGCTTCGGTGCGAACTGGAACGCATCAAGTGGCTCGACTTCCGCGTGGTGGAGGTCCTCAGTCGAGAACCGAGCCTGTCCATGGCGCAGTGCGAGGCGTTGCTCGCCTTTGGGGATCTCGTGCGCGCGATGCTGGTGCCCACCAATCCGCTGGCGTTCAGCCGCGATCGCGTCGTCGGAGCGCTCCTCGGGCGCCGCGCCATTTCATGCCGCGCGATCGACCTCTTCGCGGCGAGATTCGACCCCGAGGTGCGGCTTGACGACCGGGTCTTCGAAGCCGGCGTCGCACAGCTGCGGACCGAGATTGACTCCGTCAATGAGAGTGATGATGTCGCCACGATCCTGCACAGCCTTCTGCGCGCCATCTCGGCAGTTCGTCGAACCAACTTCTTCGTTCCCAAGCGATTCTCCTTCGCATTGCGGCTCGACGCCGCGCTCTTGCAGGGTCCAGCGCGACCCGAGGTTCCCTACGGACTCTTCTTTGTGCACGGGCGCGGGTTCCACGGATTCCATGTTCGTTTCAAGGAGATCGCGCGTGGCGGGTTGCGCGTGGTGAAGCCGCTCTCCGCGGCGCTCTACGAGCGCGAGTCGGAGCGACTCTACGACGAGGCCTACGGACTGGCGTTCGCGCAGCAGCTGAAGAACAAGGACATCCCTGAAGGCGGCGCCAAGGCGGCCATCATCCTTGAGCCCCCCGCCGAAACGAATCGCTCGGTCAAGGCGTTTGTCGATGGGATCCTCGACCTCATCACGCCCGAAGAGACGACTCAAGCGCGCGTCCTCGATCACCACGGACGAAAGGAGTTCATTTTCCTTGGGCCTGACGAGAACATCACACCCGAACACATCGAGTGGATTGTGGCACGAGCGCGGGTCCGGGGCTACCCGTTGGCCAATGCGTTCATGAGTTCCAAGCCCGACGGCGGCATCAACCACAAGGAGTACGGCGTCACCAGCGAGGGAGTGAATGTCTTCTTGCGCATCGCGCTTGCGGCGCAGGGGATCGACCCAACGAAGCGACCGTTCACGGTCACCATCACCGGCGGTCCTGACGGGGATGTGGCGGGCAACATGATGCACATCCTCGACCGCGACTATGGCACGAACGCGCGGATCCTCGGAGTCGCCGACGGCAGCGGCACGGGCGAGGATCCCGACGGCCTCGACCATGCCGAGCTCGCCCACTTGTTTGCCGCGGGCCTTCCCATCGCCTCGTTCGATCCGGCAAAACTTTCACCGCGCGGACGCATCGTTAAGGCCGACCACCCCGAGGGGGTGCTCCTGCGCAACACGCTCCACAACCGAATCAAGGCCGATGCCTTCATTCCCGGAGGCGGTCGTCCCGCGACGGTCAACGCGAAGAACTGGCGCGAATTCCTTGGTTCTGACGGGAAGCCGGTCGCGCCGCTCGTTGTCGAGGGAGCCAACCTATTCTTCACGCCCGAGGCGAGAACCGAACTCTCGAAGGCCGGCACGCTCATCATCAAAGACTCCAGCGCCAACAAGTGCGGCGTGATGTGCTCAAGTTTTGAGATTTCGTCGAGCATGCTGCTCGACGAGGCGGCGTTTCTCCGCATCAAGGCCACCTTCGTGGCTCAGGTTCTTGAAAAACTGCGCGACGCGGCGCGTGACGAAGCGGTCGTGCTCTTGGGCGAAGCGCGACGGCACCCCTCGGTCCCGCTGCCTGAACTTTCCACTCGACTCTCCCGCGCGATCACTGCGGCGGCTGATGCGATCCAACCCGCGGTGGCTTCGTGGCGATCCTCCGAAGAGGCGCTCTTCCGTGAAGTGGTGCTCGGGCACATCCCGCGCGAACTCTCCTTGACCGTCGGCGAACGGATCTTCACGGAACTCCCCCACGCCTACCTGGAGTGGATGGTCGCGAAAAGTGTGGCGAGCCGCATCGTGTACCGCGAGGGGATCGACTTCTTCGCATCGATGGAGTCAGTCGCTGTGGCGGAAATCGCGCTCAACTACCTGAAGAAGGACCGCGAACTGCGCGTGCTGATCGGCGAGGTGCGGACCAGTTCGCTCCAGCATGGCCAGCGGATCGCATTCCTCCTTGAGCGGGCCGGGACCCGCGCCGCGCTGTTGGAGATCGACTGATGATTGCAGCCGCGCTCGCGAGCGCGCTGGTCACGCACGCGGCCATGCGTGATGGGCCCGTCGAACGACGACTCGACTCGAAGATCGAGTCGGTCGTGCTCTACCAAGGGCGAGCGGCGATCACGCGCGTCGCCACAGCAGAGTTGGACGCGGGCCTGTGGAAGTTGCAGTTCGACGGGCTCCCGGCATCGATCGAGCCCGACACCCTCGAGGCCAAGACGAGTCTCGGTGCGATCCTCTCCGTTGATTACTCGGCGCGTGCGACCCCGGACGCGAGCGCTTCGACGGAGGCCGAGGCACTCGACCGGCGCGTCCGTGACGCCGAAGCCCTTGTCGCCACCGATGAGGCCGTGCTCTCGGGGTTCGCGGCGGAAGCCAGGATCATCGATTCCGTCGGCGTGCGCGCGGCCAATGATGCCTCCGCCGAGGCAGGTACCGCCAAGTTGGATCTTCCGGCACTCGAGGCCCAACTCAAGTGGATCGCAGCGCAACGGGTTCGCATTCAAGAGTCGACTCGCGCTGGATCTACCGCGCTCGCCGCGCATCGCTCGGAACTCGATGCGCTCAGGAGCCGACGCGCCGCACTTGGAGCCATGACCGGGAGCGCGCAAGGGGCCGAAGTCCTCCTCGCGCTGTCGGAGCCCGCTTCTATCTCGCTGCGGCTCTCGTATCTGGTGTCGGGTGCGCGATGGGAACCCGTCTACGCGATGCGCGCCTCGCCCGAGACCGGGAAGGTGGCCGTCGAAATCGACGCCGTCGTCGTGCAGGCCTCGGGAGAACCGTGGGAAGGCGTGCGGCTCTCCCTATCGACCGCACGACCCACCCACGCCTCACGTCCGCCGAAGCTCGACCCATGGTTCGTCGATGTCATCGTCGAACGGACACCGCGTTCTCCGGTTGAACGGAATCCAAGCGGAATGGCGTCGGGATTCGCCGAAATGGAAGACGCGCTCCAGAAAGGCAACACGGACCGTGAGCCAGTCCTCGCAAGCCCGGATGTTTCGCGCGCCATCGAAGAACCCGCGAAGGTTGGTGGAAGCGGGCCGAATGTGACCTACACGATTGCACTCCCCTTCGACGCTCCCAGTGATGCACAGGTCCGCCGCCGCGCACGGATCGCGTCGTTCGAGGCCGCGACCGCCTTCGTGCATCAGGCGCAGCCAGCGGTCGCCGACGGCGCGTACCTCCGCGGACGACTCGTCAACACAAGCGCATTCCAGATGCTCCCAGGACGCGCGTCCGTGTTCGTCAATGCGGACTTCGTTGGGGCGATGCCGTTCTCTGGGGCAGCGCCCAAGCAGGAGTTCGATGTCTACTTCGGCGTCGATCCCGCGGTGACGGTGACTCGCACACTGGTCTCGCGAGAGGACCGCGCCTCGGGACTCTTCGGGGGCGGACTCGACACCGTCTCCGAGTACCGCACGAATGTTGTCAACGGCACTGGTCGATCGATCACGCTCGAACTTCTCGACTTTCGTCCCGTCAGCCGATCCGGCAAGGTCGAGGTGGCCATCCCCTCAACGAGCGTGCCCCTCTCGAGCGATCCGGTCTTCCTCGCGTCAGAGCGGCCGAGGGGGATCCTGCGGTGGGATCTCTCGGTGCCGGCGACGCCCACAGGGGGCGAGGGCCTCACCGTCTCATGGACGGTCATCGTGAGCCGTTCCAAGGACATCGAGATCACCCCGCTTCCGGAACGCTGAACCCCGCGCGTCAGGTCCACCACGGCGTCGCTGCGGGCTCGACGATGAGCGCTCCCTTGAGGAAGCTCACGGCGCGGCGGAAGCCCTCGTCGACACCCATGAGCGCGTCCTCATGCTCGATCGAGAGCACATGGTCGTAACCGTAGCGGCGAAGCATCGAGATGAAGGGCTTCCAGAACTCGTACCCGTGCCCGTCACCACAGGTGCGGAAACTCCACGACCTCGTGTTCAGTTCACCATATGGACGCGCATCGAGATAGCCATTGAGCGGTCCCTCGCGGCGGTCCAGTTCGGTGTCCTTCGCATGCACATGGAACAGAAGGCCGGCTTCACCGAGGGTCTGCGTGGCAAGGACCGGGTCGATCCCCTGCCAGAAAAAGTGCGAAGGATCAAGGTTGGCACCCAGTCGCGGCGCGCCACGCAACTTGGCGGCCTTCGACGCGCGCTCGGCGAGCCGGATGATTGTGTCCGGGTTGTAGACGCAGAAGCCCGGGTGCGCTTCCCACGCCGTGCGGACGCCGTGCGTGGCGCACAGTTGAGCTTGCTCGGCCCAGTACGGCACGAGCACCTCGTCCCACTGGTACTGCAGCGACTTCGTGAACTCCGGAGGCCATGGGCAAGTGATCCAGTTCGGTGCGCTCTCGCCCTCGGCCCCGCCTGGGCACCCCGAAAAGGTGATGACGGTCTGTGTTCCCAACTTTGGTGCCAGGGCGACGGCCACCTCGTAGGCCTTGTGATGGTCTCGCGCCACGGCGCGGTCCGGATGGACCGGATTCCCGTGGCATGAAAGCGCACTGAGCTCGAGACCGTGATCTTTGAGGATCGATCGGATGCGCACCTGCTCGCGCTGACTCTCAAGGACCGCTGCGGGTTCGAAAAACGGTTTGCCCGGATAGGCCCCGACGGGAAGTTCGATCGCGGTGAGCCCGTGCTCCGCGCACGCCGTCGCGGTCGCCTCGAGGGTGCGTCCGGTGAAGAGCGCCGCCATCACGCCGAGTTTCATCGTGGCGCGATGCTAGCGGCGTATCCTCCGTGGTCTCGATGCCGCGCTGCTTGCTTCTCCTCCTCATCGCCCTCGTCGCCCTTGCGCCCGCGTCTCATGCGCGCTCGGCGCGCGCCCAAGCGGACGCCCCTGCGGCACCGCAGCGCGTCCACCTCTTCGTGGATCGCACGACCGAACTCAGCGGCACGGTTGTCGAGCAAGATGACCACCGCATTGTGATCGAGCGCAATGGCGAGCGCCGGGAGTTTCGCAAGGACGCCATCCTCGACATCGTCCCGCTACTCGAGATCTCGGCGCCGACAGCTGGCATCATCTATCGACGGGATGGATCCGCGTTCCGGGCTGAACTCATCGCGGACGGCTTCGACGCGGTCGAGTACAGAATCGGCAAGGTCCCAGGGTCGATCGCCCGCGCGGAGGTGTATCGAGTGGCGCTGAGTCGCCCGTTCGAAGAGCAGTACCGGGCGCTCAAGGCATCGACGCACAAGGACGACACAGTTCGTCGGCTCGGGCTGTGCGACTGGCTGGTGGCGCAGCGAAAGTACGAGGAGGCGCGATCGGAACTGCAGCTGCTCGTCGCTGACTCGAAGCTTCCCGAGGCCGTGAGCCTGCTTCGGCAAGTCGAAGCACAGTTGGCGATGTCGAAGCCGCGCGAGAGATCCACCGAGTCCGACGATCTCCCGCCAGCCATCCCCGATCGCAACGGCCGTCCGTTGCCGACAAGGGTTCTCACGCCCGAGGAAGTCAACCTCATCAAGGTGTATGAGATCGACTTCGATCGGCCACCTCGTGTCGCGGTCGACCCCACGAAGATCAAGGAACTCCTCGAGGCATACTCGTCAAGCCCCCTCGTCCCGAGCGATGCTCCGAGCCGCGCGGCGCTCATGCAGGGCGACCCTCTGAAGGTGGTGCAACTGGCCTTCGCCCTGAAGGCGCGGGAGTTTTACACCAACATCAAGGTGGTCACGGAGCCGAGTGCGCTCGTGGCTTTTCGCACGCTGGTGCATGACGGGTGGCTGATTCCGAACTGCGCCACGAGCCGTTGCCACGGCGGCCCCGACGCGGGGCGACTGTTCCTCTTCAACACGAACACCGCCGATCCGCGCGTGCGCTACGCCAACCTGCTCAATGTGCTCAAGGGAACGGTCGACGGCGAACCCCTCATCAGCGTGGAGCGTCCTGAGGCATCGCTCCTCATCCAGTGTGCGCTGCCGCCCGAGGAAGCCACGCATCCGCATCCGACTGTGAAGGGATGGCGCAGCGTGTTGGGATCCAAGGCCAACGCCGACCGCCTCCGAGCGAGCCTTGGATGGATCCGTTCGCTCTACCAGCCGCGGCCTGTGTATCCGTTCGACTACACCCCGCCGGATCTGAGCCTTCCGCAGCCCGGAAGCGCCGCGGACGCTGACGAGCCGACTCGATAACCGTCCGGGCGCGGAACCGCGCGCGATGGCCCACGAGCTTCCTCTAGACTCATCGCCCCTGAGAATCCCCATGAAGACTGCCCCGACGATTGTCGCTGCCTCGCTGGCGCTCCTGCTCGCCTCGTGCGAGGATCCCGAGTTCGCTCAGCGTGAGCAAGCGCAGCTGCGCCTTGACGAAGCCGCGGCTGCCATCGGGCAGGCCGCACGGCAAGCGAGCCTCGATCGCGTCGCGGCGGCCGAAGACATTCGCGCGGCGGCGGCCCGCGCGCAGGGAATCGCCGGCGGATCGGCGGGCCAGCTTCAGGCGGCGGCGGCCCTTGTCGCGTCGGCGCGGACCCAAGCGGCTCTCCTTGAACTTGGACGCCTGAATCAGATCGAGAGCGCCAACCGAGCCAATCGCGGCCTCGCGCTCGGACTCGCACGCGCCGCAGGGTTGATGCAGCTCCACATCGAAGCACACAACACGGATTCGGTGCGCGACGCAGCTGCCGCGATCGCGCCTCAGGGTGACGCCGCGGACGCCGACCTTCGCGCGCGGGCGTCTCGTCACGACGAACTTGCCGCACGCGTGGCGCAACTTCAGCAGGAGAACCAAGAGGCGCTCGGTCAGGCCGAAGCGATCCTCGTGGAAGCCGAGGCCACGCGCCAGCGGGGACTCGGCGCCCGTCGAGGCGAGATCACAATCATCGCCGAAGAGGCCGGACGGCAGCGCGACGAGGCTCGAGGGCACCAGTCGCGGGCTGCGCATGCGGAAGTGGACCTCTCCGCGCAGGGTTCGTTCCTTCGCCTGTCGGCCAGCGAGACCGATGCGGCGAAGCGGCGCGCTGAACAGATCACGCAAGCCCTTGCGGCGATCCAGGCTCTTGCTGGGCAGTACGAAGTCACCGGTACCGAGGGCGGCGAAATCATCGCCAACCTCTGCGAGTCGGTCGGCGCCGCCGTGGCGTCCACCGATCCAGCGAAGAATGAGGCGTGGTCGAATGGCATTGAGAGACTCACCGGCGACCTCGACGCGGCAGACGGCGCTGCGGGTCAAGCCAATGCAAGCCCGATGCTTCGGCATCAGGTGAACATCGCGCGGGCCAGAGCCCTCATGGCTCAGGGCGAGGCATCGTTCCAACATGCGCTGCTCCTCCATGAACTCGCGGGGATCGCCGCGATGGCGTCGACCGCTGGAGCGCTCGAGAAGGACGCGCAGACCGCGCTCACGACATCTCAGGAGTTCGCACGACAGGCGATCGATGCGTACACACTCGCGAAGGATGGCCTCAACGGCTCGGGCGAGGCCTCACCCGAATCGGCCGCGCTCGTTCTCACGATCGAGCGCGCGATCGCGTCGATCGGAACTCCGTCGTTTGAGGCGCGGGCGGCGCCCACGAAGAAAGCGACCGGTCCGGCCGCGCCGCCCGATGACGAGCCCTCCCCCGAGTTCGCCGAGTCCGTCTCCGCCGCAGGCATGGGCGGTCCGCCGTTCGCCTCCCTCGACGCGCTCGCGAGTTTTGTGAGTGGGCACGAGAGAAACCCCGATCACTTGATCCGCGCACGCGAGGCCTACCAGGCATCGTCGCCGGAGGCGCAGAGCCTGCTCGATGCGATTGTCGGAATGACGACCGGAATCGCTGAGATTCAGATCGCAGCCCGTGAGAAGTTCGGCTCGACGAGCGTGGGGCCGATGTTCGATCAGATCGCCGCTACAGAAATGGCCTCCGCGTCCGTATCCGATGCCAACGATGAGGTCGGGTCCATCACGGTCAGCGGGATGGGCAACACGCTCGTGTTCAAGGCGGCGAAGACTGAAGAGGGCTGGAAGGTCGATGTGGACGCAACGATGGCCGCCATGACCGATGAGGATCGCGCCAAGATGACAGCCGGATTCGTCATGATGGCGCCGATGGCCGAGGCCTGCAAGGCGGTGGCCGCCCAGGTTCGTTCTGGCGCGATCGCCAGCGCCGCCGGGATTCAGGCAGCGTTGATGAAGGCGATGCAGTCCAGCATGCCCGGCATGCCTGGGCAGCCCTGACATACTCACGCCTGATGGACTCGCGCGATGACCTCGCTGGCGGCCTCGCGCGTGATGGCAGACTCGTTGGCATCACGGGCGATCTCGTCGATCCGAGTCAGCAGGTCAGCACCGCGACCCTCGAGGATCGGACGCAGACAACACCAGATCGCATTGCGACGCACTTGATCCGAGCGCACTCGATTGAGTGCGCTCGGGCCGAACGCGCGTCGGCGTGCGGCATCGTCCCAACCGAGCACCTCAAGGAGCGCGAATGCTGCGTTGCGCCCGTCAAAGTCCCCACCGACGCCTTCCCGACGCGATCGCCGAGTCGGCTGATTGTGCGGGCAGACTTCCTGACAGATGTCGCAACCGAGGAGCCACTCGCCGGCGTTGGCCGCGACCTCTGCGGAGGGACTCCCGCGCTCCTCGAGCGTGACCGAACTCAGACATCGGCGTGAGTCGACAGACCACGCAGTGATCGCCTTCGTCGGACACGCATCGATGCATCTCGTGCAGGTGCCGCATGGATCGGCGGGCGGAGCGGTTTCGCTCGGGAACAGTTTCGCGGTGGTGACATACGCCGCCAGCAGCAGCCACGAGCCAAGCCCCGGCGCGATGAGCAGCGTGTGTTTGCCGCATGAGCCAAGCCCGGCTCGTTGGGCGTGCTCGCGCTCCATGAATGGCTCGATGTCGCAGCACACCTTGCCGCGCACGGTCGGCTGCGCCGCCTCAAGTTCATGCTGCAGCGTGCGGAGCCTTCGCTTCATGCGCCGGTGGTAGTCGCGCCCCCGTGCGTAGCGTGCTACGCGGCCGGCGGGCACGCGAACACGCCGACTTGCATCGTGAACCTCGGCGGGGCGTTCATCGCCACGACCGTCGTGGTATCGATCCGCGACGACGAGGATGCTCTTCGCTCCATCGAACATCTTCGCCACATTGAGGCGTACCTCCATGTGCGCGGCCATCCAGGCCATCGGTCCGTGCTTCCCCACATCGATCCATGCCTCGAGTTCGGTTCGGCGATCGCTCGGCCTCGCGTCGCAGACCCCCGCACGAATGAAGCCAAGCGACCTCGCGCGTGCGATGGCCCACGCGGACAACCCGACGGCGTCTTCGGGATCGCTCGGGCACGCGAGTCCGACGGGGTCGGTCATGTCACAGCCCAAGAAGCCGAGCCAACGGTGCGCTGGGTACATCGGCAACGACGCCGGGGGCACCGAGGGCCATGGCCGCGGCGTAACCGCTCCGCACGGCACCCTCCATCGTGGCGGGCCAGCCGGTGGCGCACCAGTCCCCCGCGAGCACGAGGTTTTCCACGCCGCCCTTCACAGCGTCGCGCGCCGCAGAGGGGCGGATCGAGTCGATCCCTGGGACACACGCGAATGTCGCACGCTTTTCCTTGACCGCCCGGACGCCCGTGGGTTCGAGCCCACGCGCCCAAGGCAGCGCCCACCAGATGTCGTCGAGAACGCGTCGGGCGATTTCGCCCTCGGGGAGATCCATCCATTCGTCGGCCGCGCTGATGACTGCATGGATGTGATGGCGACCGTCCTCGACCTGTCCTTTGTTGAACAGCCAGTGCGTGGCGCGCCCCGGCAGCACCAGGTGCGCCGTCCGCATCAGCGACTCGTCGAAGAAGAGGTGCACTCCGAGAATGGGACTCATGGAGATGGCGTCGAGTTTCGAGAGTCGACAATCCGCGCTGACGAGCGTGCCCGAGCAGAGTTTCGCGAGTCGATCCGGGGGGACAGCGCTGATGACGCTGGCACAATCGATGGCGCCTTCGTCGGTCACGACCGAGGCAATCCGCTTCCCGTCGAAGGCAAGACCAAGCGCGCTGACGCCGAGTCGCACACGGCCGCCGGCCGATTCGATGATGCCCTGCGCCCGTCCGTAGAGTTCAACGAGCGGGACCCGAGGCACCCCCATCGCCGGACTCCACGAGTCCTGCAGGAATCCCTCTTGGAGCACGACGAGCCCGTAGGACGCGTCGAGATCCGACAGTCGTGCGTTACACGCGCTCGTCAAGATGGGCTCCCAGAAGCGTGCGATCGCCTCGTCGGGCTGAGAGGTCTCCCGCATGAAGTCCGTGAACGGTCGGCCGCGCCAGCGTTCACGACCATCGACGCCGATCCTCGCCATCCGCCACATCGCACGCGCAATCGCGCGCTTCGTCGGATCGGTGAGAAACCTGAGCTTGCGAAAGCTCCCCGCGAAATGGGCGGGTGCCGGAAGCCAACCCGGGGCCATCACATCGGGCTCATGCGGGGGATTGGCCCAACAAATCCGCCGGTGCCACTCGATCCGGTCGAGGACTCCCATCCGCTCATAGAGGTCCAAGAGATTCGTGCAACATCCCATCAGGACATGCTGGCAGTTGTCGAGCGTGGCGCCATCGCGCGGATCGACGAAACTTGTGGCCCGCCCACCGAGCCGCCTTCGCGACTCGACGACGACCACGGGCTTTCCGGCGAAGGCGAGGCGCGTGGCGGCAGCGATCCCCGCCAGCCCCGCACCCACGATGACGATTGGGGCCGTCACGCGCGATGTCCCGCCCACCGAGCCCTGAGCGCAATCAGCAACTTGTGGTGCGCTGGGATCGACACGCGACCACGAACAACCTGCGAGAGGTCGTCGTTCATCCGATCGAGAAGTGCTCGGTAGATGCCCGTGAGCGCGCGAAGCGTGGCGCGGCAATCGCTGTCGATGAGCCCCTCCAGCGGCGCGCTCGACTCATAGTGGTCACGGGCGCGCGAGGCGACCTCTGCGAGCACACAGTGGCACGCGTCCGGATTCGACCAGGCCAGCAAGTTCTCAAGCGAGAGTCCAACGGCCTCGAGCGCGTCAGACGGGATGTATGTTCGACCGAGTTGGGCATCCTCGCGCACATCACGGAGAATGTTGGTGAGTTGGAAGGCGATGCCGCGTGAGGTCGCCAGCGACATCGCCGCGGGATCAGTGAATCCCCAGATCCGAACGCACACTCTGCCGACCGTGCTCGCGACCTGACCGCAGTACGACTCGAGTTCACTCCACGAGCGCACCGGGCGTGCGACCAAGTCGGCGCGCTGGCCATCGATCATTCCACGGAAGTCGCTCGCGTCGAGCGGATACTCACGGGCCACGGCGGCGAGAGCGCGCCAGATCGGGGCGTCACCGCACCTGTGGCCCTGAAGCGCTTCCATCGTGGTGCGTTCGAAGGCATCGACTCGTGCGCGCTCACTGCCCGCTGAACCCCCTGTGCGCTCGTCCACGAGGTCATCCACCTCGCGCATCCACGCGTACACCGCGAACATCGCGGACCGCTTGGGCTCGGGAGTGAGGCGCAGTCCCCAGTAGAAGTTCGCCGCGCGCGCGCGTGTGACGGCGCGGCACGCAGAAATCGCGTGACGCGTCGAAGGATCGCTCAAGAGCGCGCTCGGCGGGGCGACGCTCATCCCCCACCTGCCCCGCGTGTCGTCCCGAGGGACCAACGGGCGCGCGCCAGGAGCAGGACACGCGCGAATCCTGAGAGTCGCGGCCGCACGAGACAAGTTTCGAGATTCCAACGCTCGATTTCCCGGAGCGTGCGCATGCCGCCCTGCAGGAACAGCCAGATGACCCCGCGGTGTTCTGGGCGCATGAGATCGAGCAACACCTGCCCGCGCTCATAAAGCGGCCATGTCCGCTCGACGAGATCACGGATCGTGCGTCGGTAGCTCTGAAGAAACTCTCGATCGGGAGCGTGGCCCGCGCGGCATGTCGAGGCGAGGCGATCCACGAATGCTTCACCAACGCAGCACTCGGCCGGAAGGTAGATCCGATCGCGTTCCACGAGATCCCGTCGCACATCTTGCCAATGGTTGGTGAGTTGGAGCGCCGTGCAGATGGCATCGCTGGCGGCGTTCGCCTCGGGTGATCCTCCGCCCTCGAGCACGCCGAGCACGAGCCGGCCAACAGGATTCGCGCTCAACGCGCAGTAGTCAAGCACCTCCTCCCAGGTCGAGTAGCGCGCCTTCGTCTGATCCATGTCGAACGCGCTGATGAGGTCCGCGAATGGTGCCATGGCCAGCTGGCATCGGTCGATCTCCGGCCGGAGCGCCACGAAGACGGGATGCGATGCCTCTCCCTCGAAGCATCGGCCCAACTCGTGCCGCCACCACGCGAGCAACTCGCGCGAGCGATCGCAGGACCCCGCCTCGTCGCCAAGGTCGTCGGCGCAGCGGCAAAACCCGTAGATCGCCGCAAATGCGTCGCGCGACGCCTCGGGGACGAGCGACGAGAGCACGGCAAAGTTCTCCCCGTGACGCCGAGCAAGCCGTTGGCACCACTCACGCGCGGCGCCCAGAGATGGGCTCTTCAGCGAGCCCGGGCCATACTCGGCCAGCGAAACCGTGCGATCCGCCTTCGTCGTGGTCATGCGATCACGAAGCGTACTTCCATCATCGGCGATACGACGAGCACGGCTATGATCGTCCATTCGTGAAACTCGTCCTCGCCAATCCCCGCGGCTTCTGCGCCGGCGTGTACATGGCCATCGATGTCGTGGACCAACTGCTCGACATCTGCCCGGGCGAGCCGATCTTCGTCTTCCATGAGATCGTGCACAACCGCCATGTTGTTGAGCGATTTCGCGCTCGTGGCGTACGGTTCGTGGAAGAGATTGCAGAAGTGCCCGATGGGTCGATCGTCGTGTTCAGCGCGCACGGGGTGAGTCCGGCCATCCGCGAGGAGGCACGCGCGAAGCGCCTCGCTGCCATTGACGCGACCTGTCCACTCGTCACGAAGGTCCACGCGGAAGCGATCCGCTACGCGCGCAAGGGCTTTCAGATTCTGCTCGTTGGACATCGGCATCACCAGGAAGTGATCGGCACCCTCGGCGAAGCGCCCGATGCCATCCAGATCGTCGAGAGTCCACGCGATATTCCCTCGCTCGTCGTCACCGACCCGAAGAAGCTGATCTATCTCACGCAGACGACACTGTCGCTCGACGATGCCGCCGTGATCATCGACGCACTCAAGCTGGCGTTCCCCGAGATCAAGGATCCCCCCGCGGGCGACATCTGCTACGCGACGACCAACCGCCAAACCGCCGTGCGCGCCATCGCACCGTCGTGCGACCTCGTGCTCGTCGTCGGCAGTGCCAACAGTTCCAACTCTGTGCGGCTCACTGAGATCGCTGCCAATGTCGGCACACCCGCACGCCTCATCGATGACGCGAGCGAGATCGACCCGAAGTGGTTCGCTGGCGTGGGAACCCTGCTCGTGACGGCCGGGGCGAGCGCCCCGGAGGATCTCGTGCGCGGCGTCATTCAAGCGTTGGTGACGCGCTGCGGTGCGGAAGTCGAGCAACACGACATCCGCCACGAGGCGGTCGAGTTTGGCCTCCCTGGCACGCTGAAAGCGGCCATGCGCGACAGGGGGATCGATCCGAGCGGTCGCCGCATCGTCCGAGGGGACGATGGCGCGGCCATGCGCGAGTGGTTTGAGAAGGAGGGCATCGGTTTCCGCACTGTCGACATGACCGTCCGCGGCGAGACCATGTCGGGCTGAGCGGCTCGCGCGCGATGGAAGACGCTCCCACTCCCGCCCCCGATCAGCGCCGACACTTCTTCGAGTGCGACGAGCGTGGCGTGCGCGAGTGGGCGACCTCGCACGGCATGCCGGCGCACGCGGCCACGCAACTCCTCGCGTGGGTCTATGGTCGAGGGGTCACCGACCCAGGCGCCATGACGAATCTGTCGAAGGCACACCGTGCGCTGATCGACGACCACATCTCGTTCCTGCGAAGCTCAGTTGCTGCCGCGCAGGTCGCGAGCGACGGGACGCAGAAGCTCTTGCTCGGCTGGGACACCGCGCCACAGTCCCCCGACCTCTTGCCGGTCCTTCAGGACGGTACGCGCCGCCGCGAGACCGAGTGCGTCATGATCCCGAGCGAGGACCGCCGCACCGCGTGCGTCTCGAGTCAGGTGGGTTGCCCAGTGGGATGCTCGTTCTGCGCCTCGGGAATCGGCGGCCTTGAGGGCAACCTCACGAGTGGCCAGATCGTCGAGCAAGTCTGGCGCCTCGCGCGCCTTGATGGCGTCCAGCGGATCACCAATGTCGTGTTCATGGGGATGGGGGAACCGCTGGCCAACTACTCGGCCGTGACCGATGCGATCCGCACCATCAATGCACCGTGGGGGATGGGAATCGGCGCGCGCCGAATCACTCTGTCGACCGTGGGACTCCCAGCCGCGATCCGCAAGTTCTGCGAGTTCGAGCTCCCAGTCACGCTCGCGCTCAGCCTCCACGCACCCAACGACGAACTGCGTCGGACGATCATCCCGTGGGCCCAGTTCAGCACCGTGACCGAGCTCCTCGATGCCTGTCAGGAGTGGTTCCACAAGACCGGGCGCGAAATCACCATCGAGTACATCCTGCTCGGCGGCGTCAACGATGCACCCGAACACGCGGCGGAACTTGCCGCACACGCCCGTTCGATCCATGCCAATGTCAACCTAATCCGCTACAACGAAGTCCGCGGCATGCCCTACTCGCGCCCCTCAAGCGAGCGAGTCCACGCGTTTCAAGAGGTGCTTCGCAGTCGAGGCGTCAACGCCCATATCCGCGCCAGTCGCGGGCGCGACATCGCCGCGGCGTGCGGACAGTTGCGCCACGAGCGCACGCAGGGTCGGACCCCCGCGTAGATCACGGCGCTGACCCGGCCGGCGGTGGCCCCATCGCACGAATGGCTTCGGCCGAGATCGACGGCAACGACGAATCGAGCGCGGCCGAGTGCAATGCACGGATCGACGCGCCCCACGCGGACGCGCGTGCGCGGTCCCCTGCGGCGCGGGTGAGCAGCGACTCCATCGCATCTCGCTGGTCGCGCTGCGCCGCCGTACCACGCAGTCCCGACGGAACCCATGGCAGCGTCGCACGGAGGATGCGGTCCGGCCAGTCGCTCGAACGGAACTCGACGACCCATCGCCTCGAGCCCAGCCGCAGGTCCACTCGGTGCAGGTAACGCCGGTGAATCTCGTCGCCGCGCGCGAGTCGCACGCCGAGCGTGGCGCGGATCCGGTGGCTCTGGTCGAGGCTCGTCGTGAGCGCGCCGACATACCACGCGTCCCGGATGAGAAACGCTTCCGCGAGCGGAAGGATCGCGAGCGAGGCCAACTCAAGTCCCATCGCATCATCGGCGTCTGTGAAGAGGGCGTCGATCGCAGCGGCATATCGCATCGCGTACTCGAACCCCCCCCACATCTCGCATCGACGCATGGCCACCGCGAAATCGCGAAGCGCCAACCGCCCATCCCTCGTTTGGCTGAGCGCCCCCATGCGCACGAGCGCCGCAGCGACGGCGTTGCGCAGGCGAACGCCACGGGTGCGGTCGCGTCGACCTCCTAAGTGCCGATCCGCGCTGACTCGGCGGGCAATCCGCAGCGCATTCTCCGCGGAGTCGGCGCGGACGCGGGCCCGGCTGGGCACGGCCGGATCTCGCGACGGCGCTCCGAGCATCCGGCCGAGTTGAATCGCCTCGAAACTGCGTGCGAACCCGCGTGCCTCAAGGCGGCGCGCTGCCGCCTCGAGGGCTTCGATGGACACCGGGATGAACCCACGCTGGAATGCCATGCCGACGAGAACGAGATCGATCGGTCGGTCGGTGAGAAAGATCGCGCGCACCTCCGCGCACAGATCCATGCACACGCGGCGATCGGGCATGGTGGTCGCCTCCACAACTTCCGCGAGCCTCGCGACGGCGTCAACGGTGGTCGGATCGATCTGGTCACCTAGCGGTCCGGTGTTGGCCACAATCGCCGTCGCTGACGGGCTCGCGACACGAAGTTGCGGATCGGTCGCCATGGCCCGAATCGTCTCGATGGGATCGACACCAAGGACAAGGTCCGCTTCGCCGTACGGGATCTGCACCGTGACGCTCGATGGGGTCTGCGACGAGCGTCCACTCGCCTCGGCATGTGGTTCGTCGAGCCTCGTGAGCATGACTTGCGACCACGCTCGGCGCCCGGCGGCCAAGGGCGCGTTGAGATGCGTCCACTCCACGCGGTATCCCATCGCTCGTCCCGCCTCAGCGAGAAGTTGACCGGCCACGCCCGGAGCCTCGCCACGAATGCCCGCCATGTGGACACGCCATATGCCGCTCCCCGCATGAACGGGTTGCGGCGGTGCGAGCCGCAGCGGCTCACGCAGCGCATCGATCGCCGTCGGAGGTCTCGTGCGCACAATCTCAACTTGCTCGAAGAGGAGATCGACGCGCAAGGCAACGCCATGAGCCCCCGGGAGCCGGAACCGTTCGACGCGTGGCTCCGCCTGCAGCGGATCGGCTCCGCGAAGCAGTCCCCTTGCCACTTGCGCGGCCAGTCCAGGATCGCGAATCTCGCAGGCATTGTCGGCAGGAAGGATGAAGCGTTGGTGGCGGAGAAATCCGTCACGATCGACCTCGGCCGCCGTCCGATCCAGAGCCCCAAGGTCGTATCGGGGCGGCGGACCGTCGCGAGCCACAACGATGGTCAGCCCGTCGCGCACCGCAGCGGCCAACAGTGCTTCGTGCAGCGCTGGTTCGTCATTGAGGTCGAGGTGCGAAAACGAAAGCCGCGACTCCATTGACACCCCAGCGACGGCGCGCGCGAGGCGCTCGCACTCAACCCCGGGATCGCCCTCTGCCTCGCACACGATGACCACGCGGGGCTGACGCTCGGCCGCGGCCTGACCCACGATGGCCACCGCCTCCCGAACGAACCTCGGACGATCCCACACTTCGACGGTGCACGCCAGCGCGTCAGGTGGCGGCGTCTCCCGCGCGCCGACGATCGATCGCAGGGGTTCGCCCTGAACCTGCAAGGCAGCGAGCGCGTTCGACGCCGAGGCGATCGCGGCGTCGATGCGCTCGCGGGTGGCGGCGACTCCGATGGCGTGCGAGCGCCGCGGCAGCTCGATCGTCGCAATCGATGGAGAGATGCGCGCCAACCGTTCTTCGAGCCGCAGTCCGGGGCGCACCTCATGGAGCAGTCGAATCACGCGGCGCGCCAGAAGACTTGTCCGCAGCCCGTCGTTGATGCCGAGCGGTTCGACATCACCCGCCGCCGGTGGCATCTTGTCCCACCACACCTGTGCCGCGGGGCCGTCGTCGGTGCGGATGGACTGCGCGATGGCCACAATGCGCGGCGCCACCGAGCCGGGACGGGCTTCCACCACGATCACATGTTGGCAGCGATTCAGGATGCGCTCGACAATGGCGACATCGAGTGGCTCAAGCGCGACGAGTCGCAGGATTGGCACGCGTCCGGAGAGCCCGAGTTCATCCAGCATGTGTCGGACGGCGGTCGCGACCGCGCCGACGGCGATGAATCCATACGGCTCACGCTCACCTGGATTGGGGAGATGCTCGAGTTGATTGACCTCCATGCGGCGCACAATCTGCAGCGGATCGGTGGACTCCGCCGCGCGCTGCACGCGCCTTCGCCGAAGCCAGGCCGCATGATCCGTCCGGCTGACCTGCCGATTCGGGGTCACCGCCAGTGTGGCTCCCGACCGTAGCAGCGACACATGCGCGATCACGGCAGAGGGCCGGCGTGTACCACGCGAAAGGCGGAGGGCGCCATCGCATGCGTCGCGAAGGCCGCTCAGGTCAGACGCCTCGAGTGCCGACAGTCCGGCGCGTCGGCACACGCGGCGCGGGCATGTTGTAATGACCGCGAACGGATTGTCTTCAAGGACGAGCACGAGCCCCGCTTCGGATGGCAACGGCGTACGCACGAGTTCCGCCAAGGCGGCCACGATGCCGTCGAGATCCTCATTGGCCACAAGGAGCGCCGCACGCCGACCGCGCGACGCCTGCTGCGCGGCGAGTTCGAGGCCGCGCAGAGCCGTCACCGACTCGACAACTTCGATGCCGTTGCGCGCGAGGACAGGGCGCGCGGCGTCGCTCTCGGCGGCTGCAAGAACCCCGGCAAACATGCCGCCGCCCGGCGCGAACACTGAATGCACATCGAGTTCCGTTTCGAGGAGCCCCTTCAGGATCGCTTCGGCCGCACTACACAGCGCGTGGCCATCGGCTCGTGCCAGCGGCGGTGTCCAGGCGACGCGTTGGCCTACTGGTTCGCTCGATGTCACGGCGTGATTCTAGGGATCTCGTCGTGCAATCAGCTCGTCAACGACAAACGCGAGAGCGTCTTCGTCATGGTGCGGGGCCTGCCGATGCCCCGCCGCGGCGACGACCGGCTCCGCGTTGGCGACGGCGTAGGAGAGTCCTGCGGACTCAAGCATCTGCACATCATTGAGCCCATCACCGACGGCCACCACATCGCGCGGGTCGATCCCCCGCGCCTGGCACAACCGAAGCACCATCGTCCACTTGTCGACGGTGGCGTCGAAGATTTCGAGCAGGTGCGTGTCGATCCCGGCCGAACCCAGGGCCACAAGCGCGGGCCAATGCTTGATCGCGAGTCGCTCGCCGACCTCGGCGCGGATGCCCCTCGACACCGCGGCGAGTTCACTCGCGGACGCCACCGTGCCGACGCGGAGGACATGCGAAAGTGCCGCCTCCCGCCCGCCCTCGAATGCCTCCAGCGTCGACACGGAACGAGTCGCCAATGGGTGGCTCGAGAACCACCACCGACTCGCCGGATCGAGCGCCGCGTCACCGACAAGGAGGTAGTCGTACCCGGCACGACGGGGATCCTTGAGAAGTTGCGCAAGGTGCCCCTGCCGAAGCAGACTGGCCGTGCAGTGATCGACGAGGTCGTGCGGGATGGCCACAGACGCCTCGCACGCGCCAGACTCGACCGCATGAAGCGCCGCTCCACCTGCAGTGATGGCGTGCCCATGCGGCACCACGCCACGAACGATGTCGGCGCACTCGATCCACGCGCGACCGGTCGCGACGACCACCTCGATCCCTTCGCTCATGGCGCGCCGAAGGGCCGCGAGATTTCCCTCGGAGACCTTGCCCTTTCGGTTCAACAGCGTGCCGTCCAAGTCGGTCACGAGCAGGCGTGATCGCATCGAGCGATGCTACACTTGCCGATCCTATGGATCGCAAACGACTCGGCTCCGTGCAGCAGACCGACCTTACTGAGAGTCGGATCAATGATGACTTCGTCTTCTGGCTCAAGAACAGCGGGCCCAACTGGCTGCTCGCGGCACTGGTCGTCGCATCGTTGGTCATGGGATGGAACTGGTGGCAGAACCGCGAGGCTCAAGCGCGCGATGTGGCATGGAACGAGCTCAATGCGGCCGACATTCCCGCGGCCCTCAAGGATGTCGCACTCAAGCACACCGACATCGACTCCGTGCCAGAATTCGCGCTGCTCACTGCGGGTGACCGATACCTCCAAAGCGTCCTCACGGGGACGCGCTTCGACCGCGAGGCGACCGCCAGCGACGCGACCGTCACCCCTGAGTTGCGGCTCGAATGGCTCGCCGAGGCGGACGCGCTCTACGGGGATGTCATCAAGGCATCGCAAGTCGACACCAGTGGCGGATTGCGTGCCTTCGAGGTGAGCGCTTGGTTCGGACGGGCCGCCGTCGCGGAGTCCCAGGGTGACATCGACGCCGCGAAGGGTGCGCTCGAGAATGCAAAGCGCGCGGCCGGAACCCACTTCCCTTGGCTTGTAAAGAACGCCGATGCGCGGCTCGCGTCGCTGGGCATGATTTCGACCCAGTACCCGATTCCGCCTGCACCGGTCGCCGTCGCACCGACGACCGTCACTCCGGGAGGCGGGAACCTCTCGGCCGAAGCCGACGCGCTCAAGCTGCTCTTGGGTGATGGCGCTGCGGTGATCCCCGCGACCGAGCCGGCGCCGGCACCTGCACCCGAACCAGCGCCAGCGCCCGCGCCGGCTCCGACTCCTTGACCGCTCAAGGCGCGCCCGACCCACCGCGACCGCTCCTGACGCCGGCGGGAACCGTCGACCGCGACGCGCTCTTCGCCATGTACGAAGAGGCTGCGGCGATCGATGACGACGCGCCCGTCGCCGTCCATTTCACACTTAGCCACGACCTCGACAAGCGGCTCGACAAGTACCTCGTCGATCGCGTCCCCTTCCTCAGCCGAACCGCGCTCCAGCGTCTCATCGACGAGGACGCGGTTCGAGTCAACGGTCGCGTGGCCAAGGCCAGCACGCGCCTTCGACTTGGTGACCGAATCGACGCGGTCCTGCCGCCGCCGCCGAGTTCGGAGATTCCTCGCGAGGAGATCCCGCTCACGGTCGTCTTCGAAGATGAGCACCTCATCGTCGTCAACAAGCAACCGGGACTTATTGTGCACCCGGCGCGCAGCCACAAGTCCGGAACGCTCATCAACGCTCTCGCGTGGCACTTTCACAATGTCTCGGGGGGGCAACTTTCAACGGTCGGCGCAGAGTTTGCGCGACCTGGCGTCGTCCATCGGCTCGACAAGATGACAAGCGGCTTGATGGTTGCGGCCAAGAACGACACCGCCCATTGGCGGCTGGGCAAGCAGTTCGAAAACCGATCAACCAAGAAGCGATACATCGCGCTTGTGCACGGCCACATGGAGCCGGTGGCCGACCTCATCGACCTGCCGCTCGGCAAGCACCCGACGATCCGCGAAAAGTACGCCGTCCGGCACGACGAGACTGGGAAGGAATCGCAGACCGTCTACCGAGTCCTCGAGGAGTACGAACGGCATTCCCTCGTCGAACTCGAACTGCGAACCGGTCGCACGCATCAGATCCGAGTCCACCTCTCCCACATCGGATACCCGATCCTCGGCGACGATATGTACGGCGGACGGCACAGTTCCGAGCGCGATTTGGGCGGCACCGGCGACCCGCTCATCATCACACGACAGGCGTTGCACGCGGCCTACCTGTCGTTCACGCATCCGATCAGCAACGCGCCGCTGGAGTTCCGCGCGCCGCTGTGGCCCGACATCCGTCGTTGCGTCGAGGTACTGCGCGCCAATGGGACGCCGAAGAAGCTCTCGCTCGGCGGGACGGTCGTGTCGGCCGACGACGCAATGGGAAACTAGACGCGCTCGGCGGTCCCCTCGCGGCGCATGAGTTCGATCAGTGCCGCGCGCGGCGAGAGGCCACCGAAGAGAACGCCGTGCACCGCCCTCGCCAACGGCATGTCGATCCTGCGCGCCGCCGCGAGTTCGACCGCCGCGCGACATGTGTCGACGCCCTCGACCACCGCGTGCATGGACGCCAGCGCATTCGCGAGCGACTCGCCCGCGCCCAGTCGCTCGCCAAGCGTGCGGTTGCGACCCTCGGGGCTGAAGCAAGTGGTCGCGAGGTCACCGACTCCAGCCACGCCGTAAAACGTCTCGCGCTGCGCTCCCAGGTCCACTCCGAGTCGCGCAATCTCCGCGATCCCGCGCGCGAGAAGTGTCGCCTTCGCGTTCGTCCCGAGCCGCATGCCGTCGGTCATTCCCGCGGCAAGCGCGATCACATTCTTGAGGGCCCCAGCCACCTCGACGCCAATCTGGTCCGTGCTCGTGTAGACCCGCCACACATCACCGGCCAGGGTCCTTTGGACGACATCGGCGGCCTGCGCGCAGCCGGCGGCCACGAGTGCCGTTGGAAGACCACCCCCGACCTCCGAGGCGATCGTCGGACCCGACAGAGAAACCACTTCGGCGCCCGGCGCGCATTCGCGAAGGACTTCTGAAGGTCGAAGGAGCGTCCCCACCTCAAGGCCTTTCGCGACGCTGACGAGGATGGCCGACTTCGGCAAGGATCGGCCAAGAACCGTCCAGACGCTCCGGGCGTACTGCGACGGAATGGCAGTGATGACAAGATCCGCATCCGTCACCGCACCCGTCGCGTCGTTCGTGACGCGCACCGACACCGGAAGCGCGAACCCGGGAAGTCGCGGGGAGACTCGCGTGCGCTCGAGTGGCTCACGCTCGGCCTCTGTCCGTGCCCACAGCGTGGTGTCGTGTCCGCAGCGCACCGCATGTGAGGCGAGCACGAGTCCGAACTGTCCGCATCCGATCACGCAAACGCGTAGCGGCATGCGAAGACCCTACCACGCCGGGGGCCGCGTCGAGGTGCTACGCTCTCTTCCCTCGCCCTCGCGCCAACCGCCATGACGACGATTCCAAGCGGACTTGCCCACGACCGCGCCACGCCCGAGAACGACTCGGCGCAGGGCGGCGCACGCCTTGAACGAAAACTCTTCCTCGCTCTCTGCGGGGGGATGCTCCTCTTGGTGTCGTGGCTCGGCGAGGCGGCGCTGGGGATCGAGGACTCCGTGGCTCAGATTCCGGCCGTGATCGGCGCGCTCATCCTCATGGTGCCCATGGCCTCGGGCGCACTGCGTGAACTGCGTGCGGGCCGCCCCTCGAGCGACTCGCTCGCCACGCTCGCGGTGCTTGCGGCGGTGGCGAATCAGCTCTATCTCGCGGCGGGATTCCTTGCGTTTTTCCTCTGGCTCTCGGAACTCGTCCTCTCACGGACCGCGTGGGGCGCGCAGCGCGCGATTCGCGAACTCCTTGAACTTACGCCAGACGAAGCGCGCGTCGTCGACGCTGCCGGCGCGGAGCGCGAGGTGCGACGCTCTGACCTCAGGGTCGGGGAAGTCGTGCGCGTTCGTCCGGGCGAGAATCTCCCGGCCGATGGGCGCGTGATCCGAGGGACCAGCAATATCAATCAAGCCTCGCTGACCGGCGAGGCGGTGCCGATCGAAGCGCAGGCGGGTCTCGCGGTTTACGCGGGCACGACGAACCTCACCGGCCAGATCGACATCGAGGTGACCGCCGTCGCGGGCGAAACCACAATCGGAAAAGTCGAGTCGCTGATCCGCGAGGCGGAGAAGTCACGCAGCGACCGGCAGGAACTGATCGAGCGGCTCGCCTCCTACTACGTTCCGGTTGTGCTGATGGTCGCCGGGCTCGTTTGGTTTTTCACGAGCAAGAGCGACCAAGCCGCCGTGCGTGCGCAGGCGTCGGTGCGCGCGATCACGGTCCTCGTCGTGACATGCCCGGGCGCGCTCCTCATCGCTTACCCGACCGCGATGGTCGCGGCGTTCGCTTCGGCCGCACGGCTCGGCATCATGATCAAGCAGACGCGCACGCTCGAGTCAGCGGCGCGCATCGACACGGTGGTGCTGGACAAGACGGGCACGCTCACCAACGGAAAGTTCAGCGTCAGCCGCCTCGCGCCCGCCGAAGGAAGTGATGGCGCCGCACTCCTTCAGGCGGCGGCCGACTGCGAACAATCTTCGAATCATCCGCTCGCGAGGAGCATCCTCGAGACCGCCGAACGAGCACGGATCCGACCCGAGGCGCTCACGGGGTACGAAGAGATTCACGGTCGCGGCGTGATCGCGCGCACGGCGTCGGGTTCGACGCTGCACGCGGGCCGCGCGAACTGGCTGCGCGAGGTGAACGAAGCCGCAACGGCTGCCATTGCTGAAGTGGAAGGGAAGATTCCCGGCATGTCGAGCGTGCATGTCCTGAAGGACGGCCGCTACCTCGGCGCCGTCGGGCTCGAAGACAAACTTCGCACGAATGCGGCCGAGACCGTCGCGCGACTTCGGGCTCTTGGGGTGCGGCGGGTCTGCATCTTCACTGGCGACCGGCTCGCCGTGGCGAAGCAGGTCGGCGAGGCCGTGGGCGTCGACACCATCGAGGCGGAGTGCCTCCCTGAAGAGAAGCACGAGGAACTCAAGTACCTCATCAAGCGCGGACATCGCGTGCTCGTTGTTGGCGACGGCATCAACGATGGACCGATCCGTGCGAGTGCCGATGTGGGCGTGGCGATGGGACTCTCCGGAAGCGACATCGCGACCAACAGCGCGGGCGTCGCCCTTATGAACGAGGACCTCCGGCACATTCCGTTCCTCCTCGAGCTCGCGGCGAAGGCGCGCGGCGTGATCGCGGTCAACATTGCGGCGAGTCTGCTCCTGGCGCTCGTCGGACTCGGGCTCGCGGCCACCGGTCAGATCCAGATCTGGGTCACGCCCTTCTATCAGGCGGCGGCGTATGTGTTCGTGATCGCCAACAGCCTCCGCCTCGTCAGGTTCGGTGAAGAGTTCGCCGACGCTGAAGAATTGCGGCGAATCGCTTCCGCCCGCAAGGCCGAGAAGCCCCTCAGGGCCGCGCATCGCCTCTCAGCAACTTCGTAGTCGAGATTTCGGAGCGAGTCGCTTGAATCGCGCCGATCGCGGGGAACAATCTGGCGTTCGCGGGAAGTTCGCGCTGCTCGGTATCCTTAGAGTCCCCACTCCCCACAGTCCCGTTCGAGGTTCCATCATGCAACGACGAATCGCCACTCTCTCCCTCGTGTTTGCCGCATCCTCCGCGCAGGCCGCCGTCATCCATGTGCAACAGGCCGGAGCGACATTCAGTCCGGCCGTCGTGAACGCCGCGGTCGGTGACACGATTCACTGGATGTGGACCGGAGGCGGCCACACCGTCACGAGCGGCACCAACTGCACGCCGGACGGACTCTTCGACGGCGACCTCTCCTCTGCAGCAACGACATTTTCGTGGGTTGTCCCCGCGTCGGCCGCCGGAGAGTCAATCGGGTACTTCTGCATCCCGCACTGCTTCTACTTCATGACGGGAACGATCAATGTCGCGGCGAGCGCGGCACCGGGCGATCTCAATGGAGACGGCCATGTGAACGGCCTCGACATGACACAGTTGCTGGGGGCGTGGGGCTCTGCCGACGCCGTCTGCGACATCAACGATGACGGCGTTGTCAATGCGCTCGACATGAGCGTGATCCTGGCGAACTGGTTGCCGTGATCGCCGAGGCGGCTCTCCTCGCCACGAGGCTGAGTGTCGCTCCCGCGATCGACGATTCGACGGCGATCGCCGCTGGGGAGCATGTCTTCGTGCATCGGTGCCTCGACTGCCACCGAAGCGGCTCACCCGTGGATGTTGACCTTGAGAGTGACGCCCCGCGCCACCGACGCGCACTGACGGCCGCGAAAGCCGTCGAGGACGGTCTCATGCCTCCGTGGCTGCCGGGTGATCGATCCGCGCCACTTCTCGGGTGCAGGCGGCTCGCTCCGGAAGAACGTGCGGCGCTCCTCTCGTGGCTAAGGTCCGGCGCCCGTCGCACAAAGGCCTTTCCCCCGGCCATAGCGCCCGCGCCTTCCCGAACGGCCATCACACTTGCGGTCGCGCCCGAGTGGATTGTCGCGGGCGAACCGGACATGCAGCTTCGCTCGTTCGCGCTTGAACTCGGAGTCGATCGCCCACTCCGCATCGGCGGGATTGAGTTCGAGGGGAGACCGCCGGGCTCGATCCACGCCGTCTCGCTCCTCGCCGACACGACGGGATTCGCGCGGCGACTCGATGCATCGGATCCTGCTCCGGGCTACGACGCACCCGGCGATGTCGGATGGACTGCATCGGGCAGCCTCGGCGCGCTTTCTCGCTTTGGCGATTCGTTTCGCCTCCCGGAGGGCCTCGCGCTGGAGGTTCCCGCCGGGTCCGTGATTGTGGCGGAGGTCCATGCCGAGCCCCGAGGAAAGCCCGAGTCCGCGTCGAGCCGCATCGGGCTCGTCGAGGCCGACAGGGACTCGGTCCCGGTCGACGCGCACTCCTTCTCGCGTCGGCGTCCGGCCACGCTCAACGCGGACGCCCGCGCCATCTCGATCATCGTCCGCGCCGCTTCGAGCGCCGCGTCAATCAGGGTCACCGCCACTGCCCCCGATGGATGCGAGACCGCGCTCCTCGACCTCCCGAAGTGGAACGACAGGTTCGCGGAACCGTGGCATTTCGCCGAGGGAATCCGCCTCGCGCGGGGCACAATGCTCGCCGTGGAGTGGGCCAGAAATGCCGACGCGCCAATCGCTCCCCCCACCTCGCACGCAGCGGCCATGGAAGAGCCGACCGTCGTCGTCCTCACGGCGCCCGAAACGCGAACCCCGGTGCCGTCGAACTAGGCGACCGTGACCTTCGGATCGAGGTAGACATCTTGAATCGTGTTGAGAATGCGCACGCCCTCGGCCAAGGGTCGCTGGAATGCCTTGCGCCCCGAGATGAGCCCGGTGCCGCCGGCGCGTTTGTTGATGACCGCCGTACGCGCGGCGTCGGCGAAGTCGTTGGCCCCGCTGGCCCCACCCGAATTGATCAGTCCCGCTCGACCGCAGTAACAGTTGAGCACCTGATACCGGCAGAGGTCGATCGGGTTGTCGGTGCAAAGTTCGGTGTAAATCCGCTTGTCGAACTTTCCGTACGACGAGCCGCCCATGTTGAGCGCCTCGAACCCGCCATTGCACTCAGGCAACTTCTGCTTCACGATGTCGGCCTGAATCGTTGCGCCCAGGTGATTCGCCTGGCCTGTGAGATCGGCCGAGACATGGAAGTCCTTGCCACCCTGCTTGAACGCACTGTTTCGCAGGTAGCACCAGAGCACCGTCGCCATGCCCAGTTCGTGCGCCTCCTGGAACCGATGAGCGACCTCGACGATCTCTCGGTCCGAGTCCTCGGAACCGAA
>SXGS01492169.1_pt1 | contig 36880 bp, 37 predicted proteins | sample 3174681 | NCBI WGS metagenome assembly SXGS01 (sample SAMN11356861, study PRJNA531348) | freshwater metagenome | isolation source: freshwater sample F1-80 | place: China: Fuxian Lake, Yuxi | collected 2017-12-25
AACCAGATCCAGGAAGACACCGGCGCGGACATCTCGATCGAAGACGACGGCACGGTGTACATCGGTGCGACCAACGGCCCTTCGGCCGATGCCGCCCGATCGGCGATCAACGCAATCGCCAACCCGCAGGTCCCGGAGATCGGCGAGCGTTACCTGGGTACCGTGGTCAAGACCACCACGTTCGGCGCGTTCGTTTCGCTCACGCCGGGCAAGGACGGTCTGTTGCACGTCACCGAGCTGCGCAAGATCAACGACAACAAGCGCGTGGACAATGTCGACGACGTGGTCTCGGTCGGCCAGAAGATCCAGGTGGAAATCACCAAGATCGACGACCGTGGAAAGCTTTCGCTCTCCCCGGTGGTGGCTGATTCGGAAGACTCCGAGGACGCCGTTGCGGAAGCTGCCGAATCGGTGGCCGCCGAGTAACGGTCAGCTGTTCGGGACTCGTCCCAAGCTCACCGGAGCGCCCTGTGCCTACTGGCACGGGGCGCTTTCTCGTTTCCGCGGGCAAACGCCGCGACCGTGCCGAGCAGGGACTCCAATGGGCCGCGCCGACCCCAGAGGTAATAGCCGATGCCGAGCAGCAAGGACCCGACCAGGATCAGCCAGAACAGCTCCTCGGGCAGATACTCGACCGCGGCGAAGGTCAGCAGGGCCAAAACCCCGACATGCCCGACGTAGAGCGTCAGCGGGATCCGGCCGATGACCGCGAACGGCAGTACGAGCGGGCGCAGCCGGCGGGCAAGCAAGAGGAATCCACCGATCACCGCCAGCGCGGTTCCGGCGGTGCCGAGCAAATCGAAGGGCGAACCGGAGTGCGGCGTGGACACCGCCAACCACCACCAACTCTCATCCTGGCGCTCGGCCAGGGATCGGACGTAGAGCAACGGCTCGAGATAGAACTCCGAGCCCTCGGCGGTGCGGCGCAAGGCGGCCAGACCGCCGCCGGAGTAAAGCAGCAGATCGCTGATCAGCCGGCTGGCCACGGCCAACAGGACGCCGCCGACCAGCATCGTCCAGGCCAACCGGAGTTTGCCCAGATCCGATCTGGCCAGCGCCAAACCGAGCAGCAGGTAGCCGAGCCATTGGAGTGCCGGATAGGTGCCGGTCAGCAGCAGGTCCGGCAGGAAGGACGGCGTGAACAGGTTCAGCCAACAGGGATTTCCGTCCGTCACCGCTTCGGTGCCCATGCTCTGCCACAGCCCGGCCCTGAGCGGAAAGGCCAGGACCGGGCTCAAGGCCAGCCAGCCGAAGGCCAACGGGAAGAGCACTCGCGGGCCCAAGGTCGTGAAGGGCAGCAGCAGGAGGAAAAGCAACGCGTACTGGCAGAGGATGATTGCCACGTTGACGTCCCAGAGCCCCATCGTGAGACCGATGCCGAAGAGCACCACGGCCCGGGCCGTGATGCCGCGCAGGTCAGCGCTGAAGAGCTTTCCGCGATGGCGCTGCGAGCCGCCGGTCATCAGGCCCAGGCTCAGCCCGGCGAGTACTGCGAACAAGGCCGAGGAGCGCCCGGAAAAAACCAAACCCACCAGGGTCGGCTCGGCGGTCTGCCCGTCGTAGAGCGGGAGGACATGTGCGGCGATCATCCCGATCAACGCGAGTCCACGGGCTGCGTCGACGCCGGCGAGGCGCGAGGAAGTGCCGTTGCTGCGGTCTGGCATAACGATCATGCTCTCACGGCAATCGCCGCCGGGATGCCGGATCGGGGCTTTGCCGCCAGATGCATGGAATTCTCCCAGACTGCCATAAACTGGAGGCCTATGCCTTCCATTCAGCTATTGCTCACTGCGCACCACTCAGCTGCCGGTGGGAATGCCGCAGCAGAGTCCACTCTTTTGGCCGGTTCGCCAGGCGGCTCCACAGTCCGTCGTTCCGTACTACCCGGCGGAGTCCGGGTACTCACCGAATCGATGCCCGGCCAGCGCAGCGCAACGATCGGGTTTTGGGTCGGCGTCGGGTCCCGGGACGAAGCCGAAGGGCAACACGGCTCGACGCATTTCTTGGAGCATCTGCTGTTCAAAGGCACTTCCCGGCGCACCGCGCTCGAGATCGCCTCGGCTTTCGACGAGGTCGGCGGCGAGTCGAATGCGGCGACGGCAAAAGAAAGCACCTGCTACTACGCAAGAGTGCTCGACGCGGATTTGCCGATGGCGATCGACGTGATCGCCGATATGGTGACCTCGGCGGTATTGGATGCCGAGGAACTCGAAGCCGAGCGGGACGTGATTTTGGAAGAGATCGCGATGGACGGCGATGACCCCACCGACGTGGCGCATGAAAAGTTCGTCGCCTCGGTGCTGGGGCAGCATTCGCTGGGCCGGCCGATCGGCGGGACCCCGGAGGCGATCCGCGGCGTTTCCCGGGAATCCGTGCTGGCGCATTACCGGAGGTTCTACCGGCCGGATGAACTGGTGGTCACCGCGGCCGGGGGACTGGACCACGATGCGGTGTGCGACCAGGTGCTGACCGCCTTGGAGTCCGCGGGCTGGGAGCTCGATCCCGAGGCCGCCCCGGTGCCCCGGCGTTCGGTGCAGCCGGCGCCGATCTCCGGAGCGCCCGGCCTCCAGGTGATCAAGCGCCAAGTGGAACAGGCGAACATCATCGTGGGCTGCCCGTCGATCACCGCGACCGACGAGCGCCGGTTCGTGATGAGCGTGCTCAACGCGATTCTGGGCGGCGGCATGTCTTCCCGGTTGTTCCAGGAAATCCGGGAAAAACGCGGTTTGGTGTATTCGACCTACTCGTTCGCCTCGTCGTATGCCGACGCCGGGTACTTCGGCATGTATGCCGGTTGCGCACCGCAGAAGGTGCCGCAGGTGCTCGCGCTGCTGGGTGCGGAGTTGGACAAGCTGGCAGCCGACGGGGTGACCGCCGAGGAGCTGGGCAAGGCGATCGGGCAGCTTTCCGGCGGCATCGTCTTGGCGCTGGAGGACACCGGATCGCGGATGTCCCGCTTGGGCCGGGCCGAACTGGTCTCCGGCGAATTCCTGGACATCGACGAAACTTTGGCGCGGATCCATTCGGTGACCGTGGCACAAGTGAACGCGCTCGCCGGCGAGCTGGCGGCCGCACCCCGGACCATGACCGTCGTCGGGCCGTTCGATGAAACGGAACGCTTCGGGCTCTGACTTCTCGCTGGATCAGCGGCGGTTTCCCGAGGGGGGCTGTCCTGGTCGTCGCGTTGCACGCGTGGCGGTCGGGACAGCCCCCTCGCCGTTTGCCGGATGGCCCGGCAGACACCGTGAAACTTAAATGATACGAATCATTGACAAATGTATCTCACAGTGTCTAACTTTACTGAAAGGCAACTTACTGAAGAGTAACTTACCGAACGGCTCGTCCGATTTCTAAGCTCGAAGGGGTGCATCAATGTCACAGGCGACTAAGAATGCCGGCAACCGTGGAACCAGGTTGGCCGCGAAGCGGGCCGGCGAGGCGCCGGCCAGGCCGGACTGGGGGTTCTTCGGCCCGGACTCGGTGGCCTACCAAGTCTGGAGCTACCCGACCTCGATCGCGTTGGGATTTTCCCGGGCGGTGTCCGTGGAATTCCTGGACCCGCATTTGACTGCCTCGGTGGTGGCCACGGATCAGGTGATGCAGCGCACGCAATTGCGCTACGACCGCACCATGCAATACTTCACCGCGGTTTTGTACGCCGATGCCGAGACGGTGCTCAAGTTCTCCGACATGCTGATGAAGATCCACTCCCGCGCCAATGGGCACGATCCGGTGACCGGCAAGGAATTCGACGCGAACAATCCGGATTCCCAGCTTTGGATCCACATCACGGCTTGGCATTCGATCATCAAGATGTACGAGAAGTTCGGCCCGGGAAAACTCAGCCGGGAGCGGGAAACCGAGTACTGGGCGGATTGCGCCAAGGCTGCGGAGTTCCAAACCATCGATCCGGCCAAGGTCCCTCGTTCCCGGGAGGCCGTGCGCGCCTACTTCGAAGACTGGCGGCCGAGCAACACCGCCACCGAGGGCGGCCAGGCGCATTACGACTTTTTGGTCAATGGCGTGGAAAAGGTGCTCGGCGACGGCCTGGGGCGCAGTGCTGCGCTGGCCGGCAAGGTGCTCAATGTGCTGACTTCGCGGGCGATCCTCTCCACCTTGCCGCGCTGGGCGAACACCATGGGCGGTATGCGCTACACCAAGCTGGACGCCTTGATCATGGCTACCGTGGGCACGCCGGCGGTGAAGGCCTTCCACAAATACTTGGCCACCCACCCCAAGGCGTTTTTGAAATTGCTGGACACGATCACCCCGCTGTCCACGCCGATTCTGGATCCGGTGCTCAACGACAAACTTCCGCTGGCGGACAAGGTTTACGAGATCGCCGAGGCGCGGGAGAAGTTCGGCCACACCACGTCGCCGATCGAGCAGTTCGCGGCATTCCGCGAGGCTCGGGCGCAAGGCAAGGGGCCCAAGCCGTATACGCCCCGGCACCACGACGAAATCCTGGCCTTCGACCAGCCCAGTTGATTGGCTGGAATTCAGAGATACAAACTATTGACAAATGTATCTCCGGTTGTCTAGTTTTACTGCCAAGCAAAGATCTGAATAGCGCACCACATTCCCTTCGCAACAATTTCTAAGCTCAAAGAGGTGCTGGAGATGACTGAGACGATCAAGAACCACGGCAATCGGGAAGCCAGATTGGCCGCCAAGCGCGCCGAGCCGGTCGGGCCGCGGCCGGACTGGGGGTTCTTCGGCCCCGAGTCCGTCGGCTATCAGGTTTGGCTCTATCCGACGTCGGCCCTGCTCGGCTTCCTGCGTGCCGTGTCGGTGGAGTTCCTGGATCCGCATTTGACCGCATCGGTGCTGGCCACCGATCAGGTGCGGCAGCGGACCCAACTGCGCTACGACCGCACGCTGCAGTACTTCGCGGCGATTCTGTATTCGGATGCGGAAACCATGCTGAAGTACTCGGACATGCTGATGAAGATCCATTCCCGGGCGCACGGGACGGACCCGGTGACCGGCAAGGAATTCGATGCCAACAATCCGGATTCGCAGCTCTGGATCCATATGACCGCATGGCACTCGATTCTGAAGATGTACGAAATGTTCGGTCCGGGCAAGCTGAGCCGGGAGCGGGAACTCGAGTACTGGGCGGATTGCGCCAAGGCCGCGGAGTTCCAGACCATCGATCCGGAGACCGTGCCGCGGTCCCGGGAGGCGGTGCTGGCCTACTTCGCAGATTGGCGGCCGCGCAACACCGCGACCGAAGGCGGCCAGCAGCACTATGACTTCCTGGTCAACGGAGTCGGCCAGTTCGCCAGGCAGAGTTCGGACTGGAAGATCAAGATTGCCGGCCGCGCGCTGAACGTGATCACTTCGCGGGCAATCCTCGCCTCACTGCCGGCCTGGGCCAATGCCATGGGCGGCATGCGCTACCGCCCGGTGGATGCGATCTTCATGAAGCTCGTCGGCAACCGTGCGGTGCGTTTTTCGCACAAGTACCTGGCTGATCATCCCGAGTTCGCGATCAAGGTGGTCGAGACTCTGGCACCGCAAGCAGTATCGATTATCGAGCCGATTTTCCGCGGTGAGCCCCCCTTGGTGGACAAGGTCTACGGCATTGCCGAGGCGCGGGAGAAGTTCGGCCACACCACGTCGCCGATCGAGCAGTTCGCGGCGTTCCGCGAGGCCCGGGCGCAAGGCAAGGGGCCCAAGCCGTATACGCCGCGGCACCACGACGAAATCCTGGCCTTCGACAAATAACGGTCCCGGGCGAAGGGGCGGGTGCCGTTGATCCCGATCAACGGCACCCGCCCCTTCGCGCGTCGGTGCCCGGTTCAGGCCGAAGCAGGTTGCCGGTCCTGCGCCGAGTAGTCCTTGAGCGGATAGCCGTTGACGATGTCCAGGAAAAGCGGGCTCTGCGTGGCGATCGCGGCCGGATCCATGGACTCGGCGGAGCCGAAGTTGTAATTCCGGACCAGGAAGGGCAACTGCTGGTTGTTCTCCACGAAGTGCCGGATTTCGAGCTCGTAGTTTTCGAAGGCCGCCGCGAACTCGCCGTCCGCGGCGGCGAGTTCGCCGGCGAGGACATAGGCGCCGACCAGCGCGACGGAGGTTCCCTGCCCGGACATCGCGCTCGGGCAGAAGGCGGCGTCGCCGACCAAGGCCACCCGGCCGTTGGACCAGCGGTCCATCCGGGTCTGGCTCATCGAATCGAAGTAGAAGTCCTCGGCTTGCCACATGCTCTCGATCAACTGCGGCATGATCCATTGCCGATCCGCGGCGAAGTAGTCGGCCACGATCTGCTTTTGCTGCGCCTTGTCGCGGTAGTCGTAGTCGAGGTCGGTCGCCAGTACCCGGAGCATCGCCCGGGACACCGTGTTCTGCTTGGCGACGTAGAGCAGGGTCAGCGATTCGTCGGTCAACCGGGCGACTTGCCAGCGGTCGAGGCCGAGGTAGTTCGGCACGCTGAAGATCGCGGCATAGTTCGTGACGCCTTCTCGGATATTGACCGGGTGCACATAATCGGCCTCGGGACCGAAGGCCAGTTTGCGCACCCGGGAATGCAGCCCGTCGGCGCCGATCACCAGGTCGAAGCTGCGGCGCGGGTTTTTCTCGAAGGCGACCTCGACGCCGTGGGCGGTTTCGCTCAGCTCGGTGACTGAATCACCGAAGAGGTACTCGACGTCGTCGCTGGTGGCTTCGTAGAGGATCTGGCCCAAATCGTCGCGCAGGATTTCGACGTCGTCGTTGTCGATCACGCCGCCGCTGAAGGTGAATTCGCTGCTGCTGGAAATTTCTACTCCCGCAGCGTCGAGCGAGCTGGCTCCGCGCATATCGGTCCGCTGCTCCCGGATTGCTTCGAGCAGGCCCATTTTCTCGACCACGTCGATGGCCACCGCCCGGATGTCGATGGCCTGCCCGCCGTTGCGGGTGCCGTCATTTCGTTCGACCAGAGTGACGTGGAATCCGTAGCGGTTCAGCCAATAGGCGACGGCCGGGCCGGCGATGCTGCCGCCGGAGACCAGCACGGTGGTGCGGGAACTGGTGGGAGATGGGATCTGGTTCATGGCTTCGCCTCTCGGAAAGTGCTTCATGGATGACGCTTCACAGTCAACGCCGCAGGGATGTCGGATCGCTTACAACCCGCTTACAGTTTCCTTACACTGTGTCTATTTATAGTTTCGTTACACTGTGTACTTAAGTCAACCGAGGCTGCGGCGTTCGGCGAATCGGCGGCGATCCGGAGTTCGACGTCGGGCGCGGAGTGGCCGGCGTTTTATAACGAAAACATAACGCTAAATATTCGGACCCATCGCTGGACGGCTTTACCTCGAAGGACTTGTGACAGTACAAGCTACGGGTAAAGGAATGATCATCATGCGCAAGTCCATTTTCACCACCGTCGGAGCCATCGCCGCTTCCGGAGCACTCGTCTTCTCCTTGGCCGCCTGCTCGGGCAGCTCCAGCAGCTCGAACTCCAGCTCCGCGAGCAGCTCCAGCTCGGCAGCGGCGCCGAAGCCGGTTGCTTCGATTCCGTCGCTGAGCGGCGTCTCCACCGCAGTGAAGCTCGATGCCTCCTTCGGAGCTGCTTTGACCACCTTGGGCCTGACCCCGGGCGTGATCGGCACCGCAGCCCTGACCGATGGTTCTTTGATCTTCCCGATCACCGGCGGAAAGGTCGATTACTACGACCCGGCAGCCAGCTACCGCCCCTACGTGCAAGGTCTGATCAGCCACGCAGGTTCCGGATTCTCGCTCACCGCCGGGGAGACCAAAGTCGACCTGACCAACTTCACCATTGATCCGGGCACCTCGAAGCTCTACGGCGACGTCGCGGTCAACGGCGCCGTGGCTGCCAAGCAGGCCTACATCTTCAACCTCGACGGCTCCACCCTGAAGCCGTTGCAGAAAGACGGCGACACCGCGATCCTGGAAGGCACCCGGGTGCTGATCTCCGACGTCGCCGCGGGGCTGTTGAACAAGACGTTCAACACCGACGCCGTGAAGACCGACATGCTGGTCGGCGTTGCCAAGATCATCGTCAACACCAAGTAGGTTCCCGGCTCGCTTCGGAAATCACTGAACGGCTTTCTCCCACTGAGTCTCAGGACTCAGTGGGAGAAAGCCGTTTAATCCCACTGGGTTTCCCAACTCGCTGGGACCTGGCTCGCGGAGTGCGGCCGCTAGAGTCAGCCGCCGGCAAAGGGCGGAAGCACATCGACGGTGTCCGAATCCGACAACGGGGTTTCGCCGCGGCGCACGGCCACCCCGTTGCGCAGGAACGAACAATTCGGCAGCAGATCCGGCAGTGCCGGTGCGGAATCGGATGCCGAGGCCGGATGCCGGGCACCGAGCAGCCGGAGCAGCGCACCGAGCGTTCCCGGTGCCGGAAGCTGCTCTGCCTCCACCCCGGTTGCGGCCTTCGCGGCGGCGAAGTATCGTACCTGCACTTATCCTCCGATGGCGCTCATCGAGCGGTCCGGCTGCACGTAATCCGCCGAATCCAAGCCGGTATGGTCCATGCCGTGCGCTTTCGGCTTGGACCACATGGCCGCACGCCAACGGTCGGCCACCTCGGCGTCGTCCGCGGTTGCCCGCAGCAAGCCGAGCAGATCGGTCTCTTCGCGGGAGAACAGGCAACTCATCACCTTTCCCTCGGCGGTGATCCGAGTCCGCCGGCAATCCGCGCAGAACGGTTCGGTGACCGAGGCGATGATGCCCACGGTGCCGAGCAGCCCGGCGTCGCCCGGGCGACGGACTTCGAACCGTTCGGCCGGGGCGCCGTCGCGTCGCCGCGGATCCGGGGCGAGCTCGAACCTGGTGGACAGCAGGGCTTTGGTCTGGGCCGCGGTGACCATGCCGTCCCGGGTCCAGCCGTGATCGGCGTCCAAAGGCATTTGTTCGATGAAGCGCAGCTCGATCTGCCGGGACAGGGCCCATTCCAGCAAATCCGGTGCTTCGGCGTCATTGATGCCGCGCATCAACACCGCATTGACCTTGACCGGGGCCAGGCCGGCGGCCAACGCCGCATCGATGCCGGCCAAGACCTGGTCCAAGAACGGTCGCCGGGTCAGCTGGGCGAAGGTCCCGGGGTGCAGGGAATCCAACGAAACATTGATCCGGGTCAGGCCCGCGGTCTTGAGCGCGGCGGCCTTTTTCGCCAAACCCACGGCATTGGTGGTCATCGATACCGGCAGCCCGGGATGTTCGCTGCGGATCGCGGAGATGATTTCCACCAGGTCCGCGCGCACCAACGGCTCGCCCCCGGTGAGCCGCAATTCGCGGACACCCAAGCGGGATACCCCGATCCGGACCAATCTGGTGATTTCCGCGGCGGTCAGCACCTGGTTCTTGGCCAGCCAGCTCAGCCCTTCCGCGGGCATGCAGTAGGTGCAGCGCAAATTGCATTTGTCGGTGAGCGAGATCCTGAGGTCGGTGGCCTGCCGTCCGAAGCGGTCCAGCAGCCCGGCACCGGACCGGGGCGCAGTATTGCCCGGGTTGCCTGTAGCGGGCATCCCCAAAGCGACGCGTCCGGAGCCGGATTCCATACATCAACGCTACGCCACCGGAGCGGTCCCGGCGTACTCGGGCGTCCTGGGCAAAACTTACGAGTCGAAAACATCTCGGTCGAAGCTGTCCAGATCCGGCCCGAACCGCATAAGGTCGGGGTATGAAACTTCTCCGTGCCCGCCCCGCGGCCGCTTTCGTCCTGGCTGCAGCCGTGCTGCCCGCCATCGCCGCGTGCGGCGGATCCGCTGCTGCGCCGGGTGACGCGAACAGCAGCCCGGGCACCGCCTCCGGAGCCACCGGGCAGATCACGGTGTTCGCTGCCGCTTCGCTGACCGACGTGATGAAAACGCTCACCGACAAGTACCGGCAGGAAAATCCCGGCATCCAATTCACGCTCAGCTATGCGGCGAGCTCGGCTCTGGTGCAGCAACTGACCGCCGGTGCGGCCGCGGACGTCCTGGTGACCGCGGATGAAGCCTCCATCGCCTCGATCCCGCAGGACACGATCCTGGCACCGGGCACCACGATCATTGCGAGCAATGAAATCGTGCTGGCGATCGCCCCGGGCAATCCGGGCAAGATCAGCACCCTGCAAGATGCCACCAAGGACAGCAAGATCGCAGTCTGCGCTCCGGCAGTGCCGTGCGGACGGGCCGCACAGCGGGTGCTGGACGCCGCGAAACTGACGCTGAGCGGGGCCAGCCAGGAAAACGATGTCAGCGCGGTGCGGACCAAGGTTTCCACCGGACAGGTCGACGCCGGGTTCGTCTACAGCACGGATGCCAAAGCGACCGCCGGGCAGGGCGTCACCAGTGTCAAACTCGATGACCCGTCGCCGAACAAATACCCGCTGGCGATCACCAAGGCGGCCGCGGACAAGCCGGAGGTGCTCGGGTTCAAAACCTGGCTGGCCGGCCAGGAAGCCGCCGGAATCCTGGCGGCTGCGGGATTCGGCCCCGGCGCTGCCGGCAACTCCGCCAGCGCCTCGCCTTCCGGGAAGTAATCCCGGTCCTCGATGCGTCAGTTCGTCCCATCCACCGTGCCGCGATGGCTCTGGGTTCCCGCCGGAATTGCGCTTTTCCTGCTCGCCGGTCCGCTGATCGCGCTCGTCGTGAAGGCGCCTTGGACGCAGTTGCCGGAGCTGTTGAGCAGCCCTGATGCGTTGCAATCGCTGTGGCTCTCCCTGCTGACCTCTTTCGCGTCGACCTTGGTCTGCGCAGTATTGGGGGTTCCGTTGGCGGTGCTGTTGAGCAAGCTGACCGGCTGGTGGATCGGTCCGATGCGCGGCCTGCTGCTGATCCCGTTGGTGCTGTCACCCGTGGTCTCCGGCATCGCACTGCTGTACTTCTGGGGACGCAATGGCTTGTTCGGCAGTCTGCTCGGCCAAATCGGGATCGACGTCGGTTTCACGCCTTGGGCGGTGGTGCTGGTCCAGGTCTTCGTTTCCCTGCCATTTTTCGTGATCTCCACGTTGACCAGCCTCAACGCGGTGGATCCGGAATTGGAAATGGTGGCTGCGACCAGCGGCGCCGGTGCCGGGCAGATCCTGCGCTACATCACGACGCCGTTGGCAATGCCCGGAATCCTGGTGGGCGCCTTGCTCGCCTTCGCCAGATCGCTGGGCGAATACGGAGCCACGATCACCTTCGCGGGCTCGATCGCGGGCCGGACCAGGACCTTGCCGTTGCAGATCGAATTGAGCCTCAATTCGAACCAACCGCAAGCGGCGCTGGGGATTTCGCTCATGCTGATCGGGATTTACGTGGTGGTCCTGCTGCTGGCCAGGCTGGGCACCAACAGGCTCCCCGGTTCCAGGGCTCCGGGGCGCTGACGGCGCCAGATCCACGCCGCCAACAACACCAGGACTGCGCCGGCCAAAGCGGACCTGGCCGTGACCATCGACTCCGGCAGCGGGGTGCTCAGGTAGAGCATGGTGAGCGCCACCACCACGCTGAAATATTCATAACGGCCGCTGAGTACGATCAAGGGCAGCAGCAGCAAGGCGTACCAGACGTAGGTGGGGCTGACCACCAGCAACACCACTGAGACGAAGAGCACCTGGCTGTCCCAGGGCCGGTCCGGATCGGTCCTCCGCCAGAGCAGGATCCCGGTGCCCAGAATGACCAGCGCGCCCACGAGCACCGCCGCCTGAGGCGGCAGGAAAAGCGTCAACAACGCGAATCGGGATGTCTGCTGGGTCGAATCGTAGCCTTCTTCACTGAGGTAGCCGGGCAGGAAACCCAACACCCCGATCCCGGAAAGCAGCAGATACGGCAGGTACAAGACCAGGAACGTGCCGATCGAGACCACGATGAAGCGCCAGGGTTTGCGGTAGAGCATTCCCGGAGCGGCGATCACCGGGACCAGTTTCGTGGCGACTGCGGCGCCGAAGGCGATTGCGGATCCGGTGACCCGCCCCCTGGCCAGCAAGATCACCGCGAGCAGCAGCAACCCGGCGCCGAGCAGGTCCACATGCGCGTTGTTGATGCCCTCGATCACCACCAACGGGCTCCAGGCCCACCAGGCCACGCGATCCAGCGGCAACGCGAACTTGCGGCTGAGCCGGAGCAACCCGAGCGTGACGCCCAGGGCGAGCAGCAGACCGGCTGCTTGGAACCCGATGAAGCCCACTTCCGCGGGCAAGGGCAGCCGGACCAGGAAGAAATAGATCTCCGACGTCGGCGGGTAGATCGTGGGCACGTTGGGCCGGTTCACCGCAAAACAGACGCCATTCGACTTGTCCGGGATCGCCGGGAAGTTCGCCTTGTCGCAACTGCCGTCCGGCAGCGGGGCTTGGAACAACCACTCCGGCCGCAGGCTTTGCAGGGCCGGATCGGCGGGCACATGGTCGTAGGGCGAGATGCCGGCCTTCTGCACGATGCCGTCCCAGGCATAGCGGGCAGAATCGTTGCTGGTGGAGGGCGGGGCGCTCAACGCCGCAGCGCCCAGCAGCAAGGACCCCACGAGGACGAGGCCGGCCAAGGGGCGCAGCCGCCGGATGTCGCTTCCCGCCGGCTGCGCGCGGCGCAGGCAGAACACCGCCAGTCCGAAAACCAGCCAACAGGCCAAGGTCATGAAGAAATTGACCCGGCCGCTCTGCGCCGATTCCCGGGCCACGCCGGGGATCAACCAGGCAAGCCGGGGCAGATCCATCAAGGACCAGACCATGGCACTGAGCAGTAGGACGAGCAAACCGGTTGCGACCAGCCAACGGGTTTTTGGTGTGTGCATGTTTCCAGAGTGCCGCATCGAGCCGGGAACCCGGCTCAGGGCGGGCCAACCGTTCGGTATTCGTAAGGACTGGGCAGGGCCTTTCCGCGCTGATCGGTGGTCTGATGGGAGCATGGACCGGTTGACCCGATTTCTTCAAGCACGCATGGAGGGGGTTGCCACGCGGTTGCATTCACCGGTCCGCTCCACCCGGCTCACCGTGGTGCTCGGCCGGTTGCTCGGGCCGGCGTTCTTGATCTGTTTCGGCACCGGCCTCTTCTCGCATTATCTGCAAGACCCGGGGGACATCACCTTTTTCCTAACCCGGCCGGTCTGGATCTACCAGGTGACCCAGGGCATCCATATCACCGTGGGGATTGCTTCGATCCCGTTGCTTTTCGCCAAGCTATGGTCGGTTTTCCCCGAACTGCTCAAGTGGCCGCCGATCAAAAACGTCTGGCACGGTCTGGAACGCGCCTCAATCGCGCTTTTCGTGTCCGCCTCACTGGTGGAACTGACCATCGGCTTGATCAACACCTACAAGTGGTACCCCTGGCCGTTTCCGTTCCGGCAGACCCATTATTGGCTGGCTTGGGTCATTGTCGGTTCCTTGGCGTTGCACATCGCGGTGAAGTTGCCGATCATCGCCGGACACTGGCGCAAACGGCGGGAACCCGACGGCGCCAGCCGGCCCGCCGGCCGTTGGCCGCGCCGGGGATTCCTGGCCGCCGTCGGGCTGAGCTCGTTCACCCTGGTGTTGACCACCGCCGGGCAGTCTTTCGGCTGGCTGGCCCCGTTCAACCTGTTCGCGCCGCGCCGGATGGGCACCGGGCCGCAAGCGGTGCCGGTGAACCGGACCGCGGCCGAGGCGAAAGTGCTGGCCTTGGCCAACGATCCGGGCTGGGCGCTGCAGGTGACCTTCCGGGGCCGCTCGGCTGCCTACAGCTTGGCGGAACTCGGTGCCATGCCGCTGAGCGAGCACCAATTGCCGATCGCCTGCGTGGAAGGCTGGAGCCAGTATGCGAACTGGCGCGGCGTGCCGATCCGGGATCTGATCGCCACGGTCGGCGCCCCGGCGGATTCGCTGCTGCGGATCACCTCCTTGGAGCCCAACGGCGGCTATCGGATCATGACCATGCCGGCCGCCTATACCCAGGATGCGCAAACCATGGTGGCCTTGGAGCTCAACGGCGAAGTCCTGGATCTGGACCACGGCTACCCGGCCCGGATCATCGCTCCGGGCCGGCCCGGAGTGCTGCAGACCAAATGGCTCAAGAGCGTGGAGGTACTCGGATGAGGCGCGCAACCTTGCGATCCGGACTCAGGGAATTCTTCCGGCTGCCGCGGTTGTCCCGGAAGCAGCTGCCCCGGCTGGCGCTGGGCGCCCTGGGCCTGCTCGGGATCGGCGTGGGGATTTTCGGTCTGCCCACACAGCTCGAGGTGTCCCAGCTGATCGGATTGGCCGGCTGGCTGGCCGCGTCCTTGGTCCTGCACGACGGCATCCTGGTCCCGTTGAGCCATCTCTTCGGCTTCGGCCTGCGCCGGCTCAGCTATGGCCTGCAGCCGGAATCCGCGGCGGTGGTCCGCACCGCGCTGCTGATCGGCGCGGTGTTGACCCTGGTTGGCTTGCCGCTGCTCAAGGCCCAGCAGGTGGCTAAAAACGTCTCCGTGCTGCAGGACGACTATCTGCTCAGCCTGGTCTTGTTCTGGGCCGGCCTGGTCTTGGCCGCAGCGGTCACCGTGCTGCTGCTGGAACGCCGGGCCCGGCGGGCGCGCCGGGACCGGGCTTGACGGCTTGGCCCAGCCAACCGGCTCGGCTCGGCGAACCGGCTCGGTGGACTCAGTTGCCGAGCAGACTGACCCGGCGACCGCCGCGTTCGACGCTGCCCAGCAGGGTCCAACCGGCATCGGCGGCATGGCGGTGCAACGGCTCGGAGCCCAGCCGGGCCCAATCGAAGGTCTCGCTGCTCCGACCGGCCGAATCGACCAGGATCGCTTGGTAGCGTGCTTCCAACCGCGTCAGCGGATCGGTTTCCACGATCAGCCGGGCACCGGGCGCCGCGATGCTGAGCAGATGGCCCAGCAGTGCCTGCGGGTCGCCGCCGATGCCGATATTGCCGTCCAAGAGGAGCAAGGTCTGGAAGTCCCCGGGCAACGGGTCGAAAATCGATTGTTCGAACACCGTGGCGCCTTGGCTTCTGGCCTGGGCGGCGGCCAGCGGGTTCGAATCCACCCCGTAAGCGGCCAGGCCGAGGTCTTCGGCGGCGACCAGCATCCGACCAGGTCCGCATCCGATGTCCAACACCGGACCGCGTGCGCCGCGCAACAGGGAACGTTCGAAGTCGTTCGCCCGGACCAACCAGTCCTGGACCCGGTAATGCACCGCGGGGACCGCCCCGGAGACATCGAGCACGCTGAGTTTCCCCTGGCCCACCGCGAGCGCGCGGGCATACGGTTCCGCCGAACCCCGGCCGAAAGTGTGCCGCGAGCCCGGCGACAGTCTGCTGGACACCAATTCGGCGCTCATCGGAGCGCTCCGAGATCTTCCCGCTGGACGGCGGCTTCGGCCGGGCCTGCGAAGGCCGCGGGGCCGGCTGCGAACGAGGCCACGTGTGCCGCGAAGCGGCTGTCCGGGCAGAGCCGCGCCACATGTTGCGCGTCCTCGAAATAGTCGACGTCGCGCAACTGCGGCAGCAACCCCACGGCCAGGCCGGCGCCAGTCAGCCGGTCGCGCTGGGCCTGCCCGGTGAATCCGGTGGACATCGGCACGCCCCGGATCAACTCCGGGTCCGGCTCGGCGAGGGCCAGGGCCCAGAAGCCGCCGTCGTCGGCCAAGCCCAACCAGGCATCGTGCCCGGGTTGCTCCGCGGACCAGTCGTCGAACATCGATTGCAGGTCCGCAGCGGCGAACTGCGGGGTATCCATGCCCAGGATCAGCAAGGGGCCAGCGCTGGCGGTGCAGATCGCGGCCAGCCGCTCGTCCAGACCGCCGGCGGCCTGCGGGACCAGTTCGAAGCCTGCCGCATCGGATTCCCGGGCGGTGCCTTGGAAGACCAGCAAGCGGCGGCCGGCCGGCAGGAAACGGACCGTGTCCAGGGTTTGGCTCAAGCTGCTTTGCGCCAAGGCCGCGGCCTGGGCCGGACGCAACGGCGGGGTCAACCGGGTTTTCGCTTTCCCGGGCAGGCACTCCTTGGCGATCACCGCCACGGTGAGTTCGGCCGCGCGGCTCATGGCCGGGCCCGATCCGGGGCTGCGACCCGGTCCGCGGCATGCGCCTGCAACTGCCGGGACATGTCGGCGACCGCGGTCAGCGTGCCGCGGAGCGTGCCGGTGACTTTCGACCTGCCGTCCCGGAGCCGGTAGGGGACCGGCCGTTCGATCACCCGCCAGCCCGCACGGTGCCCGGCGAGCACCATTTCCAGCGGATAGCCGCTGCGCCGGTCCTGCAGGTCCAAGCCGAGCAGGGCTTCGCGCCGGGCCAGGCGGAGCGGGCCCAGATCGGTCAGCGGATAGCCGGTCGCCCGGCGGATCCGGCGAGCCAGGAACCGGTTCGCGAGCCGGGCGTGCAATGGCCAGGCACCGGGCTCGGCTTGCCTGGCGCCGAGCACCAAATCGGCTTCGCCGGCGTCGATCAGGCTGCGGAACCCGTGCAGCAGACCCGGGTCGAGCGAGGCATCGGCGTCGCAGAAGGCCACCAGCGGGGCGGTCGCGGCGAGCAAACCGGCGTGCGCCGCGCTGCCGAAGCCGCGGCGGTTTTCGGTGACCACCAGGGCGCCGGCCGCGGCGGCGATCTCCGCGGAACCGTCGGTGCTCCCGTTGTCCACCACGATCGCCCTGGAACCAGGGGGCAGCCCGGCCAGGACGGTGGGCAGGGCCGCCGCCTCGTTGAGGCAAGGGAGCACGATATCGATCTGGTTCACTCTTCGACGGTAGATTCCGAACCTGCGTGTCCGCTGCCCTAAATCATTACGTAACCGGGACGCTTGGCGGCAACACCGGTTCTGCGCTGCCGGGAATCTTATGCTTGGAAGGTGAACACTACGCAGGGGCCGGCCACACCGGAGGCCGGCAATCGCAAGATCCTTCTCGTCGAGGACGAAGAAGTGATCGCCCAAGTGGTGCGCGATTACCTGGTCAAGGCCGGCTACCAGGTGGAACAGGCCAGTGATGGTTTCACCGCATTGCACTTGGCCGGTTCCACACATCCGGACCTGATCATCCTGGACCGGATGCTGCCCGGCCTGGACGGCGCCGAGGTTTGCCGCCGGATCCGGCAGACCATGAGTATGCCGATCATCCTGCTGACCGCCTTGGGCACGGAAGACGATCGGATCCTCGGTTTGGAGATGGGCGCCGACGACTATGTGACCAAACCTTTCTCACCGCGCGAGTTGGTGCTCCGGGTCAATTCGGTGCTGCGCCGCAGCGTCAAGGAATTCACCCCGGAACCGATCGTCGAGCTGGCCGGATTTTCCCTCAACCCGGCCTCCCGGGTGGTCAGTCTGGACGGCGTCGAACTGGCGTTGACCGCGCGGGAATTCGATTTGCTGGCCTTTTTCCTGCGCCGGCCGAACCAGGTTTTCAGCCGGGAGGATTTGATCCGCGCCGTCTGGGGCTGGGACTTCGGCGATCTGTCCACGGTGACCGTGCACGTGCGCCGATTGCGCGAAAAAATCGAGAAGAACCCGACCAAGCCGGTCTTCCTGCACACGGTTTGGGGTGTCGGGTACCGGTTCGACGCCCCGGGTGGCGGCAGCCAGTGAGGACCGGGGGAGCGCTGTGGCACTGAGCCAGTTTTTGACGATCTTCGGCTGGGTCCTGGGCTGGGCGCTGGCGATCGGTGCGATCACGCTGCTGTTGCTGCGGCTTTTGCGCCGGGCCTCGATCGTGCTGCAAGTGTGCCTGGTGGTCGTCGCCACAGTGGCGGTCCTGGTGGCCGGGATGGTCAGTGCGTCCAACGCGATGTACATTTCCGCGCAGAACCTGGAAATCATCTGGTACATCGTCGGCACCGCCTCGATCGTCGCGGTCGCGGTGGCCTCGGTGTTGGGACTCGGCCTGGCGCGTTACACGACGGGGTTGACCAATGCGGCGCATCGGATCGGGCTGGGCCAAACGGTTTCGCCGGAGCAGAACATGAGTTCCGAATTCAGCAGGCTGGCCCAGGAGCTGCAAGCCACCAGCGAGAAACTGGAGGCCTCCCGGCAGCGGGAAGCCGCGATGGAGGAGGCCCGGCGCGAGCTGGTCTCCTGGGTGTCGCACGATCTGCGCACTCCGCTGGCCAGCATGAAAGCGATGACCGAAGCCCTGGAAGACGGCGTGGTCACCGATGTTTCCGATTACCACCGGAAGATCATCGCGCAGGCCGACCAGATGGCGGTCCTGGTCAACGATCTGTTGGAACTGTCCAAGATCCAGTCGGGTTCGCTGGTGCTGCACACCGGGCCGATCGACCTCTACGACCTGGTTTCCGATGCGATCGCCGATCTGGCGCCGCTCGCCGCGGCCAAAGGCATCACGGTCCAAGGCGACGACGTCGGCTCCACCGTGGTCGATGCGGACAGCGCCTTGATCTCCCGGGTGATCCGGAACCTGATCGTCAATGCGATCAGCTACTCGCCGGAACGCAGCACCGTCCGGCTGGCCGCGTCCAGCGACGCCGGGGATGCGCTGATCCAGGTCAGCGACGAATGCGGCGGCATCGACGAAGCGGATCTGGACCGGCTTTTCGAGATGGGTTGGCGCAAGAGCACCGAGCGGTCCAGCTCGGCGTTCAGCGGAGCCGGCGTCGGTTTGAGCACGGTGGCCGGAATTCTGGCCGCGCATTCCGGAAGCGTCTCGGTGCAGAACACCGGCCATGGCTGCCGGTTCACCGTGCGGATCCCGAAAGCGATGCCGGAGTGAGCCGGCGGGTGCTCGACGGTTGGGCGTTCCTGTCCGGGGTGCTCGCGGTGGCTTTCGGGGTCCTGGCCGGCGAACTGCTGGCCGGCTGGCTGAGCCCCTCGGTTTCCCCGGTGAGCGCAGTCGGGTCGATGGTGATCGACGGATTGCCGCCGGGGGTCAAAGACCTGGCGATCTCGCTCTTCGGCACTGCGGACAAAGTCGTCTTCCTGCTGGTCATGGCCGTGGTCATCGGGGTTGCCGCCGGACTGGCCGGGGTGCTCGAAGCGCACCGGAAGAATGCCGGTTGGCTGCTGGTCGCGGGGTTCGGCCTGCTCGGCGCGGCTGCGGTCTTCGCCCGCGCGCAGGGGAGCACGGTCGCGCTGGCGCCGCCGGTTGTGGCAGCGCTGCTGTCCGTGGCCCTGCTGCGGATCGCGATCGCCCGCTTGCGCGATTGGCGGACGGCTCAGGCTGATCCGACGGTTTCGCTCGAGACCGGCCGACGGCGTTTCTTCCAAGTCCTCGGAGCAAGCGCGGCCGGGGCGCTGCTCACCGGTCTGGCAACCGGCGTGGTGCGCGGCTCGGTGGCCAGCTACCAGGCGGCCCGGGACAAATTGAAGCTCCCGGCACCGGCTGAGCCGGCCGTGCCGATCCCGGCTGCGGCCCAGCTCGAGGTGCCCGGTTTGCGTCCCCTGGTGATCCCGAACGACCAGTTCTACCGGATCGACACCGCGCTCGCGGTGCCGGTGATCAATCCGGACGACTGGCAGCTCAAAATCACCGGGATGGTGGATCGGGAGGTCAGCATCACCATGGCCGAGCTGTTGGCGCAGCCAATGATCGAGCGCTATGTGACGATCGCCTGCGTGTCCAACGAGGTCGGCGGCGATCTGATCGGCAACGCCCGTTGGCTTGGCTGGCCGGTCCGCGAATTCCTGGCCCGGGCCGGCGTGCAGCCGGGGGCGGACATGGTGCTTTCGCGTTCCCAGGACGGATTCACCGCGAGCACGCCGATCGAGGCGCTCACCGACGACCGGGACTCGATCATCGCGGTGGGCATGAACGGGCAGTTGCTGCCTCTGGAACACGGCTTCCCCGCCCGGCTGATCGTGCCCGGGCTGTACGGCTACGTCTCGGCGACCAAATGGCTCACCGAGCTGAAGGTGACCACCTTCCAAGCAGATCTGGCCTACTGGTCGACCCGGGGCTGGTCGGAACGGGGGCCGATCAAGCAGTCATCCCGGATCGACACGCCGCGTTCCGGAGCCGCGGTGTCCTCCGGGAAGCTCGTCCTGGCGGGCAGTGCCTGGGCGCAGACCACCGGGATTTCCGAGGTCCAGGTGCAGGTCGACGACGGCCAATGGCAGAGTGCCACGCTCGCGGCCGGGATTTCCAAGGACACCTGGGTGCAGTGGAGCGCCGCCGTGGAGGTCGCCCCGGGACAGCACCGGGTGCAGGTCCGATCGGTCGACGCCGTCGGGCAGCCGCAGCGCGCTGAGTATGCGGCGCCGGCTCCGGACGGCTCCAGCGGTTACCACGCGATCCGGATCAACGCGCAATAGCGGTAGTGGCGCTGCTCGGCGTCGGTCAGTCGCGCAGCGGCGCTTGCGCGAATTCGGCCATCCCGGACTCGAAGTTCCAACGTTCCCGCCAACCTAGCTCGGCTCTGATCCGCGCGGAGCTGGCCGTGATGTGCCGGACGTCGCCGAGCCGGAATTCACCGGTGCGCACCGGCGCTGGGCCGGCGCAGGCCGCGGCCAGCGCGGCAGCCAGATCACCGACCGTATGGACTTGTGCCGAGCCGACGTTGTAAGCCCGGAAGGCGGTGTCCGGCAGCACCGCGCTGCCCCGTTGGGTTTCGCGCAGCGCAGCGAGGTTCGCGCTGGCGATGTCGTCCACATGGATGAAGCTGCGCCGCTGCGCACCGTCTTCGAACAGCTTCGGGGCTTCGCCCCGGGACAGTGCCGAACGGAAGATGCTCGCCACCCCGGCGTACGGGGTGTTCCGCGGCATGCCCGGTCCGTACACATTGTGATAACGCAGTGCGATCGCCCGGCCGCCGGATTCCCGGGCCCAGTTGGCGGCCAGATGTTCCTGGGCGAGCTTGGAGGTGGCGTAGACGTTCCGGGGATCCAGCACGGCGTCCTCGGCCACCAGATCCGGGGCCAGCAGTTCGCCGGTTTCCGGGTGCCGCGGATCGAAGACCCCGTCGCGCAGATCCTGCAGCGACCGCGGGCCGGGGCGGACCAGGTTCCCGGAACCGTCCCGGTAGGCGCCCTCGCCGTAAACCACCATCGACGAGGCCAGGACCAGGCTGGCCACACCGGCCCGGTCCATCGCGGCCAACAGCACCGCAGTCCCTTGCACATTGGCGGCGACGTAGTCCGGAGCATCCTGGAAATCAACGCCCAGACCTACCTTGGCTGCTTGGTGGGACACCGCATCGATGCCCTGCAACGCCCGGGCCGCGGTGTCCGGATCGGCCACCGACCCGGAGACCAGTTCGACGCCGTCGGGCAGCGCCGGGGCATTCCGGTGCACTGCCGGGTCCAGCGAGTCCAACACCCGGACCTGCCAGCCTTGGGCCAAGGCCGCGGCCACCACGCGGGACCCGATGAATCCGGCGCCGCCGGTGACCAGCAGCCGCATCAATCCGCCTCCGGCGCCGACCGGCCGGAAACCACGACCGGTGCCGCTAGCACCGCCTGGACCGCTTCCGGGTCGATCCGCGGCTCCGGGCGGTAGCCGTCGTCGAGCTTGTCCAGGACCTGGGCCAGAACCGCGGCGACCCGGGATTGGGCGGCGCGCAGGCGGTGGAACACCAATTCCGCAGTGACCGGTTCGGAACCGTCGTGCCCGGTGTCCGAATCGGTGATGTACGCCAGGGTGGCGAAGCCCAGATTCAACTCGGCGGCGAGCACCGGCTCCGGGTACTGGGTCATGCTGACCAATTCCGCACCGGCCGAGGCGAGCCAATCGGATTCGGCCGGGCTGGTGAAGCGCGGTCCGTTGATCACGGCGACCACACCGCCGTCCTGGTGCGGTTCGGCCAAATCGCGGAGGCTAGCCAGGAGCGCTCCGCGCAGGTTTTCGCAATACGCCTCGGCGGCCGGAAGGTGCTGCACCCCGGCCGCGGTGCTGCCATCGTAGAAACTGTCCGCCCGGCCCCACGTGCGGTCGAAGAAATCGCTGACCACGGAAAAGCTGTCCCGGGGCTGGGTCGCCGCGAGCGAGCCGACTGCGGCCGAGGAAATCACAGCACGCACGCCCAGTGAAGCCAAGGCCCAGATGTTCGCGCGGTAGTTGATCTGCTGCGGCGGCACTTTGTGCCCACCGCCGTGCCGGGGCAGGAAGGCCACCACCCGGCCGTTGAGCTCGGCAACCGTCACCGGCGCCGAAGTGGCCCCGAACGGCGTGTCCACCCATTGCGTGCGCAGGGTCCGGCTGCCGGGCAGCTGGTACATGCCGCTGCCGCCGATGATGCCGACCAGGGGCCGGGCTCCGTGGTCGGCGGTGCCGCCGAGTTGCGTGTCCATTCCCCCATTGTGCCAAGCGGAACCGGTGGATCCGGAGCGGAGGGCTTACGGATTGATGACGAGGCGGCGCACCGCCGGGCTGATCCGCGAGCGGCTGCGAGAATGGTCGGTATGCGGACGGTAACCGAACACCAAACGGCTGTGGCCGAACTCCTCCGGCCCCGCTTCGAAAAGCGCGGAGCCGAGTCGGTTCCGTTGCCGCAGGCACTGCACCGTTTGCTCGAGGAAGACCTCCGGGCACCGGTCGCACTGCCGCCGTTCGACAATTCGCAGATGGACGGATACGCCGTCCGCTCCGCGGAGTCCGGTGCCCGGTTGCCAGCACTGGCTGCGATAGCCGCCGGGCAGCAGGCGGCTCCGCTGCCGCCGGGCCGGACCGTGCCGATCATGACCGGCGCGATGCTGCCGGCCGGAGCGGACGCGGTGGTGCCAGTGGAAGCGGCGCAGCCGGCCCGATTCGTCGCGGCCGGGGAATCCGTACTGCTGCCGGAGGCTCCGGCGGGGCAATTCGTGCGCCGCGCCGGCAGCGACATCGCCATCGGTGCGCTCGCCGTGGCTGCCGGAACCAGATTGGGCCCGGCGCAGTTGGGGCTCCTGGGTGCGCTCGGGCTGGGCAGCGTGCCGGTGCTGCGCCGGATCACAGTGGCCGTGCTCAGCACCGGCGACGAACTGGCCGCGCCGGGGGAGCCGCTGCTGCCGGGCCGGATCTACGACGCCAACAGCACCTTGCTCGGGTCTGCGCTGAGCGAAGCCGGGGCAACCGCGGTGCTGCTGCCGACGCTACCGGACGACCCGGCCGGCCTCGACGCCGTGCTGGACGGATTGACCGGCGTCGACCTGCTGATCAGCACCGGCGGGATCAGCCAGGGGGCCTTCGAAGTGGTCAAACAAGGTTTGGCCGGGATGGTGGAATTCCACCAGGTGGCGATGCAGCCCGGCGGCCCGCAGGCGATCGGCTCGGTACGGATCGGACCGCCGGGCGAAGAACGGACGATCCCGTTCCTGGGCTTCCCCGGCAACCCGGTGAGCACTTTGGTCTCCTTCGAAATGTTCCTGCGCCCGCTGTTGGCCGGACCGCGGAACCGGCTCCGTGCCCGGCTCAGCGCCGATGCCGCGAGCCCGCCGGGCAAACACCAGATCCGGCGCGGCCTGTTCGCCCAGGGAACCGTGCAGTTGCTGGGCGGCCCGGGCTCGCATTTGCTGCATGCCATGGCGCAAGCCAATGCATTGGTGCATTTGCCGCTGGGGGTGGCGGAGCTGGCCGCCGGCGAAGAAGTGGAAGTATGGCTGTTATGAAACTTTCGCATCTGAATGCCGCCGGCGAAGCGCAGATGGTCGACGTCTCCGGGAAACCCGAGACCACCCGGGAGGCCACCGCGCAGGCGGTGCTCCGCAGCACCGAACAGGTGGTCGCACTGATCAGCGACGGAGGGCTGCCGAAAGGCGACGCGATGGCGGTGGCGAGGGTGGCCGGGATCATGGCCGCGAAGAAGACCCCGGAGTTGATTCCGCTATGCCATCCGTTGCCGTTGAGCAAGGTGACGATCGGCTTCGAACTCGATGGCGACCGGGTGCGGATCCTGGCCACAGTGCGCACCCGGGGCGTCACCGGGGTCGAAATGGAGGCGCTGACCGCGGCCAGTGTGGCCGCTTTGACGCTCTACGACATGATCAAAGCGGTGGACAAAGCGGCCGTGCTCGGGGAGATCAAGCTGCTCGCCAAATCCGGTGGCAAAAGCGGGGACTACCGGGCGGCGGAAGCATGACCGCGGAGTCCAGGCGGGCCGGAATCGTGGTGGCATCCACCCGTGCCGCGCGCGGGGAACGCGCGGACGCGAGCGCGCCGTTGCTGCAGAATTGGCTGGCGGACCGCGGCTTCACGGTGTTGCCGCCGGCGATTGCCGCGGACGGCGAACCGACCCGGGCCGCGATGCTGCAACTGCTCGGGCAGGGGGTGGACCTGCTGCTGACCACGGGCGGGACCGGGCTGACGCCGGACGACCGGACCCCGGAGATGACCAAGCCGCTGTTGCAACTGGAGATCCCGGGGTTGATGGAGGCGATCCGTGCCGCGGGCCTGCGGAACACGCCGATGGCGGCACTCAGCCGGGGCTATGCCGGGATCGCGCAGGGGGCGTTATTGCTGAACTTGCCCGGATCGGCCGGCGGGATCCAGGACGGACTAGCCGTTCTGGATCCGATCCTGGACCATTTGCTGGCACAACTGGGAGGCAGCCATGAACACTGATCGATCCGGACTTCCGGAGACCGGCGATCGGCCCGCGGTGCCGGCCGACCCCGCCGGCCACGTGGTTTTCGCCGCTTTGTCCGCCGGCCCGATCGGCCTGCCGGAAGCCTTGCTCGCGGTCGAATCCCCGCAGTGCGGTGCTGTGGTGGGCTTTTCCGGCGTGGTGCGCGATCACGACGGCGGACGGACGGTCAGCGCCTTGAGCTACAGTGCGCATCCCAGTGCGGAGCAGGTTTTCGGTGCGGTGCTGGCCCGGGTGGCGCAGGAGTTCCCGGGGACCAGGTTGTGGGCCCAGCACCGGGTCGGCGAGCTGCAGATCGGTGATCCGGCCTTGGTCTGCGCAGTCGCGGCTGCGCACCGGGGCCTGGCCTTCGCGGCCTGCAGCGCCTTGGTGGACCGGATCAAAGCCGAGGTGCCGATCTGGAAAGAACAGTTCTTCGCCGACGGCGGGGCGGAATGGGTCGGCGCCGGCTCGGCCGCGGATTCTGTTCCGCCGGAGCCGTCCCAGTAGGCTGGTCGGGGGAGGCAGGAAGCATGACGGAAAATTTGCGCGTTGCGGTGATCGGGGCCAATGGCCGGATGGGCGCGGCTGCGGTGGCCGCGATCGGCCGGGCCGATGGCTTGGAATTGGTGGCGGCCTTGGGCCGCTCCGATCCGCTCGAGCGTCTGCTGGAGACCCGGGCGCAGGTGGTCGTCGAACTGACCGTGCCGGACTCCTCGGAGCAGAACGTCCGGTTCGCGGTGCAGCACGGATTGCACGCGGTGGTGGGCACCACCGGTTGGGACGCCGGGAAACGGTCCGCTCTGGCCGGGCTGCTCGCCCAGAATCCGGGAGTGGGTGTGCTGATCGCGCCGAATTTCGCCCTCGGCTCGGTGCTGGCCACCCGGTTCGCGGCACAGGCCGCACGCTATTTCGATTCGGTCGAGATCATCGAACTGCACCATCCGCACAAAGTCGATGCCCCCTCGGGGACCGCGATCCGCACCGCACAGCTGATCGCACAGGCCCGGGCAGGTCTGCCACCGGCTCCGGATGCGACCGAGCAGGCGATGCCCGGCGCCCGCGGCGCCGTCGTCGACGAGGTGCCGGTGCATTCGGTCCGCTTGGCCGGGCTGACCGCGCATCAAGAAGTACTGTTGGGCTCCGCCGGCGAGCAGTTGAGCATCCGGCATGATTCATTCGGCCAGGATTCCTTCATGCCCGGAGTGCTGTTGGGCGTGCGCAAGGTCGCTTCGGTTCCCGGATTGACCTACGGGCTGGACGGCTATTTGGAGTTGGATTCGTGAAAACCAAGATTTGGGTAGGCCTGATCTGCCTGTTGCTGATCGGCTACATGGTGGTGCTGCTGCAGCGTGCGGTGCTGCTCATCGTGGACGACAACTGGATTGCCAAGGTGCTCGGCGTGGCGCTGATCCTGCTTCCGCCGATCGGTGCCTGGGCCCTGGTCCGGGAATTGTTGTTCGGCTCCCGGATGCAGAAGCTGGCCAAGATCCTGGAGGCCGAAGGCGGACTCCCGGTGGACGATCTGCCCCGGACGCCGGGCGGCCGCATCGTCCGCGAGGCAGCCGATGCGGAGTTCGTGAAATACCAGCGTGAGGCCGAAGCCGCCCCGGACGACTGGCGGTCCTGGTTCCGGCTTTCCTGCGCCTACGATGCCGCCGGCGATCGGAAACGTGCGCGCTCCTCGATGCGCGACGCGATCGCGATGTTCCGCAGCAGCCCAGTTCCGCAGTGATCCCGTTCCGCGCTGAAGCCACGAACCCCCAGGACGGCGTGCCGATCGCCTGGGATTCGGTGGGCGCGACCGATCGGGAGACCGTGCTGCTGGTGCACGGCAGCGCGCTCTCCAAGGCGATTTGGCGGGGCATGGGCTATGTCGCGGCGCTCACGGAACAGTACCGCGTGGTCAGCATGGACCTGCGCGGGCACGGGCGCAGCGGCAAGCCGCATGATCGTGCCGATTACCGGCTCGACCGGGTGCTCGCGGACGTGCTGGCGGTTTTGGACGCCGCAGGCGTGCGGCAGGCGCACTATCTCGGCTATTCCTTCGGCGCCCGGCTGGGCTTCGGCCTCGGCAGCGTGGCGCCGGAGCGGATGGCCTCCTTCGTTTCACTGGCCGGAAGCTACCGGATCACCCCCGGATCGATCGCCGAATTGTTCTTCCCGGGTTACGACGCGGCCTTGGCCTCCGGTGGCATGGACGGGTTCATCGCCGGCTGGGAAGGCCGCACCGGGCGTCCGGTGGATCCGGTGACCCGGATGGCGTTCAAAGCCAATGATCCGCTCGCCTTGCGTGCCTATTTCGCGCAGACCGAAGCCGGGGAAGGAGTTCCGGAGTCGACGTTGCGCGAATTCCCGGTGCCGGCGTTGCTGCTGGCCGGTACCCGGGACACCCGGAGGTTGGCCGATTCCCGCCGGGCCGCCGAACTGATGCCGCACGCGCGGCTGGTGGAACTTCCCGGCCGGAACCACGGCGACACCCTGGTCCCGGCGGCGCCGGTGCTCGCCGAAATACTGCCCTTCATTGCGGCCCATCCGGTGCGTCCGGAGCCGCCGACTCCCGGACTGCCAGCTCCTTGAGCAGGACCGGCACCAAGAACTTCGCGGTGCGCCGGTATCCGGTCCCGGACGGGTGGAACCGGTCCACGGAGAACATTTCTTCCGGATGGTCCCGGAACAGCGGGCCGGCCAATCGCCCCAGCAGCACGTATTTGACGCCGGCCGATTCGGCCGCCTGGGCTTGCGCGGCGGCCATTCGTTTGGAAGCGACCCGGACCACGGAGCGCAGGGGCTGGGGCACCGGCCGCAGCGTGCCCAGATCCGGGCAGGTGCCGACGACTACCCGCGCACCCAAGGCCTGCAGCCGGACGATCGCCTCGCTCAGATGCGGGACCGCCTGGGCCGGGCTGATCCGGTGCGTGACGTCGTTCCCGCCGACGACGATCACCGCCAGATCCGGCCGGTAGCCTTCCGGAAGCCCGTCGATCTGGTTTTCCAAGGCACTTGATTCGCTGCCGACCACCGCCGCGGTGCGCAGGTTCACCGCACGGCCGGTCTTTTTCGCCAACTCCCGCGCGATCCGGGCCCCCAAGGTGTCCTTCGGCCGTTCCGCACCCAGCCCGGCCGCGATCGAGTCGCCCAGGATCAGCAGCCGTACCGGGTTTCCGAGCTTCTTCTTGTAGGTCTTGTCCGCATTGAGCGCGATTTCACCGAGCGGCTTGCCGATCCGGCGTCGGGCCATTCGGCCTTGCGCTTTGAACAGGTAGAAGGCTGCGGCGCCGGCCGCCGTGGCGGTGCCTGCCGTTGCGGCCGCGCCGATGCCCACGGTGCGCACGAGCCGGGGCCATCGTTTCGGCGCCCCGGCGGGGTTCGGCTGCGCCGGGGTCTGTGGCTGGAGTGGGCTCACGCTGCCAGTGTAACGGGAGCGGCTGTGTTACCGGGTGGGGCTAATAGGTGGCGTTGTGCGCGCAGTGCCGGGGACCGGTGCGACTGGCCCCGGCGGTTTCTGGACGGCAGCTGGCAATTGCCGGCCACCCCTTGCGCCGGGCCGGGCAGCGGAGTACATCTTGAGGTATTGCTGTTTCACCGTGATGAGCAAGGAGAAGCGCCTGTGCCGAAGCGAATTTGGCCGGCGAACACCGCCGCAGTGGGCGTTCTGGTCTGCCTCGGATTGGGTACCCCGGCCATGATGGCGCTCAGCGCGCCCGCACAGCCGGCTCCTGCCCCGGTCGCCGCGCTCGCTTCCGGAACCGGTCCGGCCGGGTCGCTTCCTGCCGGGTACGACGATTTGGACGACGTCCGGCAGTGGCGCCAAGAACGGCAGACGGCGCGTCAGCTCGCCGATCTGGTCGCGGCGAATGCCCAGCCGCTGACCGCGGCGATGACCGTGGTGGCGAGTTTCGTGGTCACCGAGCACAGTCAGCCGTTGTTGCCGGTCGATCCGGAATGGCTGGCCCGTACCGCGCAGCAGACCGGGATCCCCAGCCGGGCGTTGCAGGCCTATCAGGGCGCGGCCTTGTCCATGGCCCGGAGCAACCCCGGCTGCCAACTGGGCTGGGTGACGTTGGCCGGGGTCGGCAGCGTCGAATCCAACCACGGCCGGTATTCCGGAGCCAGCATCGGGCCGGACGGCAATGTCAGCGGCGCGATCCTGGGGCCGGTGCTCGACGGCAACGGGTTCGCCGGGATTCCGGATACCGACGGCGGGCTCTACGACGGCGACAAACAATGGGACCGTGCAGTGGGGCCGATGCAGTTCATCCCGTCCACCTGGGCCCGGTGGGGCACCGATGCCAACGGCGACGGCAAGGCGGATCCGTCGAACATCGACGATGCCGCGATGAGCGCGGCGCGTTACCTGTGCGCCAGCGGCGGGTCGTTGGCCAGCCCGGAAGGTTGGATGCGGGCGATCCTCTCCTACAACCACTCGGTCGATTACACGCGCAGCGTCCGGGCCGCGGCCGACGGTTATGCGGCGGCGACCGGCGCCGATCCGATCCCGACGGAACCGCCGTTGAGCGATCAGGACAAGCAGGACCAGGGCCGCGACAAAGACGCGAAGCAACCCGATCCGAAGCCGGAGCAGCCGACGACGCCGCCGGTTACTCCGCCGACGACGTCGCCGGTTACTCCGCCGACGACCTCGCCGACGACGCCGCCGGTTACTCCGCCGACGACCCCGCCGACCACCGAGCCGCCGACAACCCCGCCGAGCACGCCGTCGACCCCTCCGGCGACCGGGCAGCCGGGCCCGGAACCCAGTGTGCCGAAATCCAACCCGGGTGCCGATCAGGGTCTCCCGGCGCCGTCGTCGGCTACCTCCTGAACCAAAGCCAGTACCGCCATCATTGAACGAATTCCAGTTCGAGCGGGTAACGTTTTACTTATGGCAGACCAGTCCCGCAATTACCCGTTCGGCACCCTCCTCACCGCGATGGTGACTCCGTTCACCGCCGATGGCCAGGTGGACTTGGACCAGGCGGCGGCGCTCGCGGTGAAGCTGGTCGACGACGGCTGCGACGGCCTGGTGGTCACCGGCACCACAGGTGAGACTTCGACGCTGACCGATGCGGAAAACCTCGCGATGTTCCAAGCGGTCAAGGACGCTGTGGGCGACCGGGCCGCGATCCTGGCCGGCACCGGAACCAACGACACGGCGCACTCGATTGCGCTGTCGCAGAAGGCGCAGGCGCTCGGTGTGGACGGGTTGCTGATCGTGACCCCCTACTACAACAAACCGAGCCAGGCCGGCGTCCGGGCGCACTTCGAAGCGATCGCCGATGCCACCGAACTGCCGATCATGGTTTACGACATTCCCGGTCGCACCGGGATCCCGATCGCCACTGAGACCATCCTCCAGTTGGCGGAGCACCCCCGGATCACCGCGCTCAAGGACGCCAAAGCGGACTTCGGCGCGGTCACCCGGGTGCTCGCCGGCAGCGACCTCGACGTGTATTCCGGCGATGACGGGCTGACCTTGCCATGGATGGCCGCCGGCGCCGTCGGCGTGGTCAGCGTGACGGCGCATGTGGCGACCCGAAAATTCCGGGCACTGGTCGATGCTGCCCTGGCCGGCGATTTCGGCACGGCGCGCGCGCTGCATTTCGAATTGGATCCGGTGATCCGCGCGGTGATGACGCATGTCCAGGGCGCGGTCGCGGCCAAACAAGTTCTGACGTGGCAGGGAGTACTGCCCAACCCAGCGGTGCGATTGCCGTTGGTGCAACCGAGCGGGTCTGAACTCGCTCCTATCGTGGCCGACCTACGGGAGGCCGGAATGGAATTCGACATCAATATTTTGGACAGCACAGTATGACCCAAGTAGCCCAACCAGGACTGCGTACGCCGCCCGCGCTCAAAGAAGGAACCTTGCGGATCGTACCGCTGGGCGGGCTCGGCGAGATCGGCCGGAACATGGCCGTCTTCGAAATCAACGGGAAACTGCTCATCGTCGACTGCGGGGTGCTCTTCCCGGAGGAGACGCAGCCTGGAGTCGATCTGATCCTGCCGGATTTCTCTTACATCGAGGACCGGTTGGACGACGTCGTGGCGGTGGTGCTCACGCACGGCCACGATGACCACATCGGGGCGGTGCCGTACTTGCTGCGGTTGCGCAACGACATCCCGCTGATCGGTTCGCAGCTGACCTTGGCCTTGATCGAGGCGAAGCTGCAGGAGCATCGGATCAAGCCGTACACCATGGCGGTGACTGAGGGCCAGGTGGAGCAATTCGGCCCCTTCGAATGCGAATTCGTCGCGGTGAACCACTCGATTCCGGACGCGCTCGCGGTATTCATCCGTACTGCCGGCGGGAACGTCCTGCACACCGGCGACTTCAAGATGGACCAGTTGCCCTTGGACGGCCGGATCACCGACCTGCGCGCCTTCGCCCGATTGGGCGAAGAAGGCGTGGACTTGTTCATGGCCGATTCGACCAATGCCGATGTGCCCGGGTTCACCACTGCGGAGCGCGAGATCGGCCCAGTGCTGGATTCGCTCTTCGGCCAGGCCGAGAAGCGGATCATCGTGGCGTCCTTCTCCTCGCATGTGCACCGGGTACAGCAAGTGCTCAATGCGGCGGCGCTGCACGGCCGGAAAGTCGCCTTCGTCGGCCGGTCCATGGTGCGGAACATGGGCATCGCCGCGCAATTGGGTTACCTCAATGTGCCGGACAACATCCTGGTCGACATGAAGAACATCGACAACATGCCGGACTCCAAGGTCGTGTTGATGAGCACCGGCTCGCAGGGCGAGCCGATGGCCGCGCTGTCCCGGATGGCGAACGGGGACCACCGGATCCAAGTGGGCCAGGGCGATACCGTGATCCTGGCTTCCTCGCTGATCCCGGGGAATGAGAACGCGGTGTTCCGGGTGATCAACGGACTGCTCAAGCTCGGCGCGGACGTGATCCACAAAGGCAGTGCGAAGGTGCACGTCTCCGGCCACGCTGCGGCGGGGGAGCTGCTGTACTGCTACAACATCATCAAGCCGCGCAACGCGATGCCGGTGCACGGCGAGACCCGGCATTTGATCGCCAACGGCAAAATCGCGCAGTCCGCCGGCGTGCCGGCCGAGAACGTCCTGCTGACCGACGGCGGAACCGTGGTGGACCTCAAAGACCACGTGGCGCGGATCGTCGGCCAGGTGGAATGCGGCTTCGTCTACGTGGATGGATCCAGCGTCGGCGAAGTCACCGAAACCGATTTGAAGGACCGGCGGATCCTGGGCGACGAGGGTTTCATCTCGATTGTCACCGTGGTGAACCGGACCACTGGAAAAATCGTCTCCGGGCCGGAAATCCACGCCCGGGGCGTGGCCGAAGAGGATTCGGTGTTCGACGAGATCATCCCGAAGATCAACGCCGCGCTCGAGGAAGCCGTGATGGCTTCCAAGGACCACACCGCCTATCAGTTGCAGCAAGTGGTGCGCCGCGTCGTGGGGACCTGGGTCAACCGGAAACTGCGCCGCCGCCCGATGATCATCCCGGTGGTGCTGGAGGCTTAGACTCCTAGCCCGACCGAGTACCGGAAGGTGCGCCGGACCTCCGGGTCCGGGGCACCTTCCGTTTTTGCTTCGGGTTCGCTCAGGCGGCGGCGAGGTCCTTGGCCAGTCCGGCGACGAGTTCGGCCACCGCGGCTTTTCGCATCCGCCGGTAGTTGCGGGTGAACGGTATGAACTTCCAGCTCACGATGGTCGCTTCGCCGCCAGGTTCGACACGGCGGAAGCTGATCCGGAATCCCCACTGCTCGCCCCAGAACGGATGCTGCGACTTGCCCCAGAACGGATTGCCGGTAAGGACTCGTTCGAGCGAAATCTCGGCATTGGCGCGGCTCCCGGATCGCAGGCTTTGCGGGCCCGGTGCGCCAGGCAGCTTGACGAAAAGCTCCAGCCGTTCGTCGTCCCAGGCCAGGATCGGGGCGCCGGCCATACCGGTTTTGTACTTTTCGCCGAAGGGCGAGATCGCGTAGACCAGAGGCGTCAGATCCTGTTCCTGGTATCCCTTGGCCACGGCGAGGGCGATGATTTTTTCGGTCTCCACACTGGCCTTGGCATTGAGCCGTTTGACCACGAGCGCCACAATAGCCGCAAGAACGAGCAGAATGGGGGTGATCATTGCGGCCAGCGGCAGCCAATTGTCTGCCCAGAGCGGATTGGTCGTGGCGGTGACGTAGAGCTGCCAGACGAGGCTCCCCATGAGCAGGATGTACAGAAAAATCCTGAAAAACCGCCAGAACCGCAAGTGTTTCATCGATTCTCCTGGTCGGCATTTTGGCGAAGCTCAGTTGCCAGGCCATCGGTGCCGGAACCCGTCAGCTCGGCGAAGAGTTCCGCGACCGCGGCTTTCCGCATCATCGACCAGGGGCCGCGCGGAAAAGGGACGAACTTCCAGGTCTGAGTAGTCCCATCCTGAGTGGGGACGGCCCGGCGGAACGTGATCTGAATGCCCCAGTGTTCGCCGCCGATCGGATGGACCAGAGCGATTCGGCGCAGTTCGATGCTGCTGCCGGAACGGACGCCGGAGAGCGCCCGGTAGGGAGCCTTTGCCCCTGGCGGATTGACGAAGAGTTCAACTCTGTCTGCATCCCAGGCCAAGACCGGTGCGCCGGCGGTACGGGCTTGGAATCGTTCCGAGCTCGGCGAGCGTGCGGAAAATGCGTAGGACAGCGGAATGATGTTCTGTTCTCGGTATCCCTGGTCCAAGGCGACTTGGATGGTCTTCGCCGTATTTTTGTGCGCCTCGATACGCCATAGCCGGAACAGGATCAGTACGACTCCGAGAAACAGCACGAAGACCCCGATGCCGAGCAGCACGATCAATAGCCAATCGCCGTCTTGGGCAAGCCTTCGCGTCGGAGTGAATCCAAGCTGCCAGATGAAATTCGCCAGATTGATGACACCGAGGGTAAAGAGGACGCCGAAGAGCAGGTACCTGAAATAGCGCCAGAACGATGCCCGCTCCATTAATCCTCCTGATTTAGATTCAAAAGGAGTCTAACCAAAGAGGCCGTGACGACAAAGGCCTACCGCAATCCGGCCGCCCGCAGCAGCGCCGTCGTGATCGCCGCCAGCAGCACGGACAGGATCAGCGGAACTTTGAACCAGCTCGCCAGGCCGCCCGCCAGTACACCAACGGGCAGTGCGAAACCGGCGAAATGCGTTCCGGAGAACAGTGCGCTGCTGACCGCGACGGCGGCCAGCAACACGACGGTGCCGCGCTCCACGAGTGACTGGACACCGGGGGAGAAGTCCAGGCTGGCACGGAGGAACACCCCGCCGCTGCGCAAAGCGTAATTCGCCAGGCCGAAGCTCACGATGGCGATGAAGACAGCATTGGGATTCACGCTATGCTCCGTCTCGGCAGTACCAGCAGCAAGGCGCTCAGGGCGAGCAGCGGAGCCAGTCCGGCGGGCAGGAACGGCGTCGCCGCCAAGCTGAGCGCGGCGCCCGCGGCGGCGGCCAGGATGGTCCGCCGTTCGCGCATCGCGGGCAGGACCAAAGCAAGCAGCACGGCTGGAAACACGGCATCCAGGCCGAGCGATTCGGGTCGCTGCACGATCTGGCCCAGACTCGCCCCGAGCAGCGCGCCGAGCGGCCAACACAGCAGGATGCCCAAGCCGCAAAGCCAGAAAGCTGCACGTTTGCGGCGCAGCCCGATTTGGCTTTTGGCCACCGCCACGGATTCGTCGTTGACCAGATGCGCGCCGAAAAATTTCCGCCAGCCCGGCCGCAGGAACTCGCCGGCGCTCACGCCGTAGACGAAGTTCCGCAGATTCACCAGCAAGCCGGCGACGACGGCGGCCAGCAGATTTCCGCTGGCTGCCGCAATGCCGACGAAGAGGAACTCCGACGATGAGCCCAGGACCAGAATGGCCAGGGCCAGAATCTGCCAGAGCGGAAAGCCGGCAGCCGTGGCGGTCACGCCATAAGACACGCCGACTATCCCGACGGACAAAGAAATGAGCGCTATCGACCGTATCGTAGAACGATCGAGTGTTCTCCATATCGAACGCATGTGTTCTACTGTGGAGGAGGGAGTCGTTGTTCGTCAAGGCGAACGATCATACGAAAAGGAGAACGTTTGTCGCTGAACACGCCAAGAGAGCTGGTGGCCTCCGGGTTGAAGCGGGAGCGGGCCAAAGCTGGCTTGAGCCTTTCCGAGACGGCCCGGCGGGCTGGCATCGCCAAGTCGACGCTTTCCCAGCTCGAATCCGGCGAAGGCAATCCCGGCGTCGAAACGCTGTGGGCGATCTGCACTGCCTTGGAGATCCCGTTTTCCCGTCTGGTCGATCCGCCGCAGGTGCGCAGCCAGGTGGTCCGGGCGGGGCAAGGGGCGCGGTTCGCGGCCGAAGGCGCAGACTACGTGGCGACATTGCTCGCGGTCTGCCCGCCGCACGCCCGACGGGATATTTTCCTGATCGTCGCCGAACCCGGCAGCGCCAAGGCTTCGGACCTGCACCCGGCCGGAACCGTGGAGCATGTGGTGATCAGCTCGGGCTCGGCGCTGGTCGGCCCGGCCGGGGCCCCGGTGGAATTGCACCCCGGGGACTACATTTCCTACCCGGGGGATGCACCGCACGTCTTCCAAGCCTTGGTGCCGGGAACCTCGGCCGTGCTGATTTCGGAATCGGTTTAGGCCGGTGGTGGCTGGATTCCGGCAAGCTTTTGGCCCGTAAATCCCGGGATAGTGCTAGCAATAGCAGTACCGTGAAGATATGGCGACTCGAACTTCCCCCGTGCGCCCGTCAACTGGTCGTGCCCCGAGCAAGGCGAAAACACCGGCTGGCGGCACCCGCGCGCGGTCCCAAGCACCCGAACCCGAGATCAAACCCGTCTGGCCGGTACGCGCCGCCGTCGGGCTCTGGCAAGGGCTGGGGCACCTGGTCGGCGGCGGCGTGCGCCGGATCGGCCACGATGTTTCGGACCTGGAGCCGGAAAGCCGGCGCGACGGCAGTGCCTTGCTGCTCCTGCTCTTGGCCGTGGGCATCGCCACGTTCGAATGGTGGGGCTTGAAAGGCTGGTTCGCGGACGGCGTGCACGGCGTGGTTGCTGGCAGCATCGGTTGGATGGGCTTGCTGCTGCCCCTGATGCTGTTCATCGGCGCGATCCGGCAGTTCCGGTACCCGCAGAACGTGCGGTCGAACAACCGGGTGGCGATCGGCTTCACCGTGATGACCGTCGCCGGGGCCGCGATCGCGCACATCGTCGGTGGGCAGCCTTCGTTGGCCAGCGGCTTCGACGGGGTCAGCCAAGCCGGCGGAACCATCGGCTTCCTGGCCGCTGCGCCGTTTTCGGCGTTGAACGTGTGGCTCGCTGTGCTGATCTACGCCTTGTTCGCGTTCGTCAGTGTCCTGATTGTCACGGCGACGCCGTTCCGGGCGATCCCGTCCCGGCTCGGCCAGCTTTACGAGCACTTGATGGGCCAGGACCCGCACGAAAAGACCTCGGACAACGGCCATGACCAGAGCTACCTCTACGACCGCGACGGGGCCGAGCCGAAGCCGAAGCGCGAGAAGAAGCCGTTGTTCGGGCGGAAGAAATCCGACGCTGAAGAAACCTCGGTGTTGGACCGGTTCAACGGCGATGAAGCCTTCGAACACGCCCTGGTCGATGCCGATCCGGTGGACACTGCGCCGACCACGCCGTTGGTGCCCCCGGGAGTCCGGCGACCCACCAAGGCGGAAATCGCCACGGAGAAGCTCAAGGCTTCCCAGGGTTTGGCCGCCGAGCCGGTGACCGAAGCCTTGGCCACCTTGCCTCCGGTCCCCACGGTCAACCCCACGGTCGCGGTCAACAAACTCGTGCCGCAGGTTCCCAATACCCCGATTCCGCAACGTTCCGAGCAGTTGAGCCTGGCCGGCGACGTCACCTACACGCTGCCGGATTCGGAGTTTCTGGCCCCGGGCACGCTGCCCAAGGAACGTACCGAGGCCAACGACGCGGTGGTTGCCGCCCTGACCAATGTGCTCACCCAATTCGGCGTGGACGCCCAGGTCACCGGGTTCTCCCGCGGCCCGACCGTGACCAGGTATGAGATCGAGCTCGGCGCCGGAACCAAGGTGGAGCGGGTCACCGCGCTGTCCAAGAACATCTCCTACGCCGTGGCCAGCGCCGATGTGCGGATCCTTTCGCCAATCCCGGGCAAGTCTGCGATCGGCATCGAAATCCCGAACACCGACCGCGAGACGGTCTCCCTGGGCGATGTGCTGCGAAGCCAGAACGCGCGGCGCACCGATCACCCGATGGTGATGGGCGTGGGCAAAGACGTCGAGGGCGGCTTCGTGGTCGCGAACCTCGCCAAGATGCCGCACTTGCTGGTGGCCGGCGCCACCGGTGCCGGCAAGTCGTCCGTCGTGAACTCGCTGATCACCTCGATCCGGATGCGTTCCACCCCGGACGAGGTGCGGATGGTCATGGTGGACCCGAAGCGCGTGGAGCTCACCGCCTACGAAGGCGTGCCGCACCTGATCACCCCGATCATCACCAACCCGAAGAAGGCCGCCGAGGCGCTGCAGTGGGTGGTCCGCG
>SXGS01111162.1_pt1 | contig 36810 bp, 34 predicted proteins | sample 3174681 | NCBI WGS metagenome assembly SXGS01 (sample SAMN11356861, study PRJNA531348) | freshwater metagenome | isolation source: freshwater sample F1-80 | place: China: Fuxian Lake, Yuxi | collected 2017-12-25
GCCACCATAATCCACCCCCAGCCATTGCAACCAATGCAAATACAAATGTTCCAGCTTTATTTCCCCATTTGCGGCCAACATAAAAACCAGGAATCAATGACAAGCCAAGAATGCACATTAGGATTTTGACGAGATTCATAGATTTTTTCAAAGAGATTGGATTCTTTGCCATCCCGCCCCTTTGCCCGCACCAAAAGTTCAGGCCCTGCCTGAAGGGTGAAGCCCATTCCCAAAAGGAGGGCGGTGGTGATCCCATAGCGAATGCTTCTCAAACTTGTCATGATGGTTTCCTTCCTGATCGTTTCTCCAACACCAATTACTTCTGGGCCAATGCCGCCTGACTGACCAAAACCGCCAAACGAACTTCGGCGAACGGAGTCCATTTGGGATCCACTTTTTGACCAAGGGCAGCCTGGTAGGCGATCGCTGCTTTGTCGGCTTGCCCAAGGGTTTCCAATAGTTGCCCCCGTAAAACTTCCATCCCTGCCGTGGAGGGGCCAGATTGCAGACGAACGAGGATTTGCCTGGCTTTGTCCGGGTCGATCAAGCCAAGCTCCACCAATTCCCCCTCAATTTCGACCAACCGTTTCAGGACGGTGGTATTCCCTGGAAAGGTTTTGGAAGCTTTTTCCAAAACCTTTTTGGCATCAAGATACCGGGATTGAATTCTTGCCAATTGTGCTATTGCCAAGGCCGTATTGGGGGAATCCAACCGGTCCATCATCTGTTTGGACCCGGCAAAGAGCGAGGGGTATCGGTCCTGAAGTATGGGCGAGGCAATCCATTCTTTGTGGGTTTCCGCGTTTGCCCCTTTGGCCCAATGGCGAAGGGCCTCATTTTCCCTGGAAGCGATGGATCCGACCGAAGCGGCCCATTCCTCGGCAAATCGGGCAAGGGCAAATTTGAGGACAGGAGATTGGGCCATCTGGAACTGGTTCACGAGGCCCGCATTGACCGCTTGAACGCTTGTTTGAGGTGGCTCGGAAAGTAAGGGCAAGGCCACCTTCCTGGCCAATTCCAATTGGTCACCTTTTTCCAGAAGGGTCAAAATGCTGGTTGCCCGAAGCAACTCGGTCATTTCTTTTTTGGAATCCAAAGTGAGAACCGAAGTGGCATCGGTGCTGTTGGATTTCCGGTTGGTAAATTGGTCAAAGGCACGATGAATCACCAACGGGGAAGAACTGTCGGCACCCGTGGCAATTCCAAGGGCCCCATCCAGGAATTGGGCCAAACCTTGGCGAATCGACCTTTCTTCCAACAAAAGCTGAAAGTTAATGGCATCGGGACGCATGGCGATAAAGTCCTGAAGGGCAGTGGCTTTTATCCACGAAGGATTGAAAGACGCTCTGGTTTTCCAGTCCCCGGCACTGGCAAAAGCCTTGGCAGCCGCATCGGAATAGTCCGGTAACACCAAAACCGAAAGAAAACCTTGGGTTTGCCTGGCAGCAATCACCCCTTGGGCGATTTCCGTTTTTCGGGAAACAAAAGTTTTGTTGTCGTATAGTTTTTCCAATTGGGTGGCGGCATTGGCAACCAAAAGGAGGTCTTTGCCCAACTGTTGGCGCACCGGATCGGGGAGGGTGGTTCCCGAACGATTGGCCCAGACTTTGGTTGCCTGGGCCAATCCGTAGTAGGCTTTCACAAGGATTTCGAATACAGGATCGTTTTGGATCGCCCTGTCCGGTTTGAGGATTTCCCGCAATTGGGTGGTCGCCTCGTTGGCCAATTGCAATTGGGTGGTGGGGTTTTCCTTCCAGGCTTTTTCCAGATTGAGCCGGGCTAATCCTAGCAGCAGAATTGGGTCGTCTTTTTGGATGAATTGGGCCGAAAGGGCTGCGGCGATTTCTTTTTGAATCTGTTCCTCTTGGATGGTGCCCTGAAGACTGGCGGAAATGAGAATTTGCAGGAACCTTGGATCCCGATGCAAAAGCAATCCTTGGGTGGCGATTTCGACTGCGGCTTTGTGATTCCCCTCTTCCAAGGCAGTGCCTATCTGGTCCAGGAACCATCTGGGACTTTCCAGCTGTTCGATCGTGGCCTTGGCTTGGTCAAGAAGCTCGGGGGTCAACCCGGCTTTGGGGTCCGCTTTAACAATCTCTCCAAAGGCGATGCGAGCGATTGTCCTTAGGGGAGCCGCATCCTGATGCAATTTGGCGGAATAGTGGTCACCCTTGGTGGTGTTTTTCGCCAAAAGCAGAGCGGCCCCGCCTTGAGCGGCAAGGCCAATGGTTTTTACTTTACCCGGGCTTTTGCCAAGGGGACCGGCGATTTTGAGAACCTCAGCAAGCAAGGCGACATCCAGATTTTTTGGATCCGCATTCGCAATTTTGAACAGGGAATAGGCCAAAGTAGATTCGAAATGGGTAAGGACATCCGTCGCATAGGGTGGCGGCTGAACATTTAGGAGCTGGTTTTCGTCCACCTTTTTCCCATCATCGATCCGGGGTTCATCGGAGAGCAAATAATACTCTTTGCGGGCGTTGGCTTCGCTTTTCAACTTATCAATCAGGGTTTGGGCGGTGCGAAGGGATTGGGTCACTCCTTTATAATCACCCAGCACAAACTGGGTATTTACTTCAACCAAAGCCGAATTCAGACTTCGATGGGCACCCACCACATTACGAAGCTGGGAAATCCGGGCGATTTCCTCCTTCCGGGAAAGCTCCGCTATGGTTCTGATCTCGGATTCGCGGTTTAACAAAACATCGAATCGCACAAGGGCCCGTTTATCCTGAATGGATAATTCCGGAACGCGGGTGGGATCGGCATCGAGAAAGTCTTTTATCAATTTGAGTTCGGTCAGGCCTTCCTGGAAAAGAGAATACGCCTCGCTGTAAATTTGCAACCCATCCTTGGCGGAAACAATTTCGGCGACAAGGAGGTTCCATGAAAGCCTTTTGATCCGATCAGGAAGGTCCTTGACCGTTAAAGGCCCGGTATTCAAGGGTGGGCGGGCAAGGAGGTGAGGATGGCTTAATTTGAAGTCTTTTTTATCCTTTTCGACATTATCCGCCGGGTACCCGGTGGCGATTAACATTCCCGAAAAAAGGGTTGCCAGACAGGTCTTTGGTAGTATTGGTGGCATGGGAGGGAACCTTTGCTACAGGGAATGAGGAGGAAGGAATTAACGAACCTTTTCAATCGGGGGGGCGGTAATCCTGGTGGTAAACCAATTCCGGGATTCCCCCTGAACCTTTTCAAGGGCGATCGCCAATTGGTTGGATTCGTGTCCGGTAAACGAGATGGGATTGGAATCGGATAATCGTTGGGCGACCACGGAGGCATCCCTGTTTGCCTCGGGTAAATGCCCCATTTTATGGTGGAGAATGGCTCGGAAGCAGCGAGCTTCGAGGTGATGGGGTTCCAATAGTAGGGCATTGTCCAACAACTCGAGGGCTTTGGGATTTTGGCCAAGATGAAAAGCCCTGGTGCCTTCATAAAAGTAGACTTGAGCATCGGCAACAAATTGCCCTTTCGGGAAGGAATCAATGGATTTTAACGACCCTTGGAGGAGACGGAAAAAGCGGGATTGTTCGCCAGGCGTCCACTGTTTCTTTTTGCCCAATTCACCGGCCATCAAATAATCGGCAAGGGATTCTTCGGTGGCTCCGACGGCGGACCAAATTTGTGCCCTTGCAATATAGGCTTCATAGGCCAAGGGATCGTTCTTTCCCTTTTCCTTGATGATTTTCGAGATTGCTCCGAACGATTTTTGCACACTCGGGGGCATTTTGGCAATCAATTCCGGGGAACCTTGTTGGAAAGGCAAAAAAACAAGAAACAGAAGGGGAGTCATAAATGTTCTCCATGCACGATATTACAGAGGAGAGTATATCACCAGTGGGAGATGGTGTTCAAGGAGTTTGGTAACCTCTTAATGTCAATTCTGTAAATATTTCCAAGCACACCCGGTTGGTAACCTCTTAATGTCAATTCTGTCAATATGTCCAAGCACACCCGGTTGGTAACCTCTTAATGTCAATTTTCCGGGAAAGGCACGATCGAACTTGTTGTACCACATGGTCTTTCCGTTTTTTTTAAAAACAATATAAAAAGAATATGTTAAAACAAATTTCTAATTGAGACATTTCGTTTATTAAGATTGATACCATTTGTTTTTGCGAATCTATATATGTATTTTTTGTGAAAATGAACTCCAAACTTTCTGATAATAAAATCTGACAGGTTTAATGCAGACCAATAAACAGAACAATATCCAAATTCCTTTGGACACCTTAAAACAACATTTTTCAAAATTGCTATTTCTTTCTTGTTAAGGTATGACGAACTAGTCAATGGAATCTTTGACATTACGCCACTTATCCCTCTAATTTGATAACCAGAAATCCAACGATATATTGACCTCGTGGAAACCTTTATTTCCCTGGCGATAGCCTGCCTGCTCATTCCTTCTTTGAACAGGGCGACCGCCTTCAGTCGAATACTTTCCAAAACGGGTGCTTTACCTTTGGTTCGCATGGCAAGATCCTTGGGGTGTTTTTGGCTGTCACCCTAGAAAGCGTAACCAAACCGCAATGTGTCCAAAAATTCTTCGATTTGGCAAAAGAATTTCTTTTTCCCCGATGGTAACCCCAGTACCATCGGGGGAATTGGGATCTGATTTAGCGTTGGAAAAGGTGCATTTATGCCAGAATTTTGGCGAAACCAGGTGAAATGGCGAAAAAACCTAAGCCCAAAGAGACCGCCAACTTTTTCGCCAAAAAAAATACCAATGATTTTACAGCTGACAATTTCGGTTCGTTCCCATTAAGCAAATCGGTCCCCATTTCAACGCTCGTACCACCATCGAAGGAACTTTGGAAACAGGACATCCAATTGACCGAGGTGGAAGCAGCATTCCGGATCAACAAGGAACAATTGGACCTGAGGCCGGTTTGGCCCCAGAAAGAGGACCGTGTGAAGGCACATATCCTTGCCTGCTTTATGGCCTATGCCATGGGGAAAACCTTGGCGGCGTGGATGAAAAGGGCCGGACTGGGAGATCCACCAAGAACCCTGATCAAAGAGCTGGCCCGGATTAAATCCGAGGATGTGTCCATCAAGGCGATCAGCCCGGATGGCTCGATGCGGGAACTGCTGGCTCGCGGTGTGGTTCAGCCATCCCCGGAACAAAAGGGGTTACTGAACAGGCTGGGCCTCAAGGTTCCGAACCATCTGCGTCGGTTGGAACGGTTGGATTCAAAAGGAAAACAGGAGGCCATAGCTTGAACCAAACACCCAAAAAGGGGATTTGTAGTCCCCATATTCCAGTTTGCTTTGCCTTTTACCCGGGAAAAACCGGGTTTCCATGGTCCCACCTGCAGACCTTTGGGTTAAACAGCAACCTGCCTTGGTCAACCCCGGTGGAACGATCAACCCACCCAAGTCTTCTTCCCAAATCCTTACCTTTTGAACATCTGAAATAAGGCCTCAGCTGAATTTTCTACCTTGGCCGGATAAGGAACGGGAAGGGTCCGGGTCAGGTCCGGGTCCAGACTGGGTCGGGTCCGGGCAGGGGCCGGGTCCCAGAAGGATCCTTTGGGCTACCCGGTACGGTCGGATAGGGGTCGGGTCCGGGAAAGAGTTTGGTCGGGTCCGGGCAGGATGCTATTGGATAGGCGGTGCGGTCGGGTCGATACCGGGTCCAGTCCGGGTCCAGTCCGGGTCGGGTCGGGGTCGGGAGGGGCCAAACCGGGTAAGGTCAAGCATTGACTTCACAAAAGGAAGGTTCCATTTCCAGGCGGATTCCATCCCAAGCCCATTCTGAAGTTAACCGAACCAAGGGGTGATTTTGTTTGATTACTTTTTCAAGCGAACCACCAAGGAGACTTGGCCTTGCCTAGGTGCGTTTTGGGGTCATTAATCCCTGAAATCAATCTCCAGCCAAAATACACTTGTGACCTCAAATTCATGAGCCATGATCGGTTTTTCAGGGACGACTACGGAGAGTGCCGATCTCACCGAAACGCCGAATTCACCATTAACTTTGGCACTTGTCCTTGGGATTTTCACACAATTGGCGTTGGTGGGTGCCGTTGCTTTGGGTACAAAAGCTTAGGAATATCCTCATCGTTCAGGCGTTGCATTCCCCTTTCTGAATCCAAGATCCGGAAACCAAGTAACATGGCAAACATTTTTGCACGCAAACCCCTCGATAAAGTCCTTGGAGAAATGGAGAAAGGGCAGGGGCTAAAACGGGTATTGGGGCCGGTTGGCCTGACCGCCATGGGAATCGGAGCCATCATTGGTACAGGAATCTTTGTTCTCATCGGGAAAGCCGCCCGGGATGTGGCCGGACCGGCTTTGATCCTCTCTTTTGTCGTGGCCGGGTTGGCCTGTATCTTTTCAGCCCTCTGTTATGCGGAGTTTGCCTCCATGGCCCCGGTGGCCGGCTCAGCGTACACCTATGCCTATCTGACCTTGGGAGAGTTGATGGCATGGATCATCGGCTGGGATTTGGTACTGGAATATGCGGTGGCCAGTTGCACCGTCGCCCACGGCTGGTCGAAATATTTTCAGGATATATTGCTGCAATTTAAAATAGACATTCCAAAATTATGGACCAATGCCCCTTTTGACATTGCCAAAGGGGAGTTTTATGGGACGGGTTCCTTCATTGACCTGCCTGCCTTGGCTATTTCTTGCATTGTTACCCTGATCCTTGTCCGGGGCATTCGCGAAAGTGCCGTTTTCAATGCCATTATGGTTATCATCAAATTGGCGGTGGTTTTCTTCGTCATTTTTGCCGGCATTCCCCATATCAACCCCGCCAACTGGACCAACAATTTTGCTCCTTACGGGTATGGAGGAGTGGGATTCTTTGGCCATTTGGTCTGGGGCGATTTCAATCAGGCGACGGGCCTTCCTGCCGGGGTGATGGCCGGGGCTGCCCTAATTTTCTTTGCCTATCTTGGTTTTGATGCCGTATCGACCAATGCGGAAGAGGCCAAAAACCCAAAACGGGACCTGCCGATTGGTATCATTGGTTCTTTGATTATTTGTACGGTCCTCTACATTGCCGTGGCTGCTGTGATTACGGGTATGGTGCCGTTTGCGGAAATTGAAAAGGAAGCTCCAGTCGCAGGGGTATTTGCCAAGGTGGGTATGCCTTGGGCCCGGATGCTGGTTTCGGTAGGAGCCCTCACGGGAATCACCTCGGTGCTTTTGGTGATGATGTGTGGTCAACCCCGGATTTTCCTGGCGATGGCTCGCGATGGCCTATTGCCCACCAAGTTTTTTGCCGCCATTCATCCGACTTTTCAAACCCCTTGGAAAGCAACACTTTTAACCGGATTTTTGGTAGCCCTTGGAGGGAGCTTACTTCCGTTGGATATCCTGGCGGAGTTAACCAACATTGGCACCCTGTTTGCCTTTGTGGTGGTTTGTGCGGCGGTGCTGGTCCTTAGGGTCAAAAACCCGGATGCTCCCCGATCATTCAAGGCTCCCCTGGGTCTTTTTTGCCCGATTGCGGGCATCATTCTTTGCCTCTTATTGATGTTTTCTTTGGGCTGGGAAAACTGGCTCCGGCTTGTCATTTGGTTGGGCCTTGGTTTGGTTGTCTATTTTGCCTACGGCATTCGCCATAGTCGCCTCCAAATCCAAGCCAGTCAAACCCGGAGTTAGGCGCCAATGTCTTCACCCGAATCCAACGGTTTTCAAAGGCGCATTGGCCTTTTTGATGCCACCATGCTGGTTTCCGGGACAATGATTGGTTCGGGAATCTTTATTGTCGCTTCGGATATGGCAAGGGATGTTGGGTCTGCGGGCTGGCTTTTGGGTTTGTGGATTGTTACCGGGATAATGACCCTTTTAGGTGCCTTAAGCTATGCCGAATTGGCCTCCATGATGCCCCATGCCGGTGGACAATATGTCTACCTCAAGGAAGCGTATGGCTCGCTTTGGGGTTTCCTTTATGGGTGGTCGGCATTTCTGGTGATCCAATGCGGGTCGATTGCTGCCGTGGCGGTTGCTTTTGCCAAGTTTTTAGGGGTCCTATGGCCCAGGTTGGGAACGGGCCCGGATGCGGCCCTTTTCACCATTACCGGGCTTGATTGGAAGGTTGGTTTACCCCTGCCCTGGTTAAGGGAACCCTTGATCATCTTTGAACGCTCCGAGTTTATGATTACTGCGGGCCAGCTAGTGGCGGTTGGGATTGTTATCCTTTTGACCTTGGTGAATTGTCGGGGCGTCAAAGAGGGCAAGACGATCCAGAATTTATTCACCGTCGCCAAGATTGGTGCCCTTTTGGCAATGATTTTGGTGGGTGTTTTTTTGGCCAACAAACCTGAGGTGGCCTGGAACAATTGGAATGGCGCCTGGGACTTTTTTTCCCAATCCAACCCTCCCGGGAAGGGAAGCCGGTTTTTATCCATCCAGGCTCTCACCGGAGCCCCAGAGTTTTTGGTTATGCTCATGGTTGCCGGTGGGGCAATGGTGGGATCTCTCTTTTCGACAGATGCCTGGAACAATGTCACTTTTTCGTCCGCAGAAGTCAAAAACCCGGCCCGAACGGTACCTCGCAGTTTGATTTTTGGCACTTTGTTGGTTACCACGCTTTACCTCCTTGCAAACCTTACTTATTTGATGGTTCTGCCGGTTCAGGGGGATGAAGCGCTTGCCGGCATGTTGAAATCGATCCCAAGCGAGGACTTGACCCTGGCTGCCAATTATCCCAATTCCACTCAATTGCTAGGGATTTCCCAGGCCAAGGATGACCGGGTGGGAACAGCAGTGCTGCAAGCTGCATCCCCAAAACTGGGGGTTCCCCTGATGGCAATCGCCATTATGGTTTCAACTTTTGGTTGTTTGAACGGGATGATCCTCCTTGGAGCCAGGCTTTACTACGCCATGGCCCAGGATGGACTTTTTTTCAAACGGGTTGGGGAGCTTAATAAAAGCGGTGTGCCTCAAGCCGGGCTCATTTGCCAAGGAATTTGGGCCATTCTGTTGATTTTTTCGGGAACCTACTCCGAGTTACTTGATTATGTCATATTTGTTGCGCTTTTGTTTTACTTTATGACGGTACTTGGGCTATTTGTGCTTCGGGTTCGCCGTCCCAAGGCGGAGCGGCCTTTCCGGGTGCCGGGCTATCCCATATTGCCTGCTTTGTACATGGTCCTTTGCTTCCTGGTAATGGGTGACCTTCTCATTGTTCGTCCGGAATATACATGGCCAGGGTTGCTTATCGTCCTCACTGGTGTCCCTGTGTATTGCGTTTGGCGGGTCCTTGGGAAATGTCCCAAATCGGGGACTTCCGCCAAACCCTTGGTGGAATAGGCCGTTACGGCCCCAAAAAAGTTAGCATTTGATTGCGGGTTTGAGGGTGGCCTTTGGGCTTGACCCCTTTGACGAAATTGTTATCCTCCACCCTCGTGTTTGGATCCAAAAGGGGGAATGATGCCGGATCAGGAAACGACGGTTGGGGAGCTTCGGGCCAGATGGAGCAAATTTGTATCAGACCGGGATTGGAATCGATTTCACACGGCAAAGAATCTTTCCATGGCCATTGCCGCAGAAGCGGCAGAGCTGGTGGAATTGTTTCTTTGGGTGGAGGGTCCAGAGTCCACCACAATGGCCAAGGGGGAATTTCTAACTGCTACCCAGGATGAAGTGGCTGATGTTGCCGGAGCCCTTTTGGCGTTTTGCAACGCCATGGACATAGATTTAAGCGATGCCATAGCCAAAAAAATGGCAAAAAACGAGCTGAAATACCCCGTGGAGGTAATGCGGGGAAAGTGGAGGCAAAGCCCGAATAAGGGTTGTGGGGAGCCGGTATCCGGGGGCCCGTAGTTGGGGTCGGTATAATCGGTATTTTCGTCAAGATCGCTCAAGCGAAAAGCCTTTTAAGCCGATATTTTTTAGGGGGGATCTGTCCTGTCAGAATCCAAAACCCATTGGAGCACCCGCCAGGGAAGGCAGGTGCGAAGGCAAATCGCCTTCACGGTTGGGGGAGCCGGAATGGAATCCAGAAGCAAAGAACAAATCAAACTGCACATCCGCTGGATGATCCGGCGGGATATGCCAGAGGTCGTAGCCATTGAGTCAGGGTGCTTTGATCACCCATGGACGGAGGAAGATTTTCTCCAGGCTCTAAGGCAGAGAAACTGCATTGGCATGATTTCCGAACACGAAGAACGGGTTATTGGGTTTATGATTTATGAGCTCCACCGATCCAGGCTCCACCTTCTCAACTTTGGTGTGAGCCAGGAATTCCGTCGAATCGGAGTTGGCCGTCAGATGGTGAATAAACTCGTCGCCAAACTTTCCCATCATCGTCGCACCCGGGTAACCTCCGCAGTGCGGGAAGGCAATCTGGCCGCCCAGATGTTTTTTCGCAGCCAAAACTTTTTGGCAACCAAGGTCCTGCGTGGATTCTACGGGGACAACGGCGAAGATGCCTATTTCATGCAATTTCACCTGCCGGGAATGGTGCACGATAATATTGAAGTTACCGAAGATGCCGCCGTAGGCATGGAAGAATAACCAATGCCACAATGCTGGTGGAGGCTTTGAAACCGTAAAACCGCACCATGGGTGCGGTTTTTTTGCCAAATCGGCATAATCGGCATAATCCCAACCGGTTTGTTTTCGCTTTTTGTTCTTTTTTCCGGCAAACAACGGCGAGATATTTCTCACTTTGGGCTATCATGAGAAGGTAGCCTTAAGGGAGTTTTCTCATGATTCATTACCAATACCATCGTATGCTTTCGGGTTTGTTGCTTGGGGCCATGTCCATTTCTGGCCTTGGTGCGGCCGATTCCAAAGAAGGGGTAGCATCCCCTGGAGCAAATCCCCCGGCCACTCCATTGATACAGACGACATCCTTGGCACCAATGCTGGAATCCGTCCAAAAACAACTCGCCGACATCCAGATTTCGTTGCAATCCCTGAAGGCTCAGGATAGCGAGGTTCGGCTTCGGAAGCTCGAAGCGGACCTTGCCCTGGTTCGGGGTCAACTTACCAGGATTGAATCCTCCCTAAAACCGGTCAAGGGAGAATCCCGCACCTCCTTTTCCATTAGTCCAGGGACGGTTTCCCCTCCCCAAACCGGGACGATTCGGCTTAGTAATACTAGTGCCTACTATGCCTCGGTTTCCTTGGGTGGTTTGATTTACCGGATTGCTCCAGGGCAAGTTTTGCCCATTCCGGGTCAGCCCGTTGGCGATTTCAAATATGATGTCAAGGCCGATGGTTTTGGCTTGATCCAACCCGTTACTCAACGCACCCTGGGTAAAGACGAGGTATTCACCATTTTCATTTACCCTCGCTAAAAACGATCATGATTGTGACAATTGACGGCCCTGCCGGGGCCGGGAAAAGTACGGTAGCCAAGATGCTTGCCGGGCGTCTTGGCTTTGAGTTTTTGGACACCGGCGCCATGTACCGAACCGTGGCGTTGGAGTTACTCCGTTTGGGTGGAATCGGCCAGGCGGCTGGCTTGGATCAATGGATTGATGGTTTGGAAATGGTTTTTGAGCCGGGAAGGGCATGGCTTCGTGGAGAAGAGGTTACCAGGGAAATCCGGTCATCCGGGGTAACCGCTTTGGTTTCCACGGTAGCGGAGCATGGACAGGTACGCAGGCGGTTGGTTGGGATCCAAAAGGCATATGGAAAAGGTCGGTCCCTTGTCACCGAAGGGAGGGATCAGGGAACTGCCGTTTTTCCATTTGCCTTTTGCAAGTTTTTTTTGATTGCCGATGTGAATGAACGGGCCTTGAGGCGATTTCGGGAGCTGGAAATGCAAGGGGTTGCAGTCAACCTTGACGAGTTGGCTCATCAAATCACGGAACGCGATCGGCGCGATGCCACGCGGGAAATCGGCCCAATGGTTGCCGCCCAGGATGCAATCCTTATCGATTCCACCGGACATTCCATTGTTCAGGTTGTAGATACCCTCGAAAATCATGTTAATCTTCGCAGGGCCCATGTTCATGATTGAAAAAACCACGAACAATCCAAGCGGCAAGGGAGAAGAAGCACGGTCTGGTTGGTTTTTGTATGAACTGGCTTATTTGATCTGTTTTCCGTTGTACCGGGCACTTTGGAGTTTGCGTGTGCGGGGTACCTCCAATGTCCCCGCTACGGGACCAGTTTTGATTTTAGCCAACCACCAAAGTTACCTCGATCCGCTCGGGGTTGGGGTAGCTGTCCGAAGACATATGGGATTCATGGCCAAGCAACCATTGTTTGAAAAAAAAGCATTGGCATGGATTATACGCAGATTGGGTGCCGTCCCGGTGGATAATGAGGGGACGGGAATTGATGGAATCAAATCGGTAATTAGGATGCTCGACAGGGGTAGGGCTGTCCTGGTTTTCCCTGAGGGCGAACGAACGATGGGGGGCCAAATGCAGCGATTCGAACCTGGTATTACCACCCTGATTCGCAAAAAAAAACCAAAAGTCCTGACTCTTGGAATTGCAGGGGCTCATGCAGCATGGCCCAAAAAAGGAAAATTGAAATTTAGCTTTCCGTTATGTTCCCCAAACGAGGCAGCTATGGCAATCTGCATTGGCAAACCCATTTCAGGAGATTTCCTTGCAGGGATGGAAAGGGAAGAAATGTTGCGGTTTTTGTTTGATCAGGTGGCGGAACAACAATGGGCGGCGGAAAAACTGAGGCGGAGCCATCGCTATCTTACGGGAGAGTTGCTTTTGCCCCCTGCCCGCCCGACCTGGCCTGAAATAGGGTGAGGGGAGACTCTAATCATTCCGTTAAGGTTTGGATAGGACCTGAACTTTGGTGTCCCTTTTTCCCTGACCACCCAAACAGGTAAGGGAGGAAAAAAAAGTAGGGTTCGCCGGGCCCAAAATTGCAACCCAACCCATGGTCCTTTTTTCCTTTTTTGAAAAACCGGTAATCTGAGTCCTTTTTCCTGTCTTTCAAGGATCCAGGTTCTAGGTTCTCCATGGGTGTTTTCAATATCCCATTGCATACAACCGTCCCAGGTCATGCAATCGTTCCAAGTGAACCCAAGGAGCAATTCCAATGAATCCATGGAAATCCCTTCTCAGTTGTTTGGTTTTTTCAGCGTTTGGCGCTGCCTCGATGGCCTTTCCCGGAAACGATCACAGTGCGGTAAAACCCGTCCCCCGCGATGCCAATTGGACCAATCGGCATGAGAAGTTTGTTGAAATCGCCAAGCGTGGCGGTGTGGATGTCCTGTTTTTAGGGGACTCCATAACGGATGCTTGGGGTGGCGAGGGGCACGGGCAAAATAGCCCTGGCAGTAAATTGTTTGCGGAAAAGTTTGTCCCGCTTAAGGCAGCAAATTTCGGGATCGGCGGCGATCGGACCCAACACATCCTTTGGCGCCTCCAAAACGGCGAATTGCAAGGTATTAACCCCAAAGTTGTCATGCTGATGATCGGAACCAACAATAGTAACGGCAAGGATAACACCTCTTCCGAAATTTCCGATGGGGTCAAAGCTATTGTGGGCGAGATTCAAAAACAATCGCCAAGCACAAAGGTTCTTCTTTTAGCCATTTTTCCACGGGCTACCGGTAGGGATTTGGATTTGCAAAAAATCCAAACGGAAAAAATCAATCAGGTTAACGAGGCGATTGCCAAGCTAAATGATGGCAAAAAAGTAAAGTTTTTAGACATAAACAAGAACTTTTTTGACGCGGATGGTTCGATTCCAAGGGACTTAATGCCTGACCAGCTCCACCTTTCTCCCAAGGGATATTCCCTTTGGGCAACTGCCGTGGAAACCGAAATCAAAACCCTGCTTCAAGATCAACCGGTTGTAACCATCGGGTCCAGGAAAAAATTTGATCCCCCTGCTGCGGTTACCCGCGTCAAGGAAAAGGCTGAAAATCTGGTAAACCGGGCAAAAGAGAAAGTGGATGCCCCCGCTGCGGTTACCCGCGTCAAGGAAAAGGCTGAAAACCTGGTAACCCGGGCGAAAGAGAAAGTGGATGCCCCTGCTGCAGTTACCCGCGTCAAGGAAAAGGCTGAAAACCTGGTAAACCGGGCAAAAGAGAAAGTGGATCCCCCCGCTGCGGTTACCTGCGTCAAGGAAAAGGCTGAAAACCTGGTAAACCGGGCAAAAGAGAAAGTGGATCCCCCCGCTGCGGTTACCCGCGTCAAGGAAAAGGCTGAAAACCTGGTAAACCGGGCTAAGGAGAAATCCGAGCCAATCGTTGATCGTGCCAAGGAGAAAACGGAAGGATTATTCTCCCGTGTAAAGGAAAAGGTCGGTTCTGTTTTGGCACCGGAAGGTCGAAAAAAAGTATTTGAAAATGGCCGCCTTCGAGGGCGATTAGGCATTTTGAAGGACTAAAACGGACTTACAAAAACTAACGCATTTCCGGTTCGGAATTGTCCCGGGCCGGAAGGGCTTTTTGGGCAATTTCGCTGCGGGCGATCGAGACCTCCTTGGGAGCTTCAATTCCCAACCGAACTTTGTCGCCCCGGACATCAACCACCGTAATGACAACCTCATCGCCGATGAGGAGTGATTCGTTTATTTTCCTTGTAAGGACCAACATGAGGTTCCATCCCTAGTTTAAACAATTGCGGTTGGTTGACCTTTGGAAATGCCTTCGTTCCCGACAAGTTTTCAATTTCCATTGTTCGCCCACCTCCCCCCATTTGTCAACCCTCTAAAATCGTTCCAAACAGATTTTTTTACTAGAATACCTATGAATCCAAACTTCTTCTGACTTGGTCCCAAATCGCCTAACACATTATAAAAAAATAACTTACGATGCTTTGCTTCCCTTGGATTGCATGCTTTTTTTCAATCAAGCTAAAGTAATTGGGTTCTGGGAAAAAACTTTTTTGAACCAATAATTCCTTGGTTTGGCAGATTTCCATTTTCAAAAGGCAGGCAACCCCTTTCCCTTACCATTGGTTCCATTGGAAAAGCCATGGTGAAACCGAGGGCTTGAATTCAAAAAAAACAATTCTGGACCCACTTGGACTGGAACATTGGCAAAGTTTGGCAATGTCTCCCTGCAGATTTGATTCATTTTCAAATATTTAGATATTATTAGATATAAAAACAGATCCAATTTGCGGTGTAATCTTGCCAACAATATGTATTCCAGGGGGATTGTTTCGCCTTGGATGATTCAAAGGTTGGAGAGTGTGCTTTTCCTGGTTTGGGGGAGAGCGAAATCCATTTCCATTCGTAAAGCCACAAGTGCGGTTTTGTCCAAAAGTTCCAAATGCCCCATCCCATTTTGAGGGTGTTCGGTCTTTTTTAAACAGGAAGCATGTAGTTCAGTGGCGCCGGTTTCTTTAAGGATATTCGACGCATTGTGGGCACGGATTCCGCCACAGGGCAAAATCCCAATACGATTGGCGGCCTGGGTTACCAAATCCTTTAACTGCCCAATGGGATCCGCCCTTAAAGCATTTTCTCCACTGGTTAAAATCCTGAGGAAGCCTCGGTCGGCTAAATCAGTGGTTGCTTCCAATGGATCTATAACAAAGTCAAATGCCCTGTGAAAAACGAGTTTTTTTGTCTCAAGGTGGCGGCCGACCTGATCCAAAAAATCTTCATCGAGATGGTGGGTTTCGGTTAAGCCCCCCAAAGCAAGGAAATCGGCCCCGGCATCCAGAAAGCTGGTTGCCTGGTCAAGCATTAGGTCCTTTTCCGAGCGGGTATAGACAAAATGTCCCGGGCGGCAACGGACCAGGACCCCAATGGGGGCATTGGTTTTCCGAAGGGTTTTTAGCATGGATAACTGGGGGGTGAGGCCCCCCAGTTGAAGGGCGTTGCAAAGTTCCAATCGGTCTGCCCCCCATTCTACCGCCATTGCCCCGGTTTCAGTCGAGGAGACGCAGACTTCCAAAATGGGCCGAATCATGATTGTTTGATCACGATTTTTTTGTCGATGGGTGGTTTTTCGATCCGTTGGGGCTTGGAATTGGTCCCAGGCCAGGTAATCTCAATCCAATCTGCAAAACCTGAACCAAGTCCCAAAGTAACTGCAGTGTCGGGTTGACTTAAATAGCCTCGAGCCCCAGAAATGGATCGTTCCATTATTGTTTCGCCAACCTTGCATTTTATCAAGGCACCCAAGGCACTTTTGTTGGTTTTAACCCCGTTTCCCTCAAGGGCCAGGCAAAGCCAATGATGGCCCGTTTTTTGATCATTCCGAAGGATCCTGGCCGGTTCATTGTTGCCTGTAAGGATCAATTCAAGGTCCCCGTCCCCATCCAAATCGGCAAATGCCGATCCACGCCCTACCATGAGTTTGTTAAAATCTTGGCCCGAATTGGATGGTGGGACAGGTTCAAAGCAACGGGGGCTGCCACCAGAATTCCAAAAAAGCGAAGGGGATTGCGGAAAACTTTGACTGGCATTAACTTTGGCGATGTCGGGTTCGAGATGGCCGTTATTCAGGAAAATATCGAGCCGACCGTCAAGATCATAGTCTACAAAAAGGATACCAAATTTCATGGGAACCCTGCTGGGGCCACTAAGACCCACGGCCAAGGCTGAATCAGAAAACCTTAGCACACCAGGTTTGGTGTTTGTAAGAAAGGTAAGAGGTTCATTGGAGAAATTGGCCACCACCAAACCGTTCTTGCCGGGCCGGTATTCGCCCCAATCGATTCCCATGCCAGCTCGGGCTCTCCCGTCGGCATAAGCCACACCCGATTCCAGGCCAATCTCCTTGTAACGGCGGCCACCTTTGCCGTCTGGTTGATTGTGAAACAGGAAATTGCGAACCGTATCGTTTGCAATAAAAATATCCTGCCAACCATCATTATCCGCATCGGCCACCACCACCCCAAGTGACTTGGCTACCGCCCTTTCCCGGGCATTTTCACCTACCCCTTCCTTTTCTGTGACCAAAATCCCTGCGGTTTTGGAGACATCTTCAAATTTTCCTTCTCCCAGGTTGCGCCAAAGTGTACATTGCGTTCCTTCAAAGGAGGTTGGGGAAACATAGGCTCTCCCCACTCCAGTTAGAGTCGTTTTTATGGACACATCCAATCCTGGCGCCCAGATTACATAGTGACAAAGGAAGAGGTCCAATTTGCCATCATTGTCAAAATCCAGGAAGGTGGCCGAACTTGGAAATGAAATGTTTTGCATGTCCTTTTCAAATTGGGACTTTGGAAAGGTGGTCCAGCTGGGGCCCTGGATTAACCCTGCCTGGGTGGTAACATCCGCAAACCCTTTTCCTCCATTGTTCTTGAGGAGTCGATTTCCCCCCACCGCTGTGATGAATAAATCTGGCCAACCGTCGTTGTCAAAATCCCCTGTACAACCTCCCAATCCATAAAGTGGACTAGCCAAATCCATGGTTTTTGTGACATTTTCAAATCCCTTGCCGGTGTTTCGAAAGAGTCCACAAGGCGTGTTTTGGGAAGGTTGATCGGGCCAGGGACAGGAATTCACAAAAAACAGATCGGGTTTACCATCCATATCAAAATCGAGTACCACAACCCCGGAACCCATGGTTTCGGGAAGGAGTTTGTTTCCGGTTGCACCGGTGTGATGCTTAAAGTTGACTCCCCATTCCAGGGTAACATCCGTGAATGGGGAGGCCGGAACCACCAGGTCTTTGCGTTTGACGGTTTCCCCAACTTCCACCTTTGGGCCAACGAGGACAGGCTTGGGATAAAACCACCAGGTAACACCGACTCCGAGACATAAAACAAGTCCCAATCCAATGGAGGCGGCAATTTTTACCCTGGTATTTGCAGAGGGCGTTTCGGGTTTCTCGGGCATCGATTAAAAGGCCTTTCCACAAGGACGATTGGTGGGATACAGAATGATCGCCTCTGTTGCGGCGTTGGCCGCGGGGTTTTTGGAACGATATTTGGTTGTGGTAAACGAACGGGCCAGGTCGTCTGGCTTATACAGTTTGTGCGCCAATCGGTGAGCATCAGCCAACAGGTTTTCCATAGTCCGAATCCGGACCGGGTCCGTTTCATGAGCCCATTTTTTCGAAACCGCCAGCCAAATCGCCCTGGCATGGGGTAGGTAGGGATTATTGGGCTTGGCGGGAATAGCTTGCATATGGGAGATATAGCCTCTTAATAAGGCAATGGAATCTTCGGGTAGCCGTGGTTGGGCGAGGAGCGAGAAAACGGTTTCCCCGGGCAGGTCCTTGGCCGGGGCCGGCTGCCATGTATCTGATGCTAACCGACTCATAGCTTGGGCAAGGCCATAATGGCTTTCCAAATCTTCCGATTCGTCCTGTAATACCTGGTAAAATTGTTGGGCAGCACGGGTCAGCCAAAACCGCTGTTCAGGAGATCCCTCGGATTCGAGTTGGGCCCTCTGGAAAAGGGTTTGGCCTAATTTGGTTCGCACCACATAATCCCTTGTGAAATCGAATTTGCGTTCGGCAGGTTGAAGATCCGGATCAAGGATTTTTTCAAAGTCTTCAATAGCCCTTTCAAAATGGCCTTTTTCGGTGGCGTTTTCGGCGTGAACCAGTCCATTAAACCAGGCCAGGGTCCACCATGGAGCTTCGGCATCCCTTGCCTGATTGAGGGCTGCGGTGGCAAGGTCGAGCCTTCCATCGGCGAAATAAACCCGAGCCAGGTTGGTCCAACCATTTGCTTTCGGAACTTGTTCAGGCATTGCCGCTAAATGCTTGAAGGCATCCTCCGCCTGGAGAAGCTCACCTTTTTTTGCATTGGCACCCCCCTCAAGCAAACAACCTATGCCATAGTCGTTCCACCTTTGCCATGCGGGAACAATGGGAGATTTTTGTTCGGCAACCGGGGTGGGGTCACCCTCAATGGGGAGAGTGACCCGGTCCGTTGCCATATCCACAATGGGGAGAACCGGTACATTCCCTTGATAAACGAATTTGAGGTATTCATCGTCAAATTTCCGGTATCGGATGCGCACCGCAAACTCTACGGGGCCGGAAGCCTCTTTGGGAATGGTTACCTGATAATGCACCACATTTCCTGCACCTGGAGGAATTTGGTGATCATAAAGGGGCGTAAAAATGTCTTGGGGATTGCGTCGATTGATTCGATTTCCATTTCGGTCAAGCATATGCACATTGATGAAATGGGCATGGCGGTCAACCTCTCCGGCATTGTTTCCCTCCATGGATCCATTGCGGGCAAAGGGTTTATCCGTTCCAGCAAACTTTGCTTGAAAGTCGACCCAAATCTCATTGGAATCTACCGTTCCTTGGGAAAAGTGGTGACCAACTCCAAGGGTCCGAATGACCACCTCAAAAAGGTAGGTCTGGCCCGGTTGCAGCTTGGGAAGGTTGGGCCTAAGTATTTCCGGTTTGGCATCGATGGTCCCACCCCTTTTCAGGGCGAACAGATCAACCCTGATTTTTTTGTCCTTGCCTTCCGGATCCGTTCCAGTGAGGAAATCCCTGTTTTTCTGGATGGACTTGTCAAATAACCCGGCAAATTGTTGATATTTTGGCTCCAATTTCAACAAAGCGGGTAACCCTGTGTTGGCGGCCGGAAAGAAGTGGTCGTGCACTTTGGGTATTCCTGTACCATCCCGGTCCTTGGATCCAAAATCGCCACTTGCCACCAAAGGCATATGACATTGGGAGCATTCCGGTTTGGCTAATTCCGGATAGTAAAAAGCCCTGCTTCCATGACCGGAAACCCCGGATAAATGGTGGCTGTCATGATGATTTTGACCACGGGTAAATTCTTGATAGTGATTGAGGGCAATGGGCAGCGATACTTTGTGGCAGACCGAACAAAAATCGGCAGACTTGTGCAAAGGTTTGAGGAATGTTTTTTTGTGAAAATCGGGTCGGGCCTTCACCAGTTGCTGATTGATCCATTGAAATGAAGGAGCATCGCTTTTGGCAAAAGGATAATGCAAAGGTTCTTCGATCGTATACGCCCCATTGCCCACTGTGCTGTTTACATGGGTGATGGCGTGGCAAACGGTGCAGGTGATTCCCGCATGGGCCGTAATATGGTTGACATCGTCATATTTGGGATCATCAAACGCCCCGGAGAAAAACGGGACCGGATCGTGGCAACCCGCACACCAACGGGCCGCTTTGACATCGCCATCCCGTTCCAAGGCGACTTTTCGGGTTTCACGAACACTTGCCAGGTAAGGAGGATTATTGAACGAACTGAAATGGTGTGCTGAATGAAACCAGGAATTGTAAACATCCCGATGGCATTCGAGACAATAAGTATCCATCATTAGCGTGCTGGCAGGGATAAACATTCCATTTGCGGTTCGGGAGTCGGATGGAAAAAAGTAAGCCAATCCTTCGCGTGGACCTTCCGAACCCCATTTTCTGGGATCCGCCGCATGAACCATAAGCATTGCTCCAACAGAGACTCCCAGCCCTCCAAGGAATCCAACCCCCCAACGCCATTTGAGCTTCGGTCCGGCTTTGCGATGGGAGATGTAGATCCAAACGGCCGCAATGGGAGTGATGACATGAAGGGACCAAATCACCCAGCGGGAAACTGTGCCTGTGGGTAGTTGAGGCAATCCTTGGATTTGGATTAGGACAATGCCGCTGAAACAGGTTGCCAACCCAACCAGGAAAAGCACAATACCCAAACGGACCGCCATTTTGTTGGGTCGATTACTTGCGGTGATCCAGTGCCATGCACCAAAAACCACAAAAGGTATTGTTGCCAAGACCCCTCCACCAATATGAGCTAGGTAGGTCCAAAGTGTCATGGCATTTGTGTAAGTTTGGCCCGAAGAGGCCTCGAATACACGAATGGCAACCAAATAAACCCCGGTAGCCGTTAGCATGGCAACCAGAGCAAACACCAAACCAAGCATTACCTTTAGGCTGCCATTCAATGCCGGAATGTAAACAAACCTGGCCCGAACGGTGGGCTTTACCTCCAAAGGCGCCGCACTTTCAGGTATTTGAGCGGACATGTTAAACAGTTCCCGTGATAATGAATAGGACCGTAGGGAATTATAACCTTTCGTTCCGGGGATAGGGCAATGCCCTTTATCAGACAATGCGGCAAGAATCGCAACATTTCAACCGGAACGAGTTCCTTTCTAGGATACGAACCTTATGAACCGTTACCTTGCCGCCGCCATTCAGGTCGATTTCCCCAATCCCAAAAACCGGGATGAAATTCCAGGTCGCGTTGGCCGAATGTTGGCGATGGCAGAACAAGCGGTGGTGGGTTATCGACCTTTGGGTGATGTAAAACTGGTTGTTTTCCCGGAGTTTGCCCATACGGCTCCGGTTTATTTGGAAAAAGGGGACCTGATCAAGTACCTTGCGGTGACCTTTCCCAACGGCCACCTCGACGCTTATGCAAACAAAGCGCGGGAATTGGATATATACATTCAAACGGGGACATTCCTGGAGTTGGATCCGGCCTGGCCCGGCCATGTTTTCAATACCACCTGCCTCATTGGCCCGGAGGGCATCGTTTCGAAATATCGCAAAGTCTATCCGTGGCTTCCTTGGGAGGTACACACAAGCCCCGCTGACCTGCCCAATTATCCGGATCCGTTATTTCCCGTGGCAGACACCCCGATTGGCAAAATCGGCGTGGCCATCTGTTATGATTGGCTTTTCCCGGAAGCCATTCGATCCCTTGCATTGAATGGGGCGGAGGTCCTCATCCGGGTTTCCGCTTACATGGATCCCTGGGGAGCGACGGCCCCGATGGATTGGTGGACCGTGATCAATCGCGCAAGGGCTATTGAAAACCTGGCCTTCGTGGTAGCCTCCAATCAGGGAGCCGCACAGGGGAACTATCCCCCTTTTTCTTGGCCAGGAGGGAGCATGGTTGTCGATTTTGACGGCCGTATCCTGGCCCAAGCCGACCCAGGTCCGGGAGACAAAATCGTTATTGCCCCCATAGACATTGAAGCTCTTCGGTACGAACGAAACCGCCGCCAAATGCATCAAATGCCAAGGCACTTAAAACCCTGCCACCGGCAACCAATGGATCAGGATGGCACCTATCCCAAGCGGTCATAGGCACCTTAAAAGACCTATTTGGATTTCCAACGAAGCCATTTCCGCAGGCCCTTTTGGGATTCCGGAAAGGGGGCATTATTTGGTTTCACGGGAATGGGTCCAAAGGAGGGGTTAGTTTTTGGGGTGATGGTTTCCGCCTGGGGATTGGATGCATTTTTAGCCTTTTCGGCTTCAATGAAGCTCATAACCAGGGCCTGTTCCATTTCCATAGGCTTGAAACCAAAGGGACCACGGCCACTTTTGTAGGCGACCTTTCCCTCGGTATCAATGACATAAAGCCGGGCGGGCATTCCGCTGTAGGCAGTTCCCACCGGATCACTTAGACCGTCTACCAAAACGGGCATCGATGGATTCAGTTTTTTTTGAAACATTGCGCAAGCTTCCACCCGTTCCCCAAGAGTAGTAGGTTGCTTTAACGAAACCCCCATTTTCCCGTTGGAGTCCATCCTCCAACCGTCCGTGGGATGAGCTTCCCGGACATAGATCATGAAAAAGTTTGCATTGTTTTTGTGCCGATTATAAATGGATTCCACATCGGGGTAAAGGCTACGAAATGGGCCACAGGTAAAATTCCCAAAAACCAATACCACAGGTTTTGGCCCAATGACTTTGGACAAGGTCACCCAATGGTCTCCCCCGGTTTTTTTCAAGACAAAATCCGGGGCGGGTGCTCCTACCTTTGGTCCTTCGGAAATGGAACCAATTTCCCCAGCAAATAGCCCTTTCACCAATACGGGTACAGTCGGGGCATCCCCGGAGGGAAAAACCATCGGACCACGCGGAATCAAGGCTCCCCGCAAATCATAGGCACTCAGGGAATCGTTTCCTTTGGCGGCATTTTGAAAAAACATTTCCCATTCTTCCCGGGTGAGCCGACCATTGCCGCTGGAATCGATCCTGCGAAAAACCCTGTTGATCAATCCGGATTGCATAACAAAGGGGTTTTTATCCGACCAATCGAGGTCTGTAGGGCTAATTCTGCCATCGCCATCCCGGTCGATCTGATCGAATAGGTCAAGGGAACCTTGGAATTGGTTTCTTTCAAGGGTTTGTATTTTTGGGTCCAAACCATTTTTATTGAGGAGCCAATTCCAGGAATAGCGGGATTGGGCTGGACCAAACCAACCGTCCGATCCGTTCAATTGGGATCCTTTCAGGATGGCAATGAGCATTCGAGCCCCCTCGGACCGGGGAAGGGGATGGGTATTTTCCAATTGGTTCGCCGCACTAGCTGCCCATTTGGGATCCGCAAGCATTTCGATGGTTATATCCTTGGGAAGCGCAAGGGAGTCCCCTTGGGCAAATGCTTGGGAAGGGGCCCCGTTTAGCCAAAATACATTCCATATTAGGACGAAAAAGTAGCGCAGGTTCATTACAACCTCCCTGAAACGCAATGCATTTTTGGGAAAGAATAGATCAGGTTTTGGCCTTTAAAAAGGCGAATCCTGTCACCCTTGCCCTTTTAGGAATATTGTATGCCTAGGATTTACGCAGTAAGCTGAAATTGGGTTTGCCTAAATCAGCCAGGCTGGTTGTTATTTCAGGGAATGCGACGGCGATGGAAGCCCAGAGGACCAATGCTTTTGGTTTGGGGGAACCAATCCATGATGCCTGTTCCCGGCTTCTGCATAGACTTGAACCTTCCAGCGAATCACTTTGGCAAGTGGTGAAACCGGAGGTCAAAACAGGGTTCGGGATATTGATTCTGGATGATACGGTTTTGGACAAACCGTATGCCCGGTAGATGGATTTTTTTCAACCCATTTGGGCTGGCAAACATCACGCCGTAGTGAAGAGTATCACTTGTTGGCCATGCTTTGGACAGGTGGTGATAGGCATTTGCCCTGCGATTATCGAATCTATGACCAAGCCTATGATGGCAAGTCCAAAAACGAACATTTTGCCGACCTGGTTGAAACGACAACCGAGCGGGGGTTTCAGCCGGAATTTGTTGTTTTCGATGGGTGGTAAATTAATTTGGAGAATCTCAGGAGGATTGGTGGGAATAGGTTGCATTGGCTGACAAGACTCAAACAAAATAGGAGGGTTAACCCTGACCGAAGTGGCAATCGGCCAGGAATGGAATGCGCAATTTCGGCAACCGGAACGGTTGTCCCTCTCGAGAATTACGGAATGGTGAAAGTGTTCCGGATTATTTCCAAGGACGGCACGGCATAATACTGGGCGACCAAAAACATCGAAATGAATGAACCGGCACGGGTGAGGCTAGCGGATGCGGGATGGAAGATTGAGGAATACCATCGGGGGAGCAAGCCGATTGCGCCTCAGGAAAAATGGCAATGGTGAAAAGGGAAATCCCAACGGGTCCACAAAGGTTACCAATATGGGCTTAATTGGTGTTCGAAAAATACTGCCTCAATACCTGATAAAACCGGGTTGCCTCAAGGCATAGTTCGTTCTGGAAGCTGTGGAAGCCTTTCGTGCGAAGCCATCGTTTTGGATCCCAAAGGCTTCACCTGGGTAAGTCCTACCAAGCTGGTCCAAGCCTACTCCTTAACAAAGGGGTTTGGATCATTCCGACCGTTATGGAAATCAAGCTGCGGCACCGACCCCATCCACAAGGACACATCCAATCCAGGGTGGAAGTCCCTTGGTGTGCAACCGGGCTTCGGCCTCCATTGGGGTGGTTTCCCACGCATATACCGAGGTGACCCAAGTCCATCCCTGACACTGAGCCAACCAAAAGCGGGCTATCGCGTCTGTTTGGGAAGATTGGGAAGCCACTACCACCAACCCAAAGCGTTTTCTGATTTCCTGGGCAACTCCATGAATACTTCGGGTGGCAAACCAGGTTCCTTCGGGATGGAAATCATCACCACGGGGAATTCTGGTAACAAGGGGATTTCTACCGGCAACCAGAATGCTTTCCAATTCGACCCTGCCCCAAAGAAGGTCCTGCCAACCTGGTCCAGGGGCGTGAAGGCCCCCGTCCATTGCCTCATCCATCTCCAAACAGGCCACCGGGCCATGCTGCCTTGCAATCGAATCGATGATCCTTTCCATTACGACTTTCAGGTCCATTGGGGGCAAACCTGAAGGAGCTGTCCCAGGGCTTAAAAATAACCAAGGGGCTAGGCCGCCCATTGCGTGGTGGGTGAGCCTTTCCAGAATGCCACGAATCACAGGTGGGGCAATGGACCCCTTGGAATCGGGGGAATGGGCCGTGGGTATAGGCGATTCTTGTTGGGCCAATTGGGCAGCTAAGGGGGGGGCTGTTGGCGAAGGCGTGGGATTTGTATGCACGGGATCCGTTCCCCCCACCATCAGGTTGAAATGGGCCCGAAAAGTGGGTACGCTTACTCCATTGGAAACGAGTATTTCATTTTCCGGGCCGATTTCCACATAGGCCGAGCCTTCCTCGGTAGCCTTCCAAATGCTTTCCTCAGGTTCCAAAACTCCATCTTTATCATTTGTTTCATCTAACGAAGGAGAGGCATTATTCAATCCGGAACCCTGCGATCTTCCGGGTGCCCGGATTCCGGGAGCCAACGGGATTTCATGCCTCATGGGCAATGGGGTGTTTGGCTCATGGGGAGGCCAGGGGATATTTGCGGGAAGGGAGGCCTCGTCCCCGGTTTGGGCGGTTGTAACAAAATTGGACCATGGTGCCTCATTACCGCTGGCAGGGGTCAGGGCCTCCCAAAGTCGTGACATTCCAACCAGTCTCCTCGGAAAAACGGATCCTGAAATCGAACCGTTGAATGGGCCTTGCAATGGGCCTGTTTATACGGGGATTAAATGGTTTATGCGGAGCGTTTTAGTGGATAATTGGTATCCCCGGCTCGTCCATTTGTGGGGATTGCTTCCCAAGGGTTGTTTGGTTCCGGGGCTCCCAAGGAGTCCGTTTCTCCCTCGTTGTCACCGGATCCCATTTTCCCAAATCCATGGTGAACCAATTCCATTTCGTGTTCAAATTGGGCCATGGAAGAACCCCAGAGGTTTTGAGCAGCCATTTCTACCGCCTCCAATTCGATGGAAGCCATTCCGGCTCCCGCTGCAAGCCGACTGGCATGGCGACCAACCTGGCAAAGCCGCCGGAGATTGCCGCCTCCCAGTTCAATCATGCGGTTTTCGGCTTCATGTCCCAAAATCCGATCCGGATGGCCTCCTGCCCACCGAATCTGGAAGCGCAAGAAATCCGAAGCTTCTGCCGGGTCTAACGAGGAGAGTGCCCCGCCACCTCCAACCATTTCCCAAGCATCGTGAAGTCCCGACATGGTCGCCAAGCCGGGCAGTTCACCCCGGGCACACAAAACCACCTGAATCCCCGCTTGACCCTTGCCTTGCAGGTGCGACCAACTTACCAATTCATCAGCACTGGATTCGGACATCAAATCGGCCTGTTCAATCAGGACAATGGGGGGAGTTCCTTGACGCAATCCCTCCATGATGGCTTCGATCACACGGTTCCGTGCCACCCCTGTGGAGGCAGAACCATCATCAAGATGCCAATCATGGGCGACTTGCCGAATCAAGTCGGCCGGATCACGAAGTGGCTGGGTGAGATAAGCAAGGCGGCTGTTTTGGGGAATCATTTCCATGAGCAGGTGGAGCAGAAATGTTTTGCCTGTTCCAGGAGCCCCGGAAAGCGAAATCCAGGGTTCCCCCTCTTGCCAGGCACTTACCAATCCCCGGAGGGCATTTTCGTGAGTTGTCGAAGGGTAATAGCGCCTGGGATCGACAACCGCCGGGAACGGTGCCGTTTGAAGCGCAAAGGGCCAGGGGGTCATCCAGAAACTCCCGATGGGTGTGGGGGATTGGAGCTGCGGTGGGTCAAACCGCAAACCAAACCAACTGAAAGATCGGAATATTCGGCAAAAAACTTGAACCTGTCACAACCCTTACGGGAAATGTTGGCTGGGTAAGGGTACTGAAAAAAGCCTTTGGGGGTCCGGGGGGGGCGGGGGCAATTCTGCGGTCGGCTTTACCCAGATCCCGTGGTGGATTGCCCCTCCCTTTGCAAGGGCTTTTCGTTCGAAATTGGTTATGGTTCCCCGATCATCGGGAAGATCCTGGCGCACCAACAGTGGTTGATGATTCAGAATGGCGACGCTTGCTTGAAAGTAGTCTGGGACATCGCTAGCCAAATGAAAGGCCCCGCCAACCTTTAATGCACGAATGACCCAAATGAGGAAATCCGGGGTGACAAGGCGCCGTTTGGCGTGTCGGGCCTTCCACCAGGGATCGGGGAAATAAACATGAACTGCCTGGAGCGATTCGGTCGGAATCGACCAAGCCAACGCAAACCGGGCATCGGTACAAGCCATTTTGGCATGTTTCAAATTGCGCCTGGCAAGACGAGTGGCACAATAGAGTTGATATTTGCGTACCACTTCAATGCCAGCAAAGTTCACTTCCGGGCGGGTGGTGGCAGCATGGACGATAAATGCTCCTTTCCCACAGCCGATTTCAAGTTCCACCGGTCTGTCGTTGCCAAAAAGGCTTTTCCAGTCGAGTTTTTGCGGAATGGAAGGCAAATCAAAACAAAACTGGAACAATAGTTCTGGGGCGACCCGCTCGGGTTTACGCAAGAGAAAGACCTCAAATGGTGGCGTTTAGGCCGTTATTTCCGCAGTGGTTCGATTCACGGCCAAACCAATAATGTCGCCATGAAACACTAGCGTTTTTCCAACAAATCCCTGTACGGCGTAGTTCATTTGACGCCGATTGATCTTGCCGGCTTTGGCCACCATTACCAACCGATCCCCCGGTTTGACCATGGCACGAAACCGGACATTTTCCATTCCGCCAAAGGCTACAAAATCACCCCCAATGACCGTTTCGGTGAGGGCATGGAAGGAGCAGATTTGAGCCGCCGATTCACAAATCAAAACCCCCGGAAAAATAGGCATTCCAGGCATATGCCCTTTGGCCCAAAACTCGTCCGCCGAAACATCCTTGTAGCCGATGACAAGGCCCACTTCGCGGTTACAAACCACGATGGCATCAATTTGTTCCATCTCAAACCGCTGGGGCAGGATGGTGCGGATTTTGGCTTTGTCCGCCAAAATGTGGGTCAAATCCACCGTCGAAATGTCCAAAATAGCCGGGGGCGCCATAGTCGAAATCTCTTTTGGTATCCAAGTGTTTGCAACCGCTTACGGCGAAAAATCCGGGTCCGCCGATTCTAATAATCTACAGATTCCTTGGGTTTTGCCATCATTAAGGTTGGACATGTCTAACCACCAACAACTTGTGTCCAAACCAGGCAAAACCCCAAAAGAGGGGCAGGTATCGATTCACGGAATCCAATTTGGGATTTACCCTTCAAACGCAAGGGGAAGTTGTTCCAGTCTTGTCAAAAGCAAATCGGGGCTCGAAAGGGGGTTCTTGAGCTGTTCCGGTTTAGCTTCCAAAGTGGATTTGTCCCCAACATAAAGGGCCGTCCTCATACCCATTTTTTTTGCGGGCCCAAGATCTTTGTCCAATCGGTTGGAAACATAAAGGACCTGGGATGGTTGGAGACCGGCTGTTGCCAAAGCTTCTTTCGTTCGCGAAAAGATTCGGTCGCTTGGTTTTTTGGCGCCCACATCGTACGAAAGAATCCGTAGTTTTTTGTCAAAAAAGAGGTCGGGGTCCAACCCCGGATGGTCCCCTAAAACCGCCCGGCGAATCTGGGCCCAGGTAAAGCATTGACCATCCGTCAAAAACCCTTGCCTGATCCCCAAATCCGAAAGGGCCGTAACCGCCTGCACTGCTCCCTCGTGAGGAGCCGTTCCCTGGAGGCTTGCATGGAAAAAATAGGCAATTTTTTTGGCATATTCCCCTAACTGCCCAAACTTGGAAACATCATAATGATAATCTGGCTTGAGTTTGTTTTTGACGAAGAACTCCCAAATTTTTTCGGACGGCCTTTCCGGAAACCTTTCCCCACTTGCCGACCCAATTCCAACCATGTCAAAGGCGATCACCTGATCATAAAGAACCTTGGCGTGCACGGAGGGAAGGCCGGGCCTTCGGGACATGGAGGTCCACATATTGAACTCTTGAATGGTTTTGTCCAAGGCAAAAGACATAACCATTTCTTTGGGGTGTTCAAAAAGAAGTTCCCCTTGGAAAATATGGAGGAAGGTCCCGTATATATTCCACAAAACCAGGCGGACCTCCGGAAGGTGCCGGATTCCATGACGGGCGTTGGCTGGTTCCGCTTTGGGAGGCTTTGGCCAAATCAGGTCCTTGCGGCCGGCCAGCTCATCAGCATAATCTTCAAGGCTCAAGGGCATGAAATCGCTTTCCAGGGACCAGCCCCAACATGAACAATGTAACCTTTCTAACCCCCCACCTTCCCGCAACCGCCGATGTGGTGGGAGCGGGAGGAATCGGCATCTGCCTTGCTATTGCTTTCCATCAGGCTGGTTGCCGGGTTCAACTGATCGAATCCTCGGGGACCAAGCTGGATCATGGGAACCAAAACGGGATCCAAATCGCCGGATTTGCCCCCGTTCGGATTCCGATAAAACCATTTCAGGAATGGAAACCCAATCCCCATACCCCCATTATACTTTGTACCAAAGGATACCATACTTCTTTGGTTCTTGAAAAAATTCCACTCCAATCGACTATCGTTCCCATTCAAAACGGATTCGATGAGGCCCTTGCCGCACGAACACAATCCCTCGAGGGAATTGCTTCGTGGATTTCCGAATGCGATCCCAATGTGCCTTCCACCCGAATCACCCGCCGGGGTGACTTGCATTTTGGCCCGGCGGTTGGAAATCCGGAGTTTGTCCCAAGCGGGAAAAATTGGCTAAAAGCCCTTGCTGGCCCCCTCAAATCGCTAGGCATCACCCCCCGGTTTACCCCTGATGTAAGGCCCTATAAATCCACCAAGCTGGTTTACAATGCAGCCATCAGCCCCATTGCCTCGGCGGCAGGAATTGACAACAGTCAATTGCTTACCGATCCGCTTGCCCGCCGCTGGTTTTTTGCTTTACTGGAGGAAAATATTGCGATCATGAGGCTTCGAAACATTCCTTTGGCCAAAATCGGGCCTTTTATGCCAAATACCGTGGCCTGGATCCTGGGCCAAAATTGGCTTCGGGTGCCCTTGGCCCGGCATTTCGCACCTTCGTTACGAGGGACTTATTGTTCCATGGCATTGGATTTTGCCAAGGGAATCACCGAAATGGACCATTACAACGGCCACCTCATTCGTTTGGCTGGGGTAGACCGACTTTGCCCGGTTAACCGAATTGTGGTGACGGTTGCCACACGGTGGCTAACAGCAGGGAGGCTTCCGCACTCTGATTTCCTCAAGGAATTGGAACTGGAAGCGGGGGGATCCCTAAACTAATCACTTGGTCCCATGGCCGTCGGCCGGGCTAAAAGATTGAGGACCTTTGATTTTAGCATGAATGACATTCTTCCCACAAAACTGCAAAAGGATTCAGGCCTCATTCGCATTCAATGGAGCGATGGGCACGAATCCGTTCTTCCTTACAAAAACTTAAGGAACGCCTGCCCCTGTGCGGGTTGTAAAGAGGAGGCCCAAAAACCACTCAATCCGTTTCGCATCCTTAAGACAAACGAATTGGCACCGCTTGAGGTTTCCCGCCTCGACCCTGTCGGGCGCTATGCCTACCGAATCACCTGGGCGGACGGTCATGATACCGGGATCTTTCGTTTGGATTACCTACGGTCGCTTTGTCAATGTGGGTCCTGCCAACCCGGTAAACCGGGATAGCAACTCCTTGGCCCTCACCTAAAATGATGCTTTGACAGATTTTTTCTTTTGAAAGTGAACTATGCAACCCGGCGGATTACCCAAGCTTTCCCTACCCCACATGAAAAACATCGTTGCCGTAGCCAGCGGCAAGGGAGGGGTTGGCAAGTCCACTGTAGCCAGTAACCTTGCCCTTTCCCTTTGCGGGATGGGTTTCAAGGTTGGGCTGTTGGATGCGGACATTTACGGTCCGAGCATTCCGCTAATGATGGGGATCCAGGGCCAAGTGGATCAGGCGACTACTCCTTTACCGCTTGACCGGTATGGCATCAAACTGATGTCCATGGGGTTTCTTGTTCCCCCGGAAAAAGCAGTCATCTGGCGTGGCCCCATGATTCACCGGGCCCTTACCCAATTCCTTTCCGATATGGCATGGGGCGATTTGGATTACATGGTGGTTGACCTGCCGCCCGGCACCGGGGATGCCCAATTGACCCTGACACAATCGGTTCCTTTAACCGCAGCGGTGGTGGTTACCACCCCCCAGGAAGTCAGCCTCATTGACGCCCGCAAGGGTCTGGAAATGTTTCGCGAAGTGCGGGTACCGGTCCTTGGTATCATCGAAAACATGAGCTATTTTGTCGGTGAGGATGGCAAACGGTATGAGATATTTGGTCATGGGGGCGGGCAAAAACTGGCCAAGGCCACCGGAGTTCCCTTCCTGGGAGCCATACCTATCGATCCCCTGGTGGTCCAGGCCGGAGACAACGGTATGCCCATGGTGATTTCTCACCCCGAATCGGCCACAGCAGGTGCCTTTCGTGATTTGGGCAAGGTGGTAGTTAAAAACCTGGCCCTGGCACCCAGCGAAGCTCCCCTTCCAGGCCTTTCGTAGTAAGGCGATAGGATTTGTTTCTAAAAAGGGCCGAGGCTATTATAGGTTGTTGGTTTACGGTCCGTTCAAAAAACGGAAAGGTTGGTCCTTCCCAAAAGGGTTGTTTTCGCAAAAAAGGGAGGACCAGCTTTCCCCCGTTCATTCCAATTGGCACTTTTCATATGCCAATTGGGCATGGTCTATCCTTTGGTTCGTTTCCTAGCTTACAAAAATGCCTTGGGAGTTGGTTCGAGAACTTGCTAGGAACTCGAAGACCAAATCTAGCGTAGAATGAAGGTACCCACTACCCGGAGGCGTGAGGCGAAATCCCTTAACCTGGGGAATTCCTCCGCGACCAGGCCCGGTGATCAATTCCTGGATTCCATCCCCATTCCCATCCGAAACCCCCAACCGAACTCCTCCTGTAAACTCTTGATCATAAGCCAAAAGCCGACAAAAAACCGCCCTTGTAAAGGGATTCCAAACAATTATCTCTGGACCTCCCCCCGCTCCCGGTCCCGTGATAACTTCGCTGGTCCCATCTTGGTCCAAATCCCCACCACTAACAAAGACTCCTCCCCCGAAGCCTTGGTCATAGGCATACCACTGGGATAGAATCTGCCTAGTTGATCCATCAAACACCCGTACATGCGGACCACCACCCGGTCCTGCACCGGTCACCAAATCACGAACCCCATCCCGGTTGAAATCCACCGCACATATGCTCACCCCTCCGCGGAAATTCTCCGAATATGCGTAAAATGAACACAACACCGATAGGTCGACCCCATTGAAAATCTTCACATGTGGACCGCCTCCTGGCCCCGCTGCGGCGACGATATCCATTACCCCATCAATGTTGTAATCCAGAGTGGAAACATTAACCCCTCCGGCAAAATCCTGGCTGAAAGCGTAAAACGCGCGGAGCACCTTTCGCGTAAGGGAATCAACGATTGCTATCGCAGGGCCTCCTCCGGCCCCGGCACCTGCGACAATGTCTGCAACGCCGTCGCCGTTGAAATCACCATTGTAGTCGCCATTGGCAAGATGGATCTCACCCCGAAATCCCGGAAAAGGGGTTACCCAATTACCTGTCACAAGGGCCCCGGAATAGCCCTCGTTAATCCTGCTCGATGAGGATTCAGGTGAGCTGACATAAAGGGCTGGTGGTGCTATGCCCCCAGCAGCGAAGGCGCCAATATCGGACCCTGCCCTGGAAGGTGTTATTGGTTTATTAACCCTAGTGTAGCCCCGCTGATCTAGTCCATTAATTGGAGAATCATCGCTGATCAGATAACCGCCAGTCCCATAGGCTGCGCTATCCTTAAAAATTGCCATGGTGAAGGTGGGGCCTCCATTATCTTGGAGGGGCCCAAGCTTTGGTTTTCCAACAATGGCACCAAAGTCATAATTCGGACTTGTGTCGATTGGTAATGATCCGTCGGTTTGTAGGTTATTCATGAAATTCCCGGCTAACGCAAGCGGGTACCCGTGGTAATCCCCACCGGGATTATTGGCAATAATGGTATTTTGCAGGGTTAATGAGGGATGAATAATCCAAGGAAAGGAATTAGGCACACGAGTCAATCCACCACCATAACTAGCATCAATTCCACTGCCACTGCTAGCTTGATTAGAGGCTATCGTGCAGTTAATTATTTCCGAATTGCTTGTGGTATAGATGCCGCCCCCGTTGTTTTTAGTGCGATTTTCAGCTACGGTGGAATTTATAATTGAAAATGGGGCGGTAGGCCTAGCAAGGAGGATGAATGCGTTGATCAGATTTTGTGGCCCAGGGATTGTACCAAATGTAAAGGCGAAAATGCCGCCTCCATTGTTACCGGCTTCATTGCCTGAGACAGTAGAATTGGAAAGTAGGAGAGTGCCTGATTTATCGATAAAGATTCCTCCGCCATTGCCTATTTCTTTAAAATAGGAATCGATGAAATTGAGGTGGACATTATCTCCATTTGCAATATTATTTTTGATTGTAGATTCATAAACTGTTATATCGCCGTCGGCGTAAATACCACCGCCATTATCATTTGCAGTGTTATTGGAAATAGTAGATCTATAGATGTTGGTATAGTATTCTGGTACATTAGGAGGTGTGCTGGCTTTAACGATGTAGATACCTCCTGCATCGCCATCAGAAATATTATGGGAAACTGTGGAAAAGTTAACATCAAGGTAGCCATAGTTGACAATTCCACCGCCACGACAATATTGATTTTCCTGTGTGGATATTGTAGTATTAATTGAAACAAGGCAATAATTAATAGTCACCTTTCCTCTATTATAAATCCCACCACCCTCGTTTCCAACAGCCTTATTATTGGACACTTCGCAATGGTCGAGGGTTAGGGTGCCTGAATTATAAATACCGCCGCCGCCTTTTTCGGTTCCATTTGCAGTGTTAGAAAAGATTGTGGAATCATTGATGGTGAGTGGGCCGGTGCTTTCATTAAAGATACCTCCCCCTAGTCTTGCCTTGTTGTCTGAAATTTTGGAATCTGAGGTGATCGATAGTAAACCGGTGCCCGTGTTGTGAATGCCGCCCCCATCACCCAAATTGTCGACTATAAAATTCCCGGAGATGGTGGCATTAGTGAGAAAGATTCTGCCTTCGAGGGTGTTGCTGATCCCGCCCCCTACGCCATTATTATTGGTTACCGAATTCCCGGAGAGGGTGGATTGGGTGACTTCAAGAGTACCATTGCCGGTGTTGAAGATGGCTCCGCCAAAATCCCCCGCCTGGTTATCCCTGAGGGTGCTATTGCCAAACACCCTGGTGGTACCACTGTCGGTGCTGATGGCGCCGCCACGGGCGGTCGCGGAATTGGTTGAAAGCGTGGAACTGCTGCTGATGTTGACGGTGCCAAAGCGATTGAAAAGGGCTCCCCCCCGTCTGCCCGCAAAATTTGCATCAAGGGTGGATGATATTACCTCCACATAACTGCTAAGGGGACCGTCACCGTAATTGAAAATTCCTCCACCATCGGTGACGGCGGTATTCCCTGACAGGGTGGAATTTTGTACGATGACCTTGCCATCAAAATGGTTGCTTATGCCCCCACCATTTTCCGCCTTATTGTTCGAAATGGTGGAATTGGACACGGTAAGGGTGCCTGTGTCATTGCGGATGGCCCCACCAAAATCACCTGCAGTATTGTTGGTTAGGACACAATTCCTCACCTCGACTGTCCCGTCACGGTTGTAAAGGGCTGCGCCGCTGCCGGTACTGGTTCTTGCCCCGGAAAGGGTGACACCTCTCAGGGATAGATCTCCTCTGGAAGCGATGTTGAAAATACGAAAATCACGGGAGGAACTGCCAGTATTGCCATTGAGAGTCAAATTGTCAGAACCCGGCCCTTCAATGCGCAGTCGACCTGCGGTGGCGGTGGAGACAATGCTCGGAAGTGTGGAGGTCAGATTAATCGTACGCACAGAATCACCAATGGCAAATACAATGCTATCATCTGCTTTTGTCCCGTTGGCTTGGGTGATCGCATCGCGCAAAGTACCCGCACCGGAATTTCCAAAGGAGGTCACCGTGTAGGTGGTTGGCGTAACCCGTTCCTCGAGGCAAAGCAGTTCCGGCTTAAAGGGGATTGCCTCCTTTTTCGACCTGCAGATGGGATTGGTTCCTGAATGATCCCTAAACCAGGTGGCCAAGTTCCACTTTGCCAAAGAAAAATACCTTTTCATGGAAAAACTCCTGGTTGGAAATGAGGAAGGATGAGAAAATAGCGGATTGCCATTTTTTGGGATTTACTTGGAAAGGGCTGTAAGGCCTGTTTAGAGCCAAAAAACCCAATACTGCTTTTCCAACCCACTATCCGGTCGATGCTTTAGTGGGAATAACGAGGGTGGAGGTTACAGCAAATCAAAGAATTTTACAAATTTGCAACGGGTACGGAGTCTTGGTGAGAATTTGAAACTAGGAAAAATATATTGAATGGAATGACTGGATATCTTTGGAAAGATGATCAGGGAACTTTGGGGCTTGATTAAATCGTTTAAATATTTTTATACGAAAAGACATAAAACCAACCCCTGATTTAGTGACCCGTGGATCCATCCAGGAACCCTTTTGGGAGATGATCCTTGTATTCCTTGGTGCTAACCTTATTGTCTCCATCCTTGTCTGCTTCCTGAATTTTTTGCCAAACGCCCGGTGGCACTTCGGATTGGGTAAGGAATCCGTCTTTGTTTGAGTCAAATCGTGAAAAAACACGGTCGGCGGAGGGCATGGCAATCGGTTTTTCCGGAAGGTAGTGTTGTTCGGTACTTTTGAGCATGGCGGACCAGGTTTCGCGCTGTCCAGGCTTCAGGATCAGGGCAACCTCGGCGTCCATTGCTTTGAAAATATCCAATTGTTTGGGATAGGATTCGGCTCTTAAGGACTCAAGGGATTCGTAATGTCGTTGCAAAATTCCCTCGATTTTGGAAGCCTGGCCAACATCCAGCGACAAATCCGAACGCAACTTTGCCAATAGCTTTTCTGGAATCAAATGGGGATGTTTCATTAATTGGATCATTTGGCTGCGCATCCACAAGGCACCGCCCACCCCACCTACAATGGACCCACCAAAAAAAACGATCCCCAACATCAGGATCCTGGTCCAACTCCTTGTTCCGGAGGGTGGCTTTGCGATAAGATGCCCTGAGGAAACATTCATGACAACACCGTCACAAAAGGAAGGGCCAGGGCAATAAGGGTATCTTCACTCATTCCCATCCAGAACACAACCAAAGCCGTACCCGCCGCAAGGCACGAACCGATGCAAAAACCAAGGTATTCAGGCTCCAGGCTTTTCCTCCTCAATGGGCGAGACTGGAGAGTAATCAGGACTCGCTGTGCGACATCAGTACCAGTACCCGTTTCCACCGCCGCCTTGGAGGCAAGCTGCACGAATCGTTTCAGGGGTTCGGTTTTCATAGCTCACCTTTCGCAATCAGATTTTTGAGGCGTATCCGGGCCCTGAATGCTCTGACCCTAGCACCCACCAGGGTCCAACCCGCCCGATTGGCAGCTTCAGCCATGGTGCAACCCTCCAAATAAAGAAGGGTTAGGATCAGGCGATCCGAGGGTGAAAGCTGTGCCAACAGATTAAATACCAACTCCCCAGCCTCCAATTGTGATAATGGGCCACCGTCCGGCCCACGCAAGGACTGCCAGGAATGTTTAGACAGGGCAACCCTTTTGTTCTTTGCAGTAATTCCCGGCTTCAAAAAAAAGATGCGCCCTGATTTACCCATTGTGAAAGGTCTCCTGTTGAGACACTGTTTTTGGTTGAGCGACAGGCGGTAATATGCGATCAAAGAGTGGTTCAGAGGTGGTCCTGAACCGAC